>Ga0315296_10001609_pt1 | contig 19667 bp, 21 predicted proteins | sample YL17G14_18_MG_FD_203921 | JGI IMG/M metagenome (GOLD analysis project Ga0315296, IMG submission 203921) | Sediment microbial communities from Yellowstone Lake, YNP, Wyoming, USA - YL17G14_18 | ecosystem: Environmental > Aquatic > Freshwater > Lake > Sediment | place: USA: Wyoming | collected...
AATGCATCACGCAGGATTTCTGTTTAACTGAAGACAATGGTTTAGTTGCCTGATAGTAGTTAAACAGAAATCCTGCGTGATGCATTCAGGAAGGAAACCAGGCGATTTGCTTTTTAGTTAAAGGGCACTAACAAGGCATGTGCGTTTATGTATAGGGAATACTTTGGGTTAACAGAACCTCCCTTTTCTATTGCTCCGGATCCTCGATATCTTTATATGAGTAATCAACACCAGGAAGCTCTGGCTCATTTGGTATACGGACTCAACAGTGACGGTGGCTTTGTTCTCCTTACTGGTGAGGTGGGAACGGGTAAAACAACCGTCTGTCGTTGCCTGCTGGAGCAAATACCGGAAAACATTGATATGGCCTTTGTTCTCAATCCGAAATTGACTGTTGAGGAGCTGTTAGCTACTATCTGTGATGAGCTGGGCATCCACTATCCTGAAGGTAATACCAGTATTAAGGTTTTTGTAGACCACATTAATGCATATCTGCTTAATGCCCATGCCAAAGGTCGTAAGACATTACTCATTCTCGAAGAGTCGCAAAATCTCAGTACTGATGTATTGGAGCAAGTGCGGTTACTGACCAACCTTGAGACTAATCAATGCAAACTGCTCCAGATCATCATGTTGGGACAGCCGGAACTCAAGGACATGTTGTCACGACCGGAGTTGAGACAGTTGGCGCAGCGGATCACCGCTCGTTACCACCTTGGTTCACTATCGAAGAAAGAAGTCGCTGCTTATGTAAACCATCGTCTGGTAGTAGCCGGCTCACGCAGTAGATTATTTCCCCCTTCAACCATTGGCAAGCTGTTCCAATTGAGTGGCGGAATTCCGCGGCTCATTAATCTGCTCTGTGATCGGGCTTTGCTTGGAGCGTATGTTCAGGGACAAGACCGAGTTGACAAACCTACGCTATCCAAAGCTGCACGCGAGATATTCGGCAAAACTAAGGCTCAGGGGCTGCAAAGGAAAACGTTTAGATGGGTGTTGGCGAGCTTGGTACTCATAGGGTGTGTAGCTACGCTTGCAATGATTTACTATAATCACCAGACAGAGCTTTTGGCATTAATTACACCTAAGCCTGTTCAACAAAAAAGTTTTTCTGAACCAATGATAGAACAATCACGGTTATCGCTATTGGACTGGCCTGCTGACAAACCGATTCAACGCAGTAAGGAAATGGCCTATCAATCGCTATTAAAGCAGTGGGATGTTATCTACAACCCTGACAATGGTAGTGCCTGCCAGCAAGCTCAGGCTCAAGGCTTAGGCTGTCTGGAAACACAGGGTAGTTTAAGCAGCCTGCTTCATCTCAATAGGCCAGCGGTGTTGAAATTATTTGATGAGCAAGGCCAGGAATTTTATGCCTTATTGGCAGCACTTCGGGGGCAAACTGCCATCTTTGTAGTGGGCACCGAAACCTGTACAGCTGACATCAAAGAAATCGAAAAGAGGTGGCTTGGTGATTACACGATGCTGTGGCAGATACCGACTGATTATAAAGGTCCTATTCACCCAGGTCAGAAAGGGAATGTGGTGCAGTGGCTGGACAGACAACTATCACTCATCCAAGGCCGGACAACTCAACCCCGGAAAAGCCTTATATTTGATGAAACGCTTGTCAGACAGGTGAAGAAATTTCAACTCGCAAAAGGCTTGGTGCCTGATGGGATTGTAGGACCTCACACTATAATCCACCTGAATACCGAGGTCGGCAGCAGAGAACCGGTATTGGTTGATAAGAAGGAAAATAAATAGATGTCTTATATTCTCGATGCCCTGAAAAAGTCAGATAAAGAACGTCAGCGTGGTACTGTACCAGATCTGTTGACAGTCCAAGATGCTATAGCACAGGAACCCAAAAAGCGTTCGCTGTGGCTTTATCTGCTTCTGATTGCCTTGCTGCTCAATGCAGGCTTATTCATGTGGTGGCTGGCTCCCTGGCAGTCAAAAACCCTAAAAGTCGTTGCTTACTCAACAGTCGGACAGCAGCGTGATTCAAAGGCCTCAGAGTTTCATTCTCCCGGCCCGGAGAAGACTGTCATTCCGGAATTCAAGGCAGCTGAGGAAGGGTCTGCTCTTAAGTCAGAAACCACTGTACAGAAACCAGTAGAGCTTCACCAGCCAGTAAAGGCTAAGACTGATCTACAGAGAAAAGCCCAGGATAATCCGACGCCAACGGTTGATACAAGAGGATTACCTGAAAGTTCTTCATCTGTACCGCAACAAACCACGGTAATGAGCCGTGTTCAATCTGAGCCCAAACCCGGCGACAAGAGTATGCCTTCAATAGAAAATAGAGTGTATCACCCGAAGGAGCTTCCCTTATTCATACAGCAGAGCTTGCCTGCTCTTACTATTTCTGTTTTGCTTTATTCTGACGATCCAACTTCACGAATGGTGAAAATCAATGGTCAAATGATACGGGAAGGTCAATATTTGACAGCAGGCCTGAAGTTGGAAGAGATTACCCCCGAGGGAGTTATCCTCAGTTACAAAAACTACCGCTTTCGTATAGGCCTGAAGTAGATTCGATTCTTCATAACTTCTGCTTTCTTTTAAGCTATCGTCCTTCCGCTTTTCATATATTCGGTTTTATTTGTTGGAATTTTTCACTACCAGTAAGGAAAATTGCCACAGGGAACTACTTGCTTTAGTTTAATAATCTCAATATGTCAATGGGTTATAATATTGGCATTTTTGTTGCTTCAAATATTTAAAAGGCAGCATTAATCTGAGTCAGATAGAATTTTTGCTTTATGACAAGGGAGTCAGATGATAGCGAAATACGTGAAACGATTATTTCTCCATAACAGGGAATTTATAGTAAAAGAAGGTTTTGAGGTCAAAGAACTTATGCATCTGCTCATGAAATACAAACTTACAGGCCAAATGTTGTCATTTATAGCATTTTATTCTGCCTCATTATTTTGACAGTCTATCTTTACTTCAACAAACCCGTAGAGGAAAGAGCTCAGAACAAAAGATCTGACCAGGCTGATAACACAGTTAAATCGTCAGAAATAGTACTTGCGCCAGTTAATGGCCAAAATTTAGTTCAGGCACTCAATGCACCTTCTCAATCCGCAGAACCCCGGATTCCTCTCATGAGTAATCAGGATCTGGTAACGAAAGAAAAGGACAATAACATCGCAGCAAATGCTATGGAGAGTTTCAAAAGAGGAGACTATGAGAATGCCATAACACTCTTCAAGGAGCTTTCAGAAAAAGATAAGAGCGCATCCTTGAAAAAGGTGCTCTTCCATGAATATACTCATGCTGTGGTTCATTCGCTTACTCACAGATGTCCCTTGTGGATTAACGAGGGGTTGTCAGAGTATTTCTCAACATATTATCCGAAAAAAATTGGCCAGGTCATTCCCCTCAATTACCTTGAGAAATCATTCTCCGGTCTCAGAGGTGAAAACCTCAGGATTGCATATTGGGAAAGTTACTCAGCGGTCTCATACCTCATAGAAAAATATGGCCTCTTCAGGATGAAAGATTTGTTTGTGTCTCTGTCAAGAGGAACTGACATTAACCAGGCTTTCAGAGACGCATTCAGCATCACCTATAACGAGTTTATCTCTGGATGGGGTAAAAATTAACTGCTCAGGAAAAAACATTTAGTAGTGAGTAGTTTTAGGAGATAAGGATTTGTTTTTCTTTTCTATCCTGTAACGTGTGATTATTTCATCATCTGCAGGTGAAACCCTGAGTCTGAATGTATCATCACCATCAACGACCATTACTTCTACCTCGGAAAGATGTTTTGCATCAGAGTATCGCGCACAGAGAGACGCTGCAGTCCTTAATGTCTCCTCGGTGATTTCACCTGTAACCAGAGTTATCGGGCTTCCGTAGCCTTCCACCTTCAACAGGCAATCACTATTCTCTGATAGTGCCTTTATCGTGTCATTTTCTGCTTTATCCCTCCCTACGATAATCTTACATGAAGGAGAAAACCTGAAGTGTCTGCCTATCTTCAACATCTCAATTTCTTTAAACTGCGAATCAGGATTATGGGCCAGCAAGTCTTTAAGCCTGTGTGCATAATTGGGTTCTGTTAAAAGACAGCCTCCTGCTGGTGCAGGATAATCGGTGAGTCCATATTCCTTTGCAAGGGCAATCTGCTGCTTTCTTGAGCGACCGCTGAAGTCATAGAGCATATCCCTATTCACAATTCCCTTCTCCTCGGGGACGGTAATTTTTAAGAGTTTTGCACTTAATGGTCTTAACACATAACCGATGGTTCCCGCTTCTCTGTCAATCACATTTAATATATCCTTCCTCTGGCTCATTGGTCTCTGTCCGAGCACCTCACCTGTGACAATAAAATCTGCTCTTATCGTATCCATTACTGCCTTCGCCTCTTTAAGCATAAGGATTCTACAATCGATACATGGATTTATATTCCTTCCATAGCCAAATTTGGGATTTTTCACTATCTCTAAAAATGTATCAAATAAGGAATGGAGTTCAACCTCAAACCCAAATCTCTCTGCGATAGACAACGGGGTATGAGAATAGAAAGACTTGATAGATGTATCACAGCCAAAGTGAGTCATGAAGGTGATTGCCTTTACTTCAATCCCCTGTTTAAGTATTGTCAGGATAGCAAGTATGCTATCAAGGCCCCCTGAAAATAATGCTACTGCTTTATGAGTCATCATCTTTTCCATATTAAAAAGGCTGTAATGCGTAATGAGTTCTAAAATGCTCCCATCACGGATCACGCATAACGGATTAAAAATTTCTCACGATTCACGCCTAACGATTTGCGTAATTGGTCTGGTGTTACTATTGCTGTGCCAAGCTCACCCACAACTATGCCTGCTGCATGATTTGCGATAACTGCTGCCTCTTCCATACTCGCACCCGCAGCATATGCGAGAGTAAACGTTGCGATTACCGTATCTCCTGCACCAGTCACATCATATATATTCCTTGCCACAGTAGGAATATGAGATACTTTCTTTTTTTCAAAAAGGCTCATACCATGTTCACCACGAGTAATAAGTGCCGCATCGCATGAGACTTTTCTCAAAAGTGTTCTTCCTGCATTGATAAGAGAATTCTCATCTTTAATCTCTATACCCGAAGCAATAGATGCCTCATGAATATTTGGTGTGATAAGTGAAACATTTTTATAAAAATGAAAGTGACCAATCTTTGGATCAACTGAAACAAAGATATTCACAGGCTTTGAATTTTTAAGCACTTTTCTCACAAGTTCAGAGGACACGACACCTTTCTTATAATCAGATATGATCACTGCATCATGGTCAGGTATCACATTACTGATATAGTCAAGAAGCCCCCTGAACACTTTTCCATCAATCTTAGCTTTATCCTCTTTATCAAACCTTACTACCTGCTGATTATGGGCTATTACCCGTGTCTTGACAGTCGTAGGTCTTGAGCACCGGAATACGCCTCCACTTTGTATCCTCTTTTCCTCAAGTATATTCATCAGAACTTCTCCAGCCCTGTCATTACCTGTCACCCCTACAATCGTCGAGTGACCTCCAAGCGCTATTACGTTATGGGCGACATTAGAAGCACCCCCAAGAAAAAAATCCTCATCTGTCACTTCAACAATAGGCACAGGCGCTTCTGGTGATATCCTGTTCACTCTTCCCCGTATATAGCGGTCGAGGATCAGATCTCCGATGACGAGTATTTTTTTCTTCTTAAGTTCTCTTAGAATTTTGCTGTACGTCATGTGTTACCTTCGTTTATGTGGTATTTTATTCCTTTTTGACTTACTAATCAAGCAGCCACAATGCGAGCGTCCCTCTCGCAAGTTCAAAACTGATAAAAAAGGCTAAAGAGGGGACAAGAATGAGATTAAAAATTATCTTTTTAATGAGCTCCATTCTCACTGTTTCTGTTCCTTTCAACATGCCCACGCCACTGATTGCGGCAATAATGCAGTATGTTGTAGAAACAGGCATCCCCAGGAATGTGAAGAGTAATACGCAACTGCCTGCACCGAACTGGGCAGCAAATCCTGAAAAAGGATCCAGAGTGGTTATTCCTTTCCCGATTGTTTCTATGACGCGGTGGCTTAAGATAAACGCACCAAGAAATACAAAAAGGGACCCCATTAACGACGCTGGTACTTTATCAATCACTCCAGAATAGATGACCGGTCCTAAAATAGTCGCAAGCTCATTTGCTCCGGTATTGTATGCAATCATCATTCCGCTTATGAGCAATAAAATTCTGAGAATTTTCTCAATCTGAAGGAACGGCAATTTTGAAAGTGTCTTCTCCATTATTCTATAGATAATGTGGCCGAAAAAGAAGGCAATAACAGGAGATATAATCCACGAAATAATAATTTTTAAAAGAGATATAAAATTTACGTCTACAGCTGATCCAATCCCTGACCCTACTAAACTTCCAATGATTACCTGATGAGTAGAAAGGGGTAATTTCCTCCAATTAGAATAGATGATTAATACTGCTGCTATAGTTATCGAGGTATTTAAAATAAAGAGATTCGGTTCTAACAGGTCTTTTCCGACTGTCTTCATCACCCTTTGACCCGATAATAAAATGCCCATCAGAACGAGGAATCCGAAAAGAAATAAAGCCCTTCGCAACTTTATTATCCCTGTGCCTATACACACTCCAAGGGCGTTTGCTGTGTCATTTGAACCTATTCCAAAGGCTATTAAAAGGCAGGCAGCTACGGGGATTAGTTCTTCCATTGAGGAGAACAATTATCCATATGAATTTTTTTATTATAGTGCTCTATCATAGCTGTTTCAAAATTAAGCATAGAGTAACAAACTGTTAAATAAAAATTTATTTCAAACTTATTTTTATTACAGTGAGATAATCACTGGCATCTTCAATCACGTCACTCACGTGTGTAAGATATGATATAAAATCTGCGAGTGATTTCCCCTCCCAGAAGTTTTTTATCTCTATTTTTCTCAGCTTTTTGAGTAGATCAAATTTTATTTCATCAACTTTCTTCTCATAAATCCTGACTGCCAGATTTTTCTCTCTTAAATCTCCTTTCCCGAATAATGTTTCAAAGGCGATCACAAGCATTTCACACATCTTTGAGTTTATATCAGCGATCTTAATGCAATCCTCTTTTATTTCTTCATCTAATTGTAAATTTAAATTTTCAAATTCATAGGCAGCGTCTTCCAGGACATCAAAGGCTTCATCCACTATTTCAACAAACCTGCATATACTCGAACGGAGGAATGGTAAAAAAGCCCCTTCATAAATTTTTGAAACTATTTCTCGCCTGACACTGTCTCCTTCCCTCTCAAGATCAGGGACACAATACACCAAATCCCTATCACGTTCTTCAAGTGCCTTATGGAAACAATCTGAAGCAGACCAGAGGATTCTTATGTGTGTCTTTATTTTTTCTAAGACCTTTTGCTCTGCTTTACCGCCAAAGAGCATTTTTTCAATACCCATCGTTAACTTCCTTTTGCCTTTTGTATCAATGCAGCACCCATAACATCCATTAAAGCAACTACCCCGACGACATCCACCCCGTCACATACGAAAGCCCTCGAAATATTATAATTTTTCAATAAACTGACAATATGTTCTAATTCCATAGCTCTATTAATACAGATCAGCGGCTTTTCTGCAATTTCATCAACTTTTGTTTTTTTAACATCAAGATTTTTACCGATCACTTTAAACACAATATCCCTCGCAGTGATAACTCCGTAAGTATCCTTTTCGTCTTTTGGTTTTACCACCAAAGACCTGAGCCTTTTGTCAATCATCCTTTCTATGGCATCATATACCGGGGCATCAGCTTCAATAAACTCTATTTTTTTGGTCATTATTTCTTCTGCTTTCATATTCACCTCCCAAAAGATTTGGCTATAGTTTAGCAAAAACAACTATCAATGTGAAACAACTTTATAGAAACACACCTTCTTTTTTACAGGGGTGTACCACATCAAAACCCTTTAAATAGAGATTCAAATCTATTAAAATTATAAGAAGACAGATATTGAGAGAGGATCAAGATGAAAGTAGAACATTATTCATTTGGTAAAATAATTATTGACGGGAAGACCTACACCTCTGATGTCATTATTTATCCAGAAAGAGTTGATTCTTCATGGTGGAGGGAAAGAGGTCACTATCTTCAGGTAATTGATTTAACCACTGCTCTCGATGCGCAACCTGAAGTCCTTATAATAGGCACGGGTTATTTCGGGAGAATGACTGTCCCGAAAGAAACAATATCCCATCTCGAATCTAAGGGTGTCGAGGTTCACATTGAACGCACAAAGAAAGCAGTTGAGCTCTTCAATACATTTCAGAACGATAAGGGCGTCATTGCAGCCTTGCATTTAACCTGCTAATAACTCTCTCTTTATTTTCTTTGAGATAAAATCCGCCCGCCTTAAAGGTTCGGGAATTCGATATGTACTCGTGCAGCCAAGTATAATCTTTATTGAATTTTTCAGATCAATTCTATGACCGGGTGAAACAAAAACTGGCCTCACATTATCCTTTGTCCGCAAAACTACACCAATGATCTTTCCATTATATCTTAGAGAAGACCAACTCCCTTTTTTCAAACCAGGCTCTCTGTAATTTCCGACCAGTCTTGATTTTGCACATCCAATGGTCGGAATATCAATGAGTACACCAATATGTGCTGCAATTCCCAATCCCTTTGGATGTGCAATTCCTTGACCGTCGAAAAGGATTACATGGGGTTTAATCTTCAAGCTGCTCATGGCTTTAATAATTGCCGGGCCTTCTCTGAAAGACAAAAACCCCGGTATATAGGGAAAGGATACCTCTGTTAATGAATATGCCTCTTCGATAAGAATTATCTCAGGGTACCTGTAAAGACATGCGACTCCTATAATCTTATCCTCAAAAAATGCTGCATCAACACCTGCAACATATTCTGGACTTTTTCTGAGGGGAGTGATTCTTACCTTCTTCTTAAGAACCTTTTGAACCTTCTTTGCTTCAGTAATATCCTCCGGCCATTTCATAGATTAAGAATAATATAAAGTATGTTAGAATTTCATTTATGGATATACATCAGCTCAGGGTATTTGCCTCAGTTTTCAAAAACAAAAGCTTCTCAAAAGCTTCAGGGGAACTTTATCTTACACAGCCAACCATAAGTGACCATATCAGGACACTGGAGAACGAGTTCGACTGCAAACTATTTGACAGATTGGGCAGGACAATCATTCCGACCAAAGAGGCAGAGGTTTTATACAGCCATGCAATGGAAATTATAGAAAAAGCCAATACCCTTAAAGAGACAATCGGACAATTCAAGAAAGAGGTCACCGGCGATTTGATTATTGGTGCAAGCACAATCCCAGGAACGTACTTACTGCCTCCCATGATGGCAGCATTCCAGAAAAGATATCCATCCATTTCATCTCAGATTCTCATATCTGATTCAAGGGGCATCGTTGACAGAGTTTCAAAACAAGAATTACTTCTGGGAATTGTGGGGGCAAAACTCAGTAACGAACAGATACACTACATACCGTTTGTGGAGGATGAGCTCATTGTCGTCTCTTCACCTTCTTTGATAAAGTCCAGCAGGATACCATTAAAGGAGTTAATCACATTCCCCATGGTCTTACGAGAGGTAGGCTCGGGAACACGAAGAGAGGCTAAAAAAATCTTAGAAGGCAAAGGGATCTCTCTTGAGAGCATTAAAATCACAGGTATTTTCGGTTCTACAGATGCAATAAAACAGGCTGTAAAAGCAGGACTGGGATTTTCTATACTGTCAAAGTTTGCTGTAATTGATGAATTAAAACATAGAATACTCAAAGAAATAAAACTTACAGATATCCATATGAAACGAAAATTTTATATTATCACCCATAAAAAAAGGACACTCCCTCCGGCATACGCCGTATTTTTAAAACATATCACTGCTGAATCAAAAAATATCTGAATCCCAGCAAAGCCACATTCCCTATAAATTTTGCTTTTCTAATAGATATTTCCTATTTGACATATTGATTATATCTATATTAAATTTACCGGGCAGAGGACACTTCCATGCCTCAAAATCATTTTATTCTGAATGGGAAGGATGGATAAAACTATGTCTCATCTTAAAAGTTTCTTTGGAACCCGATGGGGTATTATTTTGGTGGGCGCATTTATCGGTGTTTTTTCGGCATTGCTTCAGAAGTGGGGTAACCCGCCGAACATGGGGGTCTGTGTCGCATGTTTCGAAAGGGATATAGCCGGGGCATTGGGGCTACACAGGGTAGATGTAGTCCAATACATTCGCCCGGAGATTATTGGCTTCGTTTTTGGCTCATTGATCTCTGCCTATATCTTTAAAGAATTCAGGCCAAGAGTTGGTTCTGCCCCCATTGTCCGTTTCATTCTGGGTTTTTTTGCCATGATTGGAGCCCTCGTTTTTCTGGGATGCCCATGGCGAACCCTGCTCAGGCTCTCTGCAGGGGACGGAAATGCAATTCTTGGACTCTCAGGTCTTATTGTTGGAGTAGGAGTGGGGGTTGTATTTCTTAAAAAAGGTTATAACTTAGGGCAGAATCAGGTTACTTATTCTTCTGTGGGCTGGCTATTACCATTAATTATGGCCTCCCTGTTCGCCTTCCTTGTCTTTGCACCACTGATGGGTGACGGCGGAAAGTCTGGCCCTATCTTTTTAAGTGCTAAGGGGCCTGGGTCCATGCATGCCCCTATCATTGTTTCACTAATCGTAGGATTAGCCATAGGATTTCTGGCACAAAGGACACGATTTTGTACAATGGGAGCAATTCGGGATATTATCCTCATTCGGGACTTTCATCTTGCAAGTGGTGTCCTGGCGTTACTTGTAGCAGCTTTTTTAACGAATCTTATTCTCGGCCAATTTCATGCCGGGTTTGAAGGACAGCCCATTGCCCATACTAACCATATCTGGAATTTTGGTGGCATGGTTCTGGCAGGGCTTGCCTTTGCCCTTGCTGGTGGCTGTCCTGGACGGCAGCTTTTTCTCGCAGGCGAAGGAGATGGTGATGCTGCCATGTTTGTCCTTGGCATGATCATTGGGGCAGGTTTCGCCCATAATCTTTCTCTCGCAAGCTCACCAAAAGGCGTGGGCCTTTATGGACCCGCAGCAGTAATCATCGGTCTTTTAATATGTTTATTTATAGGTTTTACTATGAGGGAAAAAGTTGAATAGAGGAGGCTATCATGAGTGAACAACTTGATGCCAGAGGGCTTTCTTGCCCTCAGCCAGTTATATTGACAGAAAAAATGATTGAGCAGCTCAAAAAGGGTAAGCTCGAGGTATTGGTGGATACGGATACAGCAAAAGAGAATATCAGTCGATTAGCTAGAAAAAAAGGCTGGGACATAGAAATTGTACCTGAAGGTAAAGAGTATCGGATGCTGCTCAACAAGGAGTAAGGCTTTTCATGCCAAAATTTTTTCGTCGGGATAGCTCAAAGAAACAGAGAGAGAAAAAAACCGATAGGGGATTCCTGGTTTTTCAGAATACAAGCGAGGTTATTCGTGCCGAGGCTGTTCTGAAGAAGGAGGGATGGAACATACGCGTCATGGGGCCACCTCCAGAGCTAAGAACTGGTTGTGATCTGGTCATTGAATTTCCTGTGGTTGAACAGTTGAATATATTGAGAATCCTTGAGGCAAATAGAATTCCTCCCACTAAGGTGGTTCCTGTGGACAGCCCGTTACTGAAACCTGTCGACCTGTTCCATACAAAAGATTTCGGTAGGTATCTGATGGTCAGGGCAGCGAATATGAAATTAACAATAGATAAAGAAACGCTCAAAATAGTTAATATCTCAGGAGGTGGCTGTCCTGATGTCCCTTATCTTGCTGAGGAATTAGTCGGGCGAAATCTTAATATTGCCCCCTCTCCAAGGGATATCGGTCATACGCTCTGTGCATATTGCCTGCACCTCGCTTACGAAGAAACTAAAAAGAAATGCTCTGTCTAATCGGTACCATCCCTCTGAAGGGTCTACCCGTTCTTTCAGGTGAGATTATCAAAAATGATAATAATGTAACTATAGGCAAAGACTCCTTCCCCATTCATCGTGGCTTTCAGGCCATGATAACTGCTGCAGCCATGGTTTGTTCAGAAATGGGGCTTCCTCCCCCTGTCGGGTTTACAGTAGGTGACATCGGTCTGGGAGATGGGAGCCGGAAACTTTATAGTTATCTTAAGGATAACCTCTTAGATATCCCCGCAAAGATTCTTACATTCCATTATCTCATGCCAGATGTCTTCTGGCATGACCAACTCTTATGGACAATCGAAAAGAGATCAGAAAAACCTATTCTCATTGCTGATGCAGGCTATATGTATGTGGCTAAAATGAGCGGGTTTGCTCCTTCCTATGACCTTTTTACACCCGACATAGGTGAGCTGGCATTCTTAGCAGATGAGAAAGCCCCTCATCCCTTCTATACTCGTGGTTTTATCCTGCAGGAGGAACATAATGTGATACCTCTCATTAAAAGGGCATATGAAGGTAAAAATGCCGCCAGGATTTTACTGGTAAAAGGGATTAAGGATTATATTTGTGCCCATGGAGAGATAACAGGTGAGATTGACAAACCCAATGTGGAATCACTGGAGCCCATTGGTGGAACAGGTGATACCCTTACAGGGATCGTCTCTGCCCTGATCCATGGAGGATACCCGATAGAGGAGGCCTCAATCCTCGGAGCCAAGATCAACCGCCTGGCAGGGCAGCTTGCCCAACCTACTCCAGCCACACAGGTTTCAGAGATCATAAGAAATATCCCCACCGCCCTATCAATGGTTTTGAAAGAATCGTAAGGCTGACAGGTTCAGGCTTCTCTATTAATTCCTCTTGAGTGTAGCAAGATCCTCCACAAAGCTAATAAGGATGAGTCCCGAAAATTACCTCTTTCTGGAACTTGCCTTCGATCTTCTTTTTAAGGTCTTCAACATCAATCGGGCATTTGGCAGTTTGTATAGCCTTCATTAAACAGGTGCCCATGTGAATGGCGTCAAAATCCCTTTCATATAATTTCCCCATGTCCATCATGAGAGCCACTTTTGGCATGATCACGCCAGGACAACCACCACAGTCATCCATACCAAACAATTCTACCTCATAATCCTTCCATCTCTCATACTCTCCTGCTCTTTCAGCTATTCCCTTAAAACACTTCATACAGCCACCGACACAACTGATTCCCTTAATGTTTTTACATGCTATTATGGCTATCCTTTTCTTTGCCATAAAAATCTCCTCCTTATTAACTATATGTACGAGATGTACGAGTTAGATTATCATAAGAAATATTCCATTGCAATAAAGGCGTATACCTTAAAATTTGATACAGGAAAGGCTTTCTCAGTCAGCCTTAAGTGGATTATAATTAACTCAAATAATGCAGATCAGGAGGTATCATGAACTATCAGATAGGCAGGACTGGCCGGGTTGTTGTCGCAAGGTTTGAAGACAAGGAGGATATTCTTGGAAACATCTCTGATATTGCAAAAAAGGAGAATGTAAGGGGTGCAGTATTTTTTCTTATTGGTGGACTGAGGCAGGGGAAGATTGTTGTTGGACCTGAAAGAGAAGAGATACCTCCTACACCAGTGTGGAAGGAATTGGGAGAAAGTCATGAGGTTTTAGGCATTGGTACTATATTCTGGCAGGGAGATGAGCCAAAGATTCATTTTCATGGTGCATTCGGAAAAAAGGATATGGTTAAGGTCGGCTGTCTCAGAGAGATATCAGAGACATTCCTTGTCCTGGAGGCTGTTATAATAGAGATAGAGGGTATTAGCGCTCAGAGGGAGTTTGACCCAGCTTCAGGGCTCACGCTTTTGAAGCTGTTGAAATAATAAGATGATTAAGATAAAAGTAGTATTATATCATAATAGATAATTGCTGATGTTAACGAGATACTTATGTTAACGTTTACGTTTTAGAAGAAATAATTTATTTACAAGTATAAAAAAACAATCCATGACTATTCGTGAGCAGACAGAAGAGATAGAAAGGAAAACCCTTCATCCGAAGGCATGTCTGAGTTCCCGGAGCAAAGGCAGGATGAAGCCTGAGAAGGAAGGCGAGATAAGGACATGCTTCCAGAGAGATAGAGACAGAATCATCCATTCAAAATCATTCAGACGGTTGAAGCACAAAACACAGGTATTTCTTGCACCAAAGGGTGACCACTATAGGACACGACTTACTCATGTGCTTGAGGTATCACAGATAGCAAGGACAATAGCAAGGGCATTGAGACTAAATGAGGATTTAACAGAGGCTATCGCTTTGGGTCATGATTTGGGTCATACACCCTTTGGACATGCTGGCGAGGCATTGTTAAGGGAGATACATCCTGGTGGATTTGACCATTATAAGCAGAGCCTCCGGGTAATAGATTTCCTTGAGCAGAACGGAAAGGGATTAAATCTTACCCATGAGGTAAGAAATGGAATAGTGAAGCACTCAAAGGGCAAGGGCTTGATTATCCCTGAGAAGAAGAGTGAAAGAGCAGATACTCTTGAGGGTCAGGTAGTGCGTGTCTCTGATATTATCGCCTATGTGAACCATGACCTCGATGATGCATTGAGGGCAGAGGTGATTAAGAAATCAGATATCCCGAAGGGGATCATTAAAGTCCTCGGCGATACGCATTCTCAAAGAATAGATACAATGGTTAAAGACCTCATCTATCGCTCTAAAGAAAAAGACCTCGAGGAACTCTGTATGAGTGACGACGTATCGTCTGCAATATATTTGCTCAGGGACTTTCTATTTGACCGCGTGTATGAAAGCGAAAAGATAATAAAAGAATTTATAAAGGCAAAAAAGATTTTGCGTGATCTCTATGACTATTACCTTTACCATGTAGAAGAAATATTTGTTGACATTCCAAAAGAAGAAAAAATTAACAAACTCGGAATCGAGTCGTACCGACACCATGTGGTATGCGACTTTATTGCAGGGATGACAGACAGATTTGCACTCATGACCTATGAAAGGCTTTTCTTGCCTCAACAATGGACTGTCCTTTGATTTTGGTCATGATTAGAAGACAGAGAATAACCGTTTTAACCTCCTTTTTGAATGTTGACCATTAAGAAAATCTTCATAAAATGGTCTATGTCTTTAATTGACGTAAAATACTAGAAAGGGCGAAGATATTTGTTGATAGTATCAAGACATTATAGACGAAAACGATAAAATAGAAGGATAGGGGGTTTGAAACAATGGATTTCTCAACGAATGATACGGGATCCAAGGATAAATGGATCATTGAAACGGTGGAGAAAGGGGATGTTGGAGAATATGTATCCCTTGTTCTTGAGTCAAAGGAGAAAGTTCATATAGCCTACTATGATTATCCCAATGGCGATTTAAAACATGCAAGAAGCGGATCCAATGGCTGGATTATAGAAAAGGTAGATCAGGAAGGAACTGTAGGTCAATTTCTATCATTAGCAAAAGGTGAAGGAGGAAAAATTTATATCAGCTACAGGGATCAGGGGAAAAACCAATTAAAAATGGCAGCATTTGATGGGAACAGATGGACAATTGATGTAGTAGACAATGAGCCATTCGCAAGTATCGATACCTCAATATTTGTTGATAGTCTGGGAAAGGTCTATATCAGCTATTATAATTTTAGCGAGGGGTATCTTAAGCTGGCTACCAGGGATAAGGATCAATGGAAAATAGAGATAGTAGATGACGGACAGAATCAATCGAATGCTGTCGGAGGATTTTCTTCTGTCAAGGTGGATTCTGTTGGTCGTATTCACATCAGTTACATAGACAGTGTTAACGGCTTCTTAAAATATGCGATGAAAGAAAACGATACCTGGAAGATTGAAGTTGCCGATGACGATGGATCTGTGAGCAATTTTACCTCACTTGCCCTTGATAAAGAGGGGAATCCTTACATAAGTTATACAGTTGATAAAAGACCAAATAAACCTGACCTTTGGCTTGCGAAAAAGGTTGGAGGTGAATGGAAAGTCGAACTTGTTGACACTGCAACTATTGTAGGGCAGTTTAGTTCCATAGAGGTAGATCCACATTCCAATATCTACATAAGTTATTCTGCCGGGAGTAGACTGAAAGTAGCAAAGAACACCCAGGGTCTCTGGGATTTTGAACTCGTTGACCCTGATGCTACTACAGTACAGTATACTTCTCTTTCCATAGATACAGACGGGATGCCTCATATTGCCTATTATGATAAGGACAACGCCATCAAATATGCTCATAAGATATAGGGGCTAAAAGTCTATGCCCGTTCATTTTTAAGTCTGATTATAAACAGAACTTCGTATAGTATCAGCACGAAAAGCAACAAAAAATGAAGCATCCGTATACTGGAGGTAAGACAATGAGAGCACATTACAATTTCACAAAGATGAAGGGTGAGAAAAATCCGTATATTAAACATCTAAAGCAGCCGGTTACCATTAGGCTTGACAAAGAATCTGTGACCTATTTTAAGGCTATGGCTAAACAATTAGGTATGCCTTACCAAAACCTAATCAATCTATACTTAAGAGATTGTGCGTTGAATCAAAGAAAACTCCTTCTCAAGTGGGCTTCCTAAAAAAGGCCGAACCAGGGTATGAACTGGCTTACCGGGTGAGTTTGTCATAGCAGGGATAATTGCTTTCATTGCCTTTGTTGTGTTCGGCTCAATGTCCCTTGATGTCTCAAGAAGAAGTTGGAAAGCCATGTACGAACAGGGCATTATAGATGCAAAGGAGTATTACGAGAACAGGTTTAAGATTTTTTGAAAAGGTAAGGTCAAGATTACCCTACTACTAAACAACGAGAAATTTTACATAATCTGGCAATAGTGAATCGTAAGTGAACGAAGGAAATGGGTGCATATATATCATAAATCACCATCAACAAGAGCGAGTATTACAAGAATAGGTTTAATTTCTTTTGATACCTAAAGACTATTTAAGCTTTGATTTGAAAACATACGAATCAAACATTCTGGCCCTATCAGAAAAAAGATTATCTTTCCGAAAAAAATACCCAAGATTGATAATTGACACGCTTTTCTATTGAATATAAAGTATAAGTCGAAATCACAATGATTCTTGAGGAATATATATTCTTCATATTATAGACTATTACAATTTCAACTCTTTTCAGAGAAGTCTTTTGAGGAAAAGGAGCATATGAGTTATGTCGCACTTGAGCATGCAAAGGCATAAAGGCTACTTCGTTACGAGTCTCTTTATTGACTTGATCAGCTCAACTGAAGCCGGAATGAAACTAAGTACAGCGGCTTTAGACCGTTTTAATTTGTCACTCGTTAATCAAATCAAACCCCATCTCGATAAACTTGGTTTGAATAATGCATTAATAAAATTCACAGGGGACGGATGGTTGATAATATCTGATGAGGAGGAAAAAATTCCTGCTTTATGCTGTCTTTCGACTATTATGGTTGCAAGATTTCAGCAAGAAATGAGCCAGGCGAGCGATATACATATAAGTCAAATACCTTCTGTACGTCAATCTGTATGTTCTGGTCGTGACATTTCTGTAGAACTACCAGATGGCCGAAAGGACTGGGTAGGAGACAGTGCCCGACGGGCAAACCGCGCATCTGCTTTTTGCTTTCCAAATGAAATCATAATAGACGAGCCTGTACGTTATTTTGTTTTTAGAGATTTTGAGACAAAAATTATTAATGTTGATCAACGTCAAGCAAACTTCCAACCAAGTAAAATGGAAGAAAGATTCACTCTTTATACTTTGGGCGAGTTGAGGCCTAAAGTTGAGACAGAAGCAGAAGCCCCCGAATACTATATTTACACACTCAACGTAATCGGAAAAACTCAAGAAGCTGGGGCAATTGTGCAGATGGTTTCAGAACATCTCCAAAATGAGGCTAAGAAGCCCAGCTTTAACAAAGATTTGCTGTTGCTGAATTGGAATCGGCTCTTAGAGAATCTTATAGACTATCCAACCGTAACCAAAATTCTTAAGGATATCAGAACCGCTAGAATAACGCCTAGTGTCGCAATCTATAACACGCTTATCCGTAAGTCGCCCGACTTCGATAATGCTGAACAATGGGTTGTAGAAATGCAGAAGGACGGCCTTAGGCCTAATGTTGAAACTTATAACAGGTTAATCGGTAAGGCCCCGTATAATATAGCAAAAAACTTGGTTGCCAAAATGGCAGAAGAGGGACTCAAGCCAGACATTAATACATATGATACTTTAATCGGCAAAGCTCCTAACTATAGTACTGCTCAGGGCATGATAGCTAAGATCCGGGGGGAAGGTCTCCGGCCCAGCGTTCAAACGTACTACATGCTGGCCGGTAAAGCCACAAGCTATAATTATGATTCCGCCAAAGCACTAATCAACACAATGGTAGAAGAAGGTATCAATCCCAATCTTGCAGTCTATAACACACTAGTCAGTAAAAGCCTCAGCTATGATATGGCTCGAAAATTGGTTAAGGAAATGTTAAAGGCGGATATACTGCCTGATTTTGAAACCTACAATAGGCTTCTCAGTAAAGGCCCTGACTTTAATATTACGAAGAAGTTATTTTATGAAATGAGACAAAAAGGGTTACAGCCAAGTGTACAGACCTATAACATACTTATCGGTAAGTCTCCTGATTTCAATACGGCAAAGCAACTATTTGAAGAGATGCAGAAGGAAGGACTTCTACCTAGTCTTCAGACTTGTAGACAACTCGTTGCTAAGGTCTCCGACCATGATACTGCTAAACAAGTAATCGATGAGATGCGTGCAGTTTTGTCTCAGTATAACTTCAAAGCAATTGAGACTGAAGTCTCGACAAAGTTTAAACGAAAAACCCGTCGATGATCGTTGTTAGATTTGTGCATCCTCATTCTAATCGGTCAGCAGAGTGCCACAAGCTTACCCGTGGCTTAAAATAAAGACGATTCAGGTCATCTGACGAAAGTGCGAAAGATTCTTGACACTGTCTTAAAAACATAAAGGATCAGAAAAAGAAGGTCCTCGTTGTGGGACAGCTTTACTACGACAGCAAGCATAAAGTGAATGACAACCCTGATAAGCCCCTCAAGAGCCTGCCGAAGAGAATGAGCCTTTAGGAAATCCACCCGGTCTACAAGTTCTATGTCTGTGACAAGCCAGATAATGACTGTAATGAAGACAAATACCAAGAGTGGCGGGAATTAAGGTAATGGATTAATTATATATCTCCCCCGCCCTCGCTTGCCTAAACCCTCCACACTAAGGTGTGGCTCGCATTTTCCTCCCTTTAGGAGAACAAGGGGACAAGCTGTCCCCTAATTTATTCTTAATTTCTTAGCCAAGCTTCCGGGTGCTTTTGAAAAGAATATCCAAAACAAAGAATATACTGGAAGTGTGAAGTCCGCTTGATAAAATATAATCTAATTTTTCGACTCTAAATTTTCAAAATTTTGACAAATTATCGCCTTCGTGTTACAATGTCTTATAATATCATAAAAGGGAGAGAGTAAAAATGACAGATACAATCACCATAAGGCTACCTGAAAAATTGCAGCAAGAATTAGAAATAGTAGTGAAGGCAGAAAAAACTTCAAAGAGTGAAATCATCAGGGATGCTATTGCACATTATCTCGCAGTAAAAAGATTTCATCAATTGAGAAAACA
>Ga0315296_10001610_pt1 | contig 19660 bp, 20 predicted proteins | sample YL17G14_18_MG_FD_203921 | JGI IMG/M metagenome (GOLD analysis project Ga0315296, IMG submission 203921) | Sediment microbial communities from Yellowstone Lake, YNP, Wyoming, USA - YL17G14_18 | ecosystem: Environmental > Aquatic > Freshwater > Lake > Sediment | place: USA: Wyoming | collected...
ACAACAAGCTCGAGTACTGGTGGGTCAAGGTGGCTCAGCCGAGCAAGGCGATCCCTGACAATCTCAAGGGCGAGGTGCTGAAGCTTACGAAGACCTCGAAGTCCGAGCTCGGGGGCGGGTTCGGGATTGGCCTCGCGGCTGCGAAGGATGTAGTTAACCGATACGCGGGCGGCATGTGGGTCTCGGACATATACCCGGGCGAGTTCAAGAGGGGCTGCATCTTCAACATAGCTCTTCCCAAGGCCCGCTGATAATTCCGCTGTTTTATCTATCTGCTCAGTGCTCGGGGTCAGGGGGAGTCAGGTGCCGAGGCGGAAGTACGGCCGGATGGTGAAGGCAATCCCGCCGGTGACCGAGGAAAAGTGCCGGTATTGCAGGCTCGGCATGCCCTGCCCGGTCCACAAGAGGAAGTGATTCCCAATTGGTATTTGTCTCTTTCCGACGTTCAGATTTCAGCGTCTGATGCCAGACACGTCTGCTTAAATATCAACGATTGATATTTCGCTCACCTACAGAGGCATCACCGTGAAGGGCACCCTGGCGACTCCTGGTTCTGACCGTCCGAAGGTCGTCCAGGGCAATGTAATGGACCGAGGCTCCCCGGCCAAGCGCTCGCACGCGAAGATACCTCCGTCGAAGAGACAGATGATCATAGCTGCGTTCATCGTAGGCGCGGTGGTCGCGTCGTCGGTGCAGCTTCTTCTCTTGCAGTCGCAGAAGGACGCTAGCACGCCGCCGGTCCCTGCAAGGATTCTCGCGCAGCCTCATGATCCGATCTTGATTGTCGGCAATGCGGATTTCGAGTTGCCCGAGGATCAGTCCGGCGTTAGGAGCGGCTCCGGCGATCCGACAGACCCTTACATCATCTCGGACTGGGCGATCAACGCGACTGGCGGCGTCGGGGTCTACATCATCGGAACCGATGTCAATTTCATCATACGCAACGTGACTGTCAATTCGTCCGCGCAGGACAACGACGGCATACTCTTCGAGGGAGTCTCGAACGCGCGGATATTCAACGTCACAATCTCCGACTGTCACACGGGGATAGCTCTGATAAGCGGATGCAGCTGGATCGAGATCGACTCATCGTCGATATCCAACAGCGCGGATTTCGGCATCGTGACCCAGTTCGGCGGAGCCAGCTACGTCAACATCACAGGGAACAGGATCTACGCGAACGGCGCCACGGGGATAGCCCTCGACAACACAGCGCACTTCAATGTCATCAGCAACAACGTCAGCACGGATGACCTATCCTCAAGCGGCAGACGCGCGGTCACGCTGGTCAACTGCGCGAGCGGCATCGTGACCGGGAACAACCTGACCGCGGTCTACAACGAGGCCTTGTTCGCTAGCGCTTGCCAGGGGGTGGTCGTCGCTACCAACCGCTTGTCGGCCGTCTGGAGCTATTGCATCTCACTTACATCCTGCTCGGGCTTCCTGATCTACTACAATAACTTCATGGGCGCGTCACCGCAGGCTTATGACAACTGGGGACCCGAGAACGCGTGGAACGCCTCCTATCCGATTGGAGGCAACTTCTGGATCGACTACGCCGGTGAGGACAAGCACAGTGGGGTCGACCAGAACGAGAACGGGCCCGACGGCATTGGTGACACTCCCTACCTGATAGACCTTAACACGACGGACCATTACCCGTTGAACAAGACAGGGCCCGTGGAGCCCATACCTGAGTTCCCCGCGCTCCTGCTGCCCATGATCTCCGTGCTCGCGCTGTTGTTCGCGGTCATCAGAAGGTCTCCTGGTAGGAAGACCTGACCAGAGGCAGGGCTCTCAGCATCACTTGCGTTTTGGGTATTCCATCGCCATGTACACGAAGTTCTCGGCCCTGTCGTCGTACTCGATCGCGACGCCCGTGACCTTCCCTTTCCTGTATGCCTTGACGACGATCGTGCTCCTCAGCTCGGGAGGCGCACGCTTCCTTATTCGTGCCTGCATGTCCTCGGCCGCGGCCTCGATGGACTTCGCGCCCTTTCCCAAATCAGGCAGCTGCAATTCCAACCTGCCCACATTATCACCGGGCCTGCAATGTACCCGGGCATAATCAACAATGCGCCGGAATTCGGTGCGCCGTTCTGCCGCTCACGGGGCCTTCCCCGCGTGCAAGAACCCGCTGGTGACCGCCCGGACTGAACTCAGGAAAGTGTGCTTGGGCGGGTTCGCCAGGTCGAGCGATTCCAGCCTCTGGATCCTGAAGTACAGCGGAGGGTGAGGGTCGAACCTCAGCCATTCCCCGAATCTGCTCACGTCGGGCTCGAGGAACCGCTCCTCGAGCACGAGCCTTCTGAAGCCGATCTTCTTGAGCGATTCCGCCATGACCTTCGGCTTGCCCAAGATGATCCCCGCTTCCAGGTCCGCCCTGCTCTCCAGGAACTTCCCGAAGAAGAAGATCCCCCAGAACACGAATACCAGGTAGGGGACGAAGATGAGGGACCCCTGGATGAACTCGAGCCAGACATAGACCCTGCCGAGGTACTCTGCTGCCACGAGCGAGAACAGCACGATTGGGTCTCCTGACCTCAGATGGCTGAGTTCGTGCCCGACCACGACCTCGACCTCTTCCTCGTCGAGCTGGACCAGCAGGCCCATGGTGATCAGCATCGTCGCGAGGCTCTTCGTGAAGCCCGTCGCTGCGGCGTTCGGTCTAACGTCCTGGGTGACCACGATCGTCGGGACCGAGAGGTTGAACTTCTGTGCGGCCCGCTCCACTATCCCGTACACGTCGATCCTCTTCACCAGGAAATCATCCGGGCCAGCCGGAAGGCCTGCCCGCGTGAATATCTCCGCCATCTTGTCTGCGCTGACGAGTCCGGGACGGGCGGAGAATGTCTCGTAGGCCTTCTGCTTCGCGACCCCGACCTTTCCCCTGTACTCCCCGCGATACTTCTCTAGATCACCCTCGGGGACGACCATCTGGACGATCACCACTTCGCGCGCATCCTTGGTGACTCGCCATGGACTGCGCGAGGCCGCAATCCTTCCGATGGAGAGCACCATGCCGAGCATGAACACGAGGAAGAATATCGGAGCGTATTGCTTCAGGCCGAGACTCTGGAAGAGCAACAAGATCGGATAGCCGATGAGTATCGCAAGTAGGAACAGATTGAGCATGTTCCCGCCGAAGAATATCTTCAGGGCCGACCTCTTGCCCACGAGCTCGGCCGTCTTCGGGCTCCCTGGCATGAACGACATGTACAGAGTGGTCTTCCGCGCTTCCTCCTCGAAGAACTGCACGGCGACGAGGAGCACGTTGTCCAGCTGCTTCTCGAAGACCTCATCCCTGCCCATGGTTGACCAGATCTCTATGACTACTGGCCTTTCGAGATACATGCGCACGGTGCTCGTGTACTTCCCTCTCTCAGGCCCTGCGACGAACTCGAGGTAGTGTCCTCTTGAGCTGGCATAGGCCTCGATTGTCCCCATCCTGATCCCCGGCAGCTGGCCGAACGCCATCCGCTCCCTGATGAACCTGGGGAAGGTAAGCAGCTGGGTCTTCGAGAGCTCTGTATCCAGCTTGAAGCTGTGCACGAGCACGGCCTTAGGGTCCAATCCTGTCGCACCCCCTTTCCGTTGATGTGATGAACTCCTCCGTCTAGAGCTTTTCCCGTCAACTACCACCCATTGAAATGGGTAGCTTGTAACTGACCTCAACGGAGGTTCGATGCTCCGCGTCACAGGTCGCTACGATTGGCCCGTTGACGGTGGGCCTGCCAACCAAGGCGTTGCCGAGGCTGGCGATGTTCCTTGCCGCGTTGAGGTCGGCATTGAGCGAGTTGCCGCAGACGGGGCATCGGAACGAGTGCCCCTTCCTTATCCCGAGATTCCCGCATCGAGAGCACATCTGGCTGGTGTACTCCGGTGGGACCGAGATCACGTGCTTCCCGCATTCCTCAGACTTGTAGCGCAGAAAAGCTTCGAGTTGAGCGAAGGCCCACCTGCCAAGCTTGCGGTTGAACTCCTTCCCCAATCTCTTGTCCTTCCTGATGCTCAAATCCTCCAAGGCCAGAACATCGAAGTCCGCTCCGACTATCTCTTTGGCGATCCTGTGGTTGACGTCTGCTTGAAACCGTCTCTCCCGTCCGGTGAGACGTTGGAGATGCCTCTTGGCCGAGCGGGTGCCAGCAGACTGCAACTCTCGCTTGAGATGTGCGTAGCGGCTTCGGACATTTCGAAGATGCTTGGAGTTGAAGAAACAACCATCGGAAGTGACGGCGATGTTGTTGATGCCTCTGTCGATGCCAACGACCCGTGGATTGGCGACATCTTTGATCGAGATATTGGGCAACTCGACCACCAGATCGGCCATCAGATCGTGGTCAACCTCTCGGACTCTGAGCGCATTGACCTTGCCACCGGCATATTTCCTGAAGTACTCGGGAATGCGAAGCGGAACCTTGAGTCGCCCCTCAACGGTGGTCAGAGACAGATATCCGCTATCGAGAAAGGCTTTGAACGTTCTCTGGTTGAATCTCGCAGAGCTGTCTGGCTTCTTCATTGGCAATCTCCTGCACCGCTCCCGTTTCAGCATATTGGCGGCACAGTCTCGCGCTCCCTGGACAAGCGAGGCTTGAAGCGCAGGCCACTTGTCGCGTGCTTCGTAGTATCCGAGCGCCTGGAGCTTCCTCTTGGAATGCGTCCTGTTGTGGAAACCCAATCTGAGAAAGAAGTTCGTGGCTTCGTTGAAAGTGCGGACTGTGTGTCCAATGGCTTCGGATGGTTCCAACCTAACGGTTATGGTTCTCTCCACGAACAGATTGCATGTCATATGGTGTATATGGGATTCTGTGGGACTATGGTGAAAGTGGAACGCGGCGCACGAGATCACCTATCACATTGTCTGGTGTCCGAAGTGCCGCAAGGAGCTCCCCCTGGTTGTTCAGAAGAGACTGAGAACCGTGATGAGCTCAATAGCGGAGTCTCGGAGCTCGGGGGTCAAGGAGCTGGAAGTGATGGCCGACCATGTGCATCTCTTCATCGGAGCACCCCCGACGGAATCTCCTGTCGGGATCGTAAAGGCTCTGAAGGGGATCAGCGCGAGGATGTTGTTCGACGAGCATCCGATCCTGCGGACAATGTTCCGGCAGGGGCATCTATGGAGTCCGAGCTATTACATTGGGACGGTGGGGCACGTGTCTGCGGAAGCGATTGCGAGGTATGTCAGGGATCAGAAGTTGCGGAGAGTCGGGCGACCTGCTTCCTCCTCCCAATAAATTGGGGGGTCTCTGCTGGACGGATTTCATGGTTTTCAGGTGCGGACTCGCCCGCGTCCGCCTGAATCTTATTGAGCGGGCAGCGCAATCATGGAGCAGGAGAAGATGAAGGAGTACGGCCTGATCGTGATCGGCTCGGGCGCTGGCATCAATGTCGTCGACACTGCGCTCGCGCGCGGCCTCAAGGTGGCGGTCGTCGAGGAGGGTCCTATTGGCGGGACTTGCCTCAACAGGGGCTGCATACCCTCGAAGGTCCTCATCCACGCGGCCGACGCGATCCGTGAGGCGCAGGATGCCTCGAAGGTCGGCGTTCATTTGAAACTCGACAAGGTCGACTATCCTCTTCTGAAGAAGAGGATGTGGGACATCGTACTCACAGGCAGGCACGAGATGGAGCACGGTGCGAAGAACACTCCGGGCCTTGATTTCTACAACATGATCGGGAGTTTCGTGTCCGATTACACGATGCAGGTAGGCGCGGAGACCATCAAGGCGCCCAAGATAGTGATCGCCTCGGGCGCGAGGGCTCAGATACCGCCTGTCCCCGGGCTCGACTCAGTCAAGTATCATACGTACAGGACGGTGTTCGACATCGAGGAGCAGCCGGAGAGCGTCGTAATCCTCGGCGGAGGATACATTGGGTGCGAGTTCGCGCACTTCTTCTCCGCTGTTGGCGCGAAGGTGACGCTCATCGGGAGGAACCCGGCGTTGCTCCCTCACGAGGAACCGGAGACGAGCCAGATCGTTAGGAAGCGTCTCTCACAGTTCGTTGAAGTGCACACTGGCACGGAAATCATCAAGGTCGAACAGAACATCGGCCGTGTCACCGTCACATTCAAGGATCCGGCCGAGCCTGTCGAGCGCGTCGTCGATGCACAGCATCTGCTTGTCGCGACAGGTGTGCGCTCCAACTCGGACTGGCTGAATCCGGAGAAGACCGGCGTCAGGACCGACGACAAAGGTTGGATTCTGACGAACCAGCACCTTGAAACCTCCAAGCCGAACATCTACGCTCTCGGGGACGCCCTCGGAAGGAACATGTATCGGCACACGGCGAACTACGAAGCGACCGTCGTGAGGAACAACCTGTTTGGCGGGCAGAAGATCTCTCTCGACTTGCATGCGGTCCCGCACGCCGTTTTCACGAACCCTCAGGTCGGCCAGGTCGGCATGACGGAGGAAGAGGCGAAGGCGCAGCGCAAGGTCATGGTTGGCATGAGCAAGTACTTCGACTCCGCGATGGGCTATGCATATGGGGACGAAGAGGCGTTCGTCAAGGTCATAGTGGAATACCCTTCTAGGAAGATCCTGGGCGCGACCGTCGTGGGTCCCCAGGCCTCGACTCTCGTTCAGCAGGTCGTGAACTTGATGAGCTCGGACACGCAGACCTACGCTCCCCTGATCAAGGCGCAGATAATACACCCCACTCTGTCGGAGACAATCGCGTCCGCGTTCGGGAACCTCAGGCCCGCGAACTTCGAGCTAGAGCATCATCACGAGCATTCTCGCTGATGTGAGAAGTGGCCCTAGACAAAGCCTATTATCTGGCGTGATCCTAACGAGACTCTTGAAAGAATGGCTGCCAGGTCGATGATAATCGTCGGCGGAGGCCTCGCGGGGCTCTCCACGGGCTGCTATGCGCAGATGAACGGATACAGAACTAGGATATTCGAGCACGCAGCCCATGCTGGAGGGTTGGCTGTGGCGTGGAGGAGGCGGGACTACCTCATAGACGGCGGCATGCACTTCCTCATGGGACGAAGGCCAAACGATGTTCTGCAGAAGGTGTACCGCGAGCTGGGGACCGCTCGTCAGGATCAGCTCATCCCGATGGCAGTCTACGGAAGGTGCGTGGACCAGCGGACCGGGCGCGAGTTGGACATCACAAAGGACATGGGGAAGCTGGAGGGCGATCTCAGGACGATGTTCCCGCAAGACCTGAAGCTCGTCAGTGAATTGTTCTCTGGGCTTCGTTCATTGCGGAATGTACCCATGAGCGACATGATGCTCACAGGGCCTTCCGAAGTCCTGACTGTCGGGCAGAGGCTCGGGCAGTTCTGGCGCTATCGGAAGCTCTTCAAGTTCATGATGGGCAAATACAGCAGGCCCATGTCCGAGTTTTCCTCGCGCGCCAAGGATCCACTTCTCAAGTTCATTCTCCTGAACATGTTCCTCCCGGAAGTCCCGGTGTGGTTCGTGCTCATGGTCCTTCGCATGCTTGAGGACGACGAGATGGCGTTCATCGATGGAGGGTGCGAAGCGTTCGTCTTGCCGATCGTGAAGCGATACGCCGACCTCGGCGGAGAGATCAGCTACGAGTCAACCGTTGAGAGCATACTGGTCGAGAACGGCACGGCCGTGGGGGTGAGGCTGGGCGATGGCACAGAGCATCGGGCTGACATAGTCGTCTCTGCAGCAGATGGTCACGGCACCCTCTTCGACCTGCTCGAGGGGAGGTTCATCAACGACAAGATCCGAAAGAGATACGATACCTGGAAGATCGTGAGGCCAATCGTGATGGTGAGCTTCGGAGTGGCTCGCGAGTTCAGGGGAGAGCCACCGTTCAAGACCTTCAGGCTCGAGGAACCCTTCGTCGTGGGTCCGGATAAGGTCGAAGCGTTCTCGATCAGGGTGTTGAACTACAGCGACAAGTTCGCTCCTCCTGGCAAGACCGTGGTGCAGGCGATGTTCGATTCCGACTGGGACTTCTGGGAAGGGCTCAGGGAGGATCCTCCGAGATACGCTTCTGAGAAGGAGCGGGTCGCTGGCGAGATACTGAAGCGTCTCGAGAAGCACTACCCCGGCTTTGCGTCCCGGGTCGAGGTCACGGACGTCGCAACACCATTCACTACCTGGCGATACACTTTGAACTGGAAGGGCTCATACATGGGCTGGTCGCCGACGGCGAAGGTGCTGATGTCGAAGATGGAAATATCGTTGCCTAAGCTGTCGAACTTCTACATGGTCGGACAGTGGGCGACGCCGGGAGGCGGCGTCCCGCCGAGCCTCATCTCTGGTCGCAACCTGGTCCAGGTCCTGTGCCACAGGGAGCGCAGACCGTTCAAGACGACCGAGGCCTAGCCTGGCACGTCTCTCTGGCTGCATGCCCTACCCACTCCTTTATCTTCCGCGTTGGCGATGCCCATAGGGGGAAATCGATGGCGGTCGGCGAGCGTCTGTTCGGGTCCAAGTGGTTCAAGGAACAGGTGGAGAAGGAGGCGAAGAAGGATGAGGTGTCGTCGTCCGAGAGAATCGGCCAGTTGTTCGGTGTGGTGGTCGGTGCGATTGTTATCGCGTTCTTCGCAATCCATCAGACGAGACCCACTGGATTCTTCACGGACGATTTCGGGACGGTCGACGCCGCACTCCTATATGCGCTGATTGTGCTCGGCATGGTGTCCTCGTTGGTCAGGTTCGTCTTCAGCCGGAAGAACGTTGCCAGACCGTTCGACGTAGCCGGGATGGCCGTCTTCTTCGTGGCAGGGCTCTATTTCCTCGTCGCGTTCCCGTTCGATTTCACGCATTTCGCGGAGCCATTCCCGAGGGCGCTCGAGTTCCTTCTCGACTGGATCACGGGGACGTTCGCGAAATGGGTCATTGGCATTGGAGTGGTCGCGAGCCCGTTCTTCTCGGTCTACACCTTCTTGCTCTATGTCGGGGTGAAGAAGCGACTTCCAGAGACCGGCGCGGCGGGTCCGACGGCGGAATCCAAAGCACCCTAGCGTCACTGTGTGTGTCCAGGCAAATCGCCGACACTATGGGGAATATTACCCCCTGCCCTGCAGGTACTCCTTCGGGATCTCTATCGCGAACCGGCACTCGGCGTCCCCCCACAGGACGGATTTCTTGATTTCCGCCCTCAGGTTCTTCCCAAAGGCCACCTCGAACGGTCGCTTCACGTAGCCTGCACTGCAGTAGCACAGGTTGCGTGACACCGTCTCCCCGGTGAGAATCGCCTCACGTGCCAATGGACAATGGCAGTAGTCGTATCTCTTCATCTTCGGATCCTTCTCCCGCAGATAATCGATCGTCATGTACGGAATCTTCGTGAAGTAGATCATGTTCCCTTTGCGCACCCCACCTTCGATCTCGGGCTTGCTTCTCACGAAATCAATGACCTCACGGTTGATTTCTTGAGTGAAGAAGAGAGTCTTGTTCTTCATGTGCCCCTCCAATTCCTCGACGGATCTCCTTCGTCGCTTCCGCAGGTATTCGTCGATGTTCTTCGAAGCACGAAGCATCTTCCTCTCTTCGGCGTAGTACTCCGGGGGGCTCACGTGAGGACAGTTGGACATCAGGAAGTTCCTGGTTGCATCCTCGCTGATTCCAGATTCCAGCCTTCTCATGAACTCCCTGGTCGCTCTCGGCATGAGCTTGGCAGGTGTACCTATAGGGGGCGGTTCGTATCCGCCCAGAACCTTGTCGTACATGCGCTTCCCGTACTTGTTCTTGAAGCTGCTGCACAGCGTTGGGAGGATGTTCCCCGAATCCAGGATGACGAGAAGGGCGAGGGCGGCATCCTCGTTCCCTGAGTACCGGGCGTAGCGCAATAGCCCAATCAAGTTGTCGAACTTGTTTCTATCTTCGTTTGCGAGATGCTTGATGAACGCCTTGATGTCGCGCGTGCTGGCATCGCTGAACCGTCTCCTCGGATTGTTCCTCCTAAGGAAGGTCTCAAACTCCTTGACCATGCGAACATGAGATCTGATCGTCTTCTCGTTGAGCCCTTTGGGCACTCTCTTGCCTTCTTTGATGAACTTGCGGAACCCCTCTTCGTCCATGTCAACACCTCCACTGCCCACATCCGAAGGACAATCCGGATTTTATGCTTTGGCACTCTCAGAATCATGAGATTGGGGACGCAATCTTCGGCAGAACGAGGAGTGGGCCCAACCGGATTTGAACCGGTGAACTTCTGCGTGTCAAGCAGACGTCATAACCACTAGACCATGGGCCCTTGCGGGTTGCGAGATAAGTAAAGGGCGTCTATAACACTTTCTGTGGGCCTGGTCGAAAGCCAGAAGCTCCGTGCAACTATGATAGCAGAAGTGACAGCAGGAGAACGATAAGAGCCGCGAGGGCAACAAGAACGACGGAGCCAATCATTACTCTTCTCGAAGGTTTGTGCTCCGCGCGCCTTCTGGAGAGAGCCGCCTCCAAGTTCCTAAGCCGCTCGTCGTTCAGAGTGGCCTGCTCGAGCCTCACGATTTCCGCCTTCCTCTCAGCTAGCCTGAAGGACAACTCGGGAATCTGACTTGGGATGGTCGACATAGCCCTTTCCAAGTGGCCGATACCGTTCGCCCGGCTAATGAATCATTGGACGGGATGCCAAGGCGAGGCCCTAACAAGGGTCTGCTCTGCGCCCTTCTGACGAGGTCATACCGGCCTCGGCTGCACGATGGTTGAAGACAATCGGTTTATTGCCCTGTGCGACACTAACCGACAGACGATCATGCCTACCCAGAGTGTTCTTGTCTATGTCGGCCAGGGGGCATCGCACTCCTGGACCTGGCTCGCCGACCTGTTCGAAGCACGAGGCGTGTTCGATGTTGGTTATGTGGACACTCAAGGCCTGTCAGAGAATCTCGCGGATGGTGTCAAGCTAGTCATCATCTCCGGAGGAGATGGGTTGAGGATCGCATCCGCCCTCGGTCCTCACGGGTTCTCTCATCTGAAGGGTTTCATCCACAAGGGAGGAACTTATGTCGGTATCTGCGCTGGCGCATACCTTCCATTGCCGTCATCGATCGAGCCCTTCAGTAGGTTCAACATGTCGACCACAAAGATCGAAAACATAGAAACCGGCCCGCAATCCATCGAGAACGTCTCTCCGCGAAAGGCGGTTAAGTACGGCAATTGCACGATCGTTCATCCCGCACGAGGAGAGATGGAGCTCGAATCAGGGGGGAAGAGTCTCAGGGCGCCTCTCTATGGTGGGCCGATCTTCAAAGAGCCGGAAGAGGACGAGGTACTTGTTAGGTACAGGGGCCTTGCTGGCGATGCTGAGGCTCAGATGGAGCGAGAGTCTGCCTCCTCCATGATCTCTGGTAGGCCCGCTGTAATCAGGGCAAGGCACGGTCACGGCGGGCTGCTGTTATTCGGCCCACATCTCGAGCATCCCAAGTATCCGGAAGCGAACGAGCTATTCATCCAACTCATCGGCGTCAAAGCATCATTTTCCCCCGTCAAGACAACGACACAACAGGACGAACAGAGCGACAGGTTCCTGGCCCGCTCGCTCGCCGACCTGAAGGTTGCGATTCTCGGCCTGGAGAATCGCTCGTTCCTCGTCGGGAACAAGCTGTGGGACGGAGGGCGTTTCTTGGAGCTTGTGAACGCGATGGAGAACAGATGTCACACGGTCGGATCATCGCTCGCCGATGACTTGACAAGCGGGCTCTTGCGAGTCCGCGCGGAAATCCTGAAGGCTAAGCCCGAGACACTGCTATACGCCGATGAAGGTCCAGGGCAGCTAGTGGAGGCCGCGAGGCTCGTTGTCGACAATCATTTCAAGGTTCTCCGCGAATCGAGAAACAGATGATTTTATAGCAGTCCAGCCTGATAGCGACCGACATGTCTCAGGGCACGTACCTGAAGGACAAGGCGTGGCTCTACCTGCCGTTCTTCGGAACGATCATTCTGGTTTCCGCGATAATCCTTCTCCTGCCGTACGGGACCGTCTATGTCCAGGACCGGATGTACCTCTCCTTCTTCCTCGCTACCATAGTTCTGTGCGTCGCTCTGTTCTTCATCGGCACGCTCTACAATGTGCTGATATGGATGCAGGGCAAGGGGTTGTCAGGCTCTCCAGAGAGGAGGCTGCTGAGAGTTGTCATGAAATCCCTGAGGTTCGTCCTCAGCAGGCGCTTCGCGAAGGTCACCGCGGTCTTCGTCAAGGATGCGCTGTATCTGTCAAAGCTCAAGGACAGGAGCACCCTGAGATGGCTGATGCACCTCTTGATCTTGGGGGGTTTCATCCTCACCTTTGCGCTCGATCTCGTCGTCACCGTCGCCTTGGACTTGGTCAACTACGAGCCGATGATTGTGGAGACCGGCTGGGCAAAGATCTGGATCCGAGACTTCGGGTTCGAGGTCGGCGGGCTCATGATGCTGCTCGGGCTCGTGATAGCCGCCGTGAGACGGTTCATATATAAGCCCAAGATGGTCAGGACGGAGCTGCCTGACGCGGTCTCGATCCTGTTCCTATTGGGGGTCGTGCTGGGCGGGTTCATCCTAGAGGGGATAGGCATAACCGGGAGCATTGCGGGCCATACCGTGAATCAGGAATACTCGTTCGTAGGCTACGCGTTCTCTCTCGTGACACCGTCGTCTTGGGGCCAGTACTACGACCAGGCCTGGCTCATCCATGGGGTGATGAGCGCCCTGTTCATCGCGTACATACCTTTCAGCAAGCTCTTCCACATGATCGCGACGCCGATCGCTATCGAGGCCGAGCAGATGCTTCCTTCGGGGGTGAAGCCCGGGTGAAGAAGCTCGACATATCGAGGCTGGATGTGCTCGCGCTGATGAGATATGACGCCTGCACAAGGTGCGGTGAGTGCACATCGACATGCCCGACGGGCGGGGAAGCTCAGGACGTCGAACTCGTCACCCCAAGGGGCAAGATACTCAGGCTGAAAGAGCTCTACAAGAAGCAGTACGGACTGAAGGCGCGGCTGCTCGGGCCAAAGGAGATCCCGGAGGAGCAGCTCAAGGAGCTCTCGTCCAGGGCCTACGAATGCACCATCTGTGGCCAGTGCAAGACAGTCTGCCCTGCACATCTCGACACGATCGAGATGTGGGAGAACATGAGGGAGTTCCTCGTGGCGAACGGGCTCGCGCCCCTTCCCGCACACGAGCAGATCGTGAAGAGCATCGAGAACTACGACAACCCATGGATGCAGCCGCGCACGCAGAGGTCGAGGTGGTCGAAGCGCATCGAGAAGGAAGTCAAGATCAAGGATGCGAACAAGGAGAAGTGCGATGTGCTGTTTTTCGTGGGGTGCACGGCGGCCTATGACCCGAACATCAGGGACATGGCCATAGACACGGCGCGCGTGCTCGCGAAGGCCAAGGTCGACTTCGGCACGCTCGGGAACGAGGAAGGTTGCTGCGGATCCACCATGATGAGGACGGGGTTGTTCGAATCGACCAGGGGGATGGTCCAGAAGAACATCGAGAGGTTCGAGAAGTCCTCGGCTTCCATCATCGTCACCAGCTGCTCGGGGTGCTACAAGACCATCAAACAGGACTACCCGAAGGTGGGGAAGGTCAACGCGCGCGTGCTCCACATCACGCAGTATGTGAACGAGCTGATCGATGAGGGGAAGCTAGTGCTCGACAAGAAGGTCGAGGGCAAGGTCACCTACCACGACCCTTGTCATCTTGGCAGACACAACGGCCTTTACGACGAGCCTCGCAAGATCCTCAAAGCCATCGAAGGGCTCGACATTATCGAGATGGAAAGGAACAGGGACGAGGCAAGGTGCTGCGGAGCTGGCGGAGGCGTCAAGACCGCGTTTCCCGATCTGGCTCAGAAGATCTCCACCATACGAGTCGAAGACGCCGAGAAGATAGGAGCTGACATACTCGCAACTTCTTGTCCGTTCTGCTATCAGAGCCTCAAAGCAGCAACGGAGACGAAGGGTTCGACGCTCAGGATGATGGACCTAATGGAGTTGGTCAGAATGGCCTGCTCCGACGGGCAATGATATCTTGATCTTCTTCTCTTCTCTCGCCACTGCACCCATCAGGAGGAAAGGTATCGCCAGCAGGAAGCATTCTTGAGGGGTGAAACCGAAATAGAGCAAGACCATCATCAGCGCGATCGTCGAAGCTCGGCCGATATCCAGCAGGAACTCTCTTGTCAGCACGGAATCGTTCTTCGTCTCCTCCAGCTTGTCGGTCAGGATGGCGAATATGAACACCGGGAAGACGAAGCTGGCGAACTCGAGTGCACCATTCGCAAACCCGTAGCTCTCAAGGTTGGTGGCAAGGTAGATCAGGATTATGCAGGGGATGGACGCGATTGCGCTCGCGGATGAGAATAGTCGCCGGTTCTGGATCTTGTCAGAGATCTTCCCGAAAATGATTGCCATCACTCCAGCGCTCAGACCGAACACCGAGAACAGTGCTCCCAGCTCGATCTCGTCCGTCGAGAACACGTAGGCCACGAGCACAACGTCGATCCAGAAGATGCCCTCGAACCCTCCCTCACCGAGAACCGCGATGATGTTCCTCCTGCCTATCGCGCTCAGCCTTATTCTCATGACCTGGTCTCTCGGGATGTATTTCCTGTACGCAACGACCACGAGTGCGGTCAACGCGACTATTGCTATCCCCAAGGTGAATAGTAGCTTGTAGTTGGCGTATCCGATCACCAGGCCTCCGAGGAAGGGCGCAACGAATGTTACCAGAGGCCACACGAAGAAGAACGCCCCATAGGTCACGCCCCTGTCTGACTTCTGCGTCAGCTGTGCCATCAGGATGTTGCACGGCGTCCAGAACAACGGATAGAACATGCCGAAGGCGAACCCGGCCGTGAGCGACAGCACGACAGGGTCTGTTATGAACAAGAAGGACGAATACTCTACGGCGAGGAATCCGAGGCCGACGACCATCGCATTTCTGGGATCGAGATGAGGTTTCCAGGACATCCAGAGGCTGATGAGTATCGAAATGAAGAATCCAAGACCGAGATAGGTTGGGCCAAGCCAGAGATCCAGATCCAGTTCCTTGAAGAGATAGATGATGTTGAAGGATGCTGCAAAGGTGTTCGCGAATGCGAGCATCACATTGATTACCATAAGGCCCGCAAACGCCCGTCTGTCCATGGTTTTCGGGAATAGAAAGCTCTGCTTAAACCTTCCTAGACATTATTCCACTTTGAGCTTCGAAAAAAACTTCTGTTTCTGGTGTCCGCCAGGGCCACCGCGCCGCTCCCTTGCCTTCTGGACGCACTCCTCGCAGTCGCACACGAAGGAGGCGAACAGAAAATGCTTGGCGGGCTTGCCGCAAATTTCGCACATCTCGTCCGTCTTCATCTGTTCTCCCCCATGGAAGGAACCTCGTATCTAAGCTTGCGCCGTGCCTCGCCGGCCTTCTCCGAGAGCACCAGCTTCCCGACCTTAGACGCTCCCAGAGCGAGATAGAACCCGAGGTCTGCCCCGCACTCCTTGCATATGGAGCCCTTTCTCGGAGCTTTCGCATCGCATATCGGACATCTCGTGACCCCGGCCAGCCTCGCCGATGACCCTGCATCTCCACCCAGAAGCGATCTCGCTGGCCGCGCGGACTTCCCTCCGGATGCTTGAGGTATCTCCAGGGCGGTCCCGAAGAACAGCACCGTCTTTGGGGCTACCCAGACGAACGCGGTGTCGTTATGCGCCCGCGCAAATCCCAGGAGGCGGTTCCTCAGCTCCGTCTCGTTGCCCGTCGGCTCGAGCCCGTAGATCCCGCACAGTATCCTGAGGTCGTCGGGGTCCTCGAACTGCATGATGTCGTTCTCCGGGACGACCTCCACATGGTACCGCTTGTAGAGCACGTAGAAGTAGGCCAGCAAAGCGATGAGCGCAATGGCCGCCGCGAGCACGGGCTCGTATTCGAGGTCAATCAGCACCGCGGTGGCAACCGCATCTGCCAATATGACTACTATGGAGAATGCTCCCCAGGCCTGCTTGGGTTCCATATCCTCGCCTGTAGAAGGCGCTCTCAGGCGAAAAACGCTTTGCTCATTCGGGTTCGATTTTCATTGAGAAATCGATCGATTTGACTGAGTGCGTCAGCCAACCAAGCGAGATGATGTCCGCGGATTGAGCGTACTTGCCGATGTTCTCCGGTGTGATGCCTCCCGAGAGCTCGATCAGTACGCCAGGGCGTTTCTTCTTGAGCTCCTTCGCGAGCCTACCAGCCTCAGCTGGCTTGAAGTTGTCAAGCATGATGATGTCCGCACCATTCTCGAGCGCGACGCGAGCCTGCTCGGGGGTCTCCACCTCGATTTCGACCCTTTGCCCACGGTTTTTCCTTTTGGCCTTAGCCAAAGCCTCCTTCACGCCGCCTGCGATCTTGATGTGGTTGTTCTTGATGAGGATCGCATCGTAGAGCCCCATCCGATGCGGCCAGCCTCCACCGAGCACGACCGCTCTCTTCTCAAACTCTCTGAACCCGGGCGTGGTCTTTCTCGTGGCAGCCACCTTGACCTTCGGGTTGACCTTCCTGCATTTCCTCACCAACGAATCGGTGAGCGTCGCTATTCCGCTCATGCGCATTATGATGTTGAGCGCTAGCCTCTCACCGGCGAGCAGGGCTCGGGCGGTCCCTCGGATCTCGAGCACCACATCGCCCTTTCTGATTCGCGTGCCGTCCTTCTTCCTCATGACGGCCTTTGCCCCGAGCTCCTTGAAAACCTCGGAGGCCTCCTTCGCGCCCGCGAGCACGCACGGGTTCTTACAGACGATCTTGCCCTTCGCCTGCGCGCTCGCGAGGACGACCAGCTCCGAGGTGATGTCCCCCGGGCCGATGTCCTCTTCCATGAACCGGCTGTACTTGGATCTCATCCGAAAAGTGTGAGAGCTTCGGGGCTTAACTAGCTTTCCGAGAGACACGCTAGGCTCAGAGCGAGAACTTCTCCCCGTTCTTTGGCAGGAGCACCTCGAACCCATCGGTCCTCAGGTCCCCCGCAAGTATCTCGCGCTCGTCCCCGTGCATCAGCACGATCTTCTCGGGCGAGCACGCCTTCGCGAATGCCCGGAGCTCGTCGTGGCCCGCATGCGCCGAGAAGTCGTACTTCCGGACCTCGCACTCAACCCGCTCGCTCACTCCCTTGAAATCCATCATGCCGGTCTCGAGCAGCTTCCTGCCGTTGCTCCCCTCGACCTGGTACCCGGTCAGCAGGATCGCGCTCCTCGGGTCATCCCGGATGGCGTCCACATAGCTTAAAACGGGCCCGCCGTCCAGCATCCCGCTCGTGGTCAGGATGACCTCTCCCTTCATCGCGCGTTGGCGCGCGTGATAGTTCCTGACTTCCCTGGTCCTGTTAGTCGCTTGTCTTAGCCTTTTGATGGACCTCACGTACTGGGGGTATCTGAGGTAGATCTTGTTCACAGTCTTGCCCATCCCATCCAGCCAGAAATCGTATTTGCTGTCCTTGAGGAGCAACATCAGCTCCTGCGTCCTCCCGACAGCGAACGACGGTATCACGGCCGTGCCTCCCCTTTTCGTCACTTCCTCGATCTTCTTCAGGAGGTTGTACTCGGTCTTCACCCGAGATGGATGGTTCCTACCGGAGTATGTGGATTCCATGATCAGGTAGTCGCACTTCACGGCCCTCGCGCCCGCCACCAAGCGTGTGTCCAGCGTGTGCAGGTCGCCCGTAACGAGCGCTGTACGATCTCCTTGGAGCTCGTACATCGTCGCGCCTGGTATGTGTCCCGCGGAGTGCATCTTCACCCTCACGCTCCCCGCATCGATGGTCTGGCCGAACGATATGTCGTCGAACATCCGGGAGGCGATCTTCGCGTCCCTCTTGTCGTAGGGCTGAGGATAGCCCTCGGCCTCGCCTATCTTGATGCTGTCCTCTATCAGCATCATCGCGATGTCCGCGGTGACGCCTGTGGCGAGGATCTCGATATCGTACCTCGCAGTGAGCCAAGGGATCATGCCGCAGTGGTCTAGGTGCGAGTGGGTCAGGAACACGAGATCGATTGGAGGACATGGATTGGGGTATAGCGGGGGGTCCGTGGCTGTCATCCCGTAGTCGAACAGGAGCCTCGAGCCTTCGCAGTTGAGCAGTATGCCCAGCCTGCCGACCTCGTGGCCTCCTCCTAGGAACGATCCGTCTATCTTCATGCGTCATCGCCAACGGCAATGGCTATAATATGCTTGTCCCACGACCACGCACCCGTATTGGCCCTCATTCCCCCAGCACCTGGACCGAGAGCTCCCTTGTGCGGGGCTTGTTGTCGAACTCCATGAAGACGATCTGCTGCCAAGTGCCGAGCTGCAGCTGCCCGTCGACAACTGGCACCGTCAGGGAAGGGCCAACGAACGACGCCCGTATGTGCGAATGGCCGTTCCCGTCCCCCCAGCGCTTGTGATGCTCGTAGTCCATGTCCCGCGGGTAGAGCCTCTCCATCGCGTCGCGCATGTCCGAGACCAAACCCGGCTCGTGCTCGACGGTCGTGACGGCTGCGGTCGAGCCCACGACGAACACGCACGCGAGGCCGTCTCTCACTTTCGATCTGTAAACAATCTCCGCTACCTTGCTCGTGATATCGACGATTTCGTCCTTCGCGGAAGTCTTGATGCTGATGCTACCGTTGCTCACAGCCAAATCCGACACCGGGCGGCCATATCATTCTCGAAATCGATAATGCTTTTTCTACCCCTGCGGCGATGCTGGAAAACGAGGATACTGAGATGGTATGTACCATCTCACTCGTAACAGCACCTCGCAAGAGATATATATGGTAGTTTTACAATAGACGGCCTCAGATGAGCTCGGATTCGATATACTTCGGCAGGCATTGGAAGGCCTTCAACACGAACAGAAGGGTCTGGTTGGTCTCTACATTCAGGGTAGAACTCATCAAGAACGGTATCGAGAAGGCGGGGAGCATCAACAGGCTCGCGCGCGAGCTTGGCTACCGATCGAGGATACACCCGGGCTGGAGCGTCCGGCAAATCCTGGTGGGGGAGCAGCCGTTCCCGTACGAGAAGCTCGTCAAGCTCTCGGACTACGTTGGTTTCCCGTTGGAGGAGGTCCTCAGGTACCGTACCGAGCCCGAGAGGGTAACCGCGGACAACACGAACGATGCGCTGAGGAAGTACGGCCTTTGGTGCTATCACATACCGAGGCTGCGGCTGCGTTGAGCTAGGGTCCAACGAGGCCCAAAACCCTATGTTTTTCTGCTTCAACTCCTAGCTCGTGCCAGATAGCGGCCTACCAACATAACACATATATACATTCGACCCTGTTCTGATGAACCATGGAGACTGGAATGGCTTTGGGGTTGGCTTTGCTCATAATCGGCGTACTCATGGTCTTGGCCGAATTGGCGTCGCCGGGAGCGTTCATACTCGTGCCGGCGACTGTGCTGATCGTCCTCGGGGGGATGGGGATGGTGGCGCCTGACCTGCTACTGAGCTGGTGGTCGCCCCTGCTGGCCGTGATCATATTGATACCCATGACCTTCGTGACCATGAAGATGTACCAGAAGCTCGCGCCGCCCGCGCCGCCTGAGACAACTGTGGCGACCTCGCTCGTCGGGCAGAAGGGCGTCGTCGAGTACGAGGTCGTGCCCAACAAGCTTTCGGGCAAGGTCAGGATAGACCACGACACATGGAGCGCGACATCGAGCACGGTCATACCGGTGGGGAAGAAAGTGGTCGTGAAGGCGAGCGAGGGTGTACACGTGATGGTCGAAGAG
>Ga0315296_10001611_pt1 | contig 19653 bp, 11 predicted proteins | sample YL17G14_18_MG_FD_203921 | JGI IMG/M metagenome (GOLD analysis project Ga0315296, IMG submission 203921) | Sediment microbial communities from Yellowstone Lake, YNP, Wyoming, USA - YL17G14_18 | ecosystem: Environmental > Aquatic > Freshwater > Lake > Sediment | place: USA: Wyoming | collected...
TTTTAACATCAATAAATTTTAATGATTCCCGAATAAAATCATCCCAAACATCCATTTTTTTTATCTTGCCTTTCTTTTTTGCGACTGGTTCTGGTTTATAATTTTTATACATCTTTTTCAAATCTTCCATACCAAGGCCTTGCCCAAAAGGTTTAGCAATTGGACCAACAATTTTCATTCCACTTAGATAACCGGCCGAGTGGGAAGCAGTTATTTCTACGCCAGAATCAAATTTATAAAATCCACCGGCAAAATAAACTACATCTGTGCCTGCCAATCCAATATCACTAACATCTGCCCCACTATCAAGAACGCCTTTTATTAAAAATTTATAAATCTTTGGTGAATTTAAACTAATATCTCTACCAAGAACAAGATTTTTTGCCTGAAATAATTTAATCAGACAACGACCAATTTTATAGACAATTTCATCATTAAGATCTTTAGGATACTCTCCTCGGATATCGTATGCACGGAAAATTTCCATAATTTTTATTGGCTTTTAAATTTATCAAATAATTTTATTCCTTCTTTAAGCAAGCTTTTTACTTTTTGATAATCGTCTCCGTCAGTAATTATCCGAAAAATTCCCGCTTCAGTTTTTGATTGCCGGAACCAAATATAAGAATTTTTATCAATTAGAGCCTTAAACCCACCGGTAGCACCACCTGTTTTTTTTATCTTATAACCTTTGTTTCTAAAATATTTTTCTAATTTATTTTTAATTTTAATGACTCTGAATGAAGAACATTTCATTTCTGCCCGTTCTGAATAATATTTAGGATAATCCTCTAAGATATCAACTAAAGACCTACTTCTCTGGACAAGCATTTTCAGAATCAAAACTGTACTCATAATTCCATCCCGACATTTTATCGGTGGGACAATCACGCCACCGCAAGAACCTTCGCCTCCGATAATGCTTTTTTGCTTTTCCATTTCTCCAACTACATTCATTTCTCCGACTTCCACTTCTTTTATTTTTGCATTGTATTTTTTAATAATATCCCTAACTAAATAAGAAGTACAATCATTGGTAACAACTATTTGATTTTTAGTGCCTTCAAGAAAAACTTCACAAGCTAAAGCTAGAGCATATTGCCCTGAAACTGTTTTTCCCATTTCTTTAGCAAATTTAGAATTAGACGGAATTACAAATTCAACCCTATCAGCATCACAATCAAAACCACAAGCGAATTCAAATTTTCCTTTATCTATTTTTTTGGCTAAATAAGTAAGAGATTTAACGTTTGGTTCTATTAATCGGACAAATTTACCTAATTTATTATTTATAATCTTGGCTTGAACTCCTAATTCTTTAAAAAGTTTTTCCAAAACTACAACTCCTGAACCCCCATTTGGGTCAACTAAAATTTTAAATTTAGATTTTTTAATTTTATTTAATGAGTTCTGACCAATTTTCTCCAGGATAAAATTTATATATTCATTAATAATCTCTTTATTTTTATCTATTACTTTTGTTCTCGATTTTGTTATCTTTACTTTCTGCGAGTAAATCCTATGGGCTTTTTCTATTAATTGATTAGCTTGTTTTGGATACAATAAAGCTCCATCTTTTTTTAAAAATTTCCAACCGTTATACTTTGGCTCATTGTGAGAAGCAGAAATATAGACGCCTCCTTGAGTTTTAAATTTTAAAATTCCATACTCACAAACCTGGATTGGGACAATTCCAACATCTATAATCTTCCCCACGCCCCAATCTTTAAAAGCCATAATCATTATTTTTTTAAGATTTGGCGTTGAACTTCTGCTATCGCCACTGATTACCAAGCTCGATATCTTATCTCCAAATAACTCACAATAAGACTGGGCATATTTATAAGCAAGTTCCTCAGTAATGCTTTGCCCATAAATTCCTCTAATCCCGGAAAAAGATTCAACTAAATCTTGATTCTTTTGTTTAGTAATCATTCTAAGGTAAAATGGTATAAAATTTAAAATAAAAAATTGACTTCCATATAAAATTATTATATCATAAAAAATACATCTATGTCATTTTCTGTTGGCATCGTCGGCCTCCCTAATGTAGGGAAATCAACGTTATTTAAGGCGTTGACGAAAAAGGAAGTTGCCATCGCAGCTCATCCTTTTACAACCATCCAGCCAAATGTTGGTATGGTTACAGTTCCTGACGAAAGACTAAAAAAAATTGCTCAGGTTATCCAGCCTGAAAAAACTACTGAAACTTTCATTGAATTCATAGATATTGCAGGTTTGGTAAGGGGCGCCCATAAAGGCGAGGGGCTTGGAAATCAATTTTTATCTCATATTAGAAATTGCGATGCGAGCGTAGAAGTTGTCAGAATATTTGAAAATCCTAATGTTGAGCATGTCGAAGGCGATATTAACCCAGAAAGAGATATTGAAACTATAAAAATTGAACTTTTAATGAAAGATTTGGAAACTTTGGAAAAGTTATTTCTAAAATTAGAAAAAGAGGCGAAAAGTAAAGATAAGAAAGTTCTAAAAAAATTTGAATTATTTAAAAGAGTTAGAGAATTAATTTCTCAAGGAAAATTGATTCCTGAGATTAATTTAACCAAAGAGGAAAAAATAGAGATAAAAGAATATCAGTTTTTAACAGAAAAACCAATCTTATATCTTTTAAACACTAATAAAAAAGACGCTCATTTAGATTCTGTTAAATATTTAGCAATAAATTTAAAGGAAGAGGAAGAAATCTCAGAATTATCAGAATCCGAAATAAAAGAGTTGGAAATGAAATCTAAACTTGACCAATTAATTATTGCTTGTTACAATATTTTAGACCTTATTACTTTTTTTACCGTAGCTGGCGGAAAAGAAGTTAAGGCTTGGACATTAAAAAGAGGGTCAGACGCACTTACGGCTGCCGGAAAAGTTCATTCTGACTTTAAAGAAAAATTTATTAAAGCGGATGTAATATCCTGGGAAAAACTAATTGAAGAAGGTTCTTGGAAAGAAGCAAAAGAATTGGGCCAGATAAAAACAGTTGGGAAAGAATATATTGTCCAAAATGGAGATGTCTTAGAGTTTAAAATATGAGCGGAGCGAAACCCCGCCCTCTATGCTAAATGTATTATTTTACTTAGGCTTAGAGGGCGGGGTGCTCACTACATTCGCATGAAAAATTACGAATTAACATATTTAATTTATCCGGACCTTTCTGAAGAAGGGTTAAGAAATTTTTCTGAAAAAATAAATAACTTTATTCAGGAGGAAGCTGGTAAAATAGAAAAAACAATAGCCCCTTCTAAGAAAAGGTTGGGTTATCCTATAAAGAAAAAAGAAGGAGCTTTTGAGGTTTCTTTAGATTTGTCTTTAAATCCTGATAAATTAGAGAGTTTAGAAAAAAAACTTAAATCTGAGAACCAAATTCTTCGCTATTTAATTTTAACAAAAAAAGCCCCAGAAAAAGTATCAACAAAAGAATTTTTACTTAAAAAAGAGAAGCCTTTTAGAATAACTAGAAAAACACTCGAAACAAAAAAGGTCGAGTTAAAAGAAATTGATAAAAAAATTGAAGAAATACTTGGTGAGTAATATGAATTTAAATAAAGTTTTTGTTTTAGGAAATGTCACCCGCGACCCGGAAGTTAGGAGTTTGCCGAACGGTCAACCAGTGGCTAATTTTGGGTTAGCAACTAACAGATTTTATAAAGACAGTGCGGGAGAAAAAAGGCAGGACGCCGAATTTCATAATGTTGTCGCTTTTGGCAGAAACGCAGAAATTGCCCAACAATACTTAAAAAAGGGTTCAATGGTTCTAATTGAGGGAAGAATTCAAACTAGAAGCTGGCAGGATTCCTCCGGGAATAAACGTACCAGAACAGAAATTATTACTGAGAGATTACAATTGGGGCCAAGAACCATCTCTTCTCAAATAGCCTCTCCTGAACCCCTTGTATCGGACCAAAACCAACCTCCAAAAGAAATAACTCAAGAAGAAATTCCAATTATTGAAGAAGGAAAAGACGAAGAAAACCCCTCCTCTACTGAAACCGCAGCAAAAGCTACTGAGGATAAGGATGAAGAGATCGACGTTTCGCAGATACCGTTCTAACCAATGAACAATGAACAATTAACAATGAACAATTTTTATTGTTCTCTGTTCTTTGTTCTCTGTTCACTGACGCATGGATTGTTATTTTTGTCAAAGAAATCTTAAAGAAATTGATTTTAAAAATACAGAACTTCTTCAGAAGTTCATTTCTGGTTTGGGCAAAATAAGACCGAGGAAAAAAACCGGGGTTTGCTCTAAACACCAGCGTAAACTTGCTAACGCAATAAAAAGAGCGCGCTGGCTTGGATTACTTCCTTTCACAAAAAAGTAGATAATGGATATTGGATGTTAGATGTTAGTTTAACAAAAAAACAGTTTTAAAACTGTTTTTTTTATTATCTAACCCTTCACCCTTAGCTAAAGGTGAAGGGTCTAATCCTTTTCTACAATTGCTTTTTTTAGTTTTTCAACTATTTCAGGATTTTCTTTTAAGAACGCTTTAGCTCCTTCCATACCTTGACCGATTTTGGCATTTTCATATTGGAACCAGCTGCCGGTTCTCTTCACGATTCCTTTATTTAAACCAGTATTAATAAGGTCGGCCAAATAAGAAATGCCTTCGTTATAGTAAATATCAAATTCAGTAGTTTTAAAAGGAGCAGCTACTTTATTTTTTACTATCTTCGCCCGAATCCGACTACCAATAATTTCATCTCCATGTTTTATTTGGGCGATTCTTCTTAAATTAACTCTTACTGAAGCATAAAATTTCAGAGCCAACCCCCCTGGTGTAGTTTCTGGATTCCCCCATTGGATGCCAATCTTCATTCGGGTCTGGTTCAAAAAAATAACAGCTGTTTTTGTCTTAGCAATAATTGCTGACAATTTGCGAAGAGCCGAAGACATTAATCTCGCCTGAAGTCCTATTTGAAATTCTCCCATTTCGCCGGCAATTTCCGCTTTCGGGGCTAAGGCAGCCACTGAATCAATAACAATTACATCAACTTCGCCAGACCTAACAAGGGTTTCAACGATCTGCAAAGCTTGTTCTCCTGAATCCGGTTGAGAAATTAAAAGGTCATCAGTGTTTACTCCTATTCGTTTTCCATAATCTGGGTCTAAAGCATTTTCAACATCAATAAAAGCAGCTACTCCGCCTTTTTTTTGAGCTTCGGCACAAATATGTAAAGCTAAAGTGCTCTTTCCGGTTGATTCCGGACCAAAAATTTCAATTACCCTTCCTCGAGGGATTCCTCCTACTCCTAAGGCCATATCTAAAGAAATGGAGCCAGTAGGAATAACATCAACATCAACGGCCCGCGCTTCTTTAAGCTTCATAATTGCTCCTTCGCCGAAACGCTGTTTAATCTCATCTACTGCTTCTTGTAAGTTTCTTCTTTCTCCTCCAGTTGAAGAAATTTCATTTTTTTTCTTTGTCATATTAATTTAATAATAGAATTTTTTTATTAAATGTCAAATTTAAATTTTCTGCCACTCTGATTCGTCCTCCGAATCTTGATTTTCTTTATTTTCTACATCTCCATATACTTCTCTTGGTTTAGCTCCCTCTCCGGGTCCAACTACTCCTCTTTTTTCTAAAATATCAATCAATCTAGCTGCTCTGGCATAACCTAATCTTAATCTTCTCTGAAGCAAAGAAGCAGAGGCTTTTCTTGCTTCAATTATTACTCTCTTTGCTTCTTCATATAAAGGGTCTTCTTCATTATTGTAAGAACCTCCAAAACTTCTTTCCCTCTCTTCTGCAATTCTATCTAACTCTTGGATTAATTCGTCATCCATTTCTGTTTTAGCCTCTGGTTCTTCTGATTCAGATATTATGTGCCTTACTACTTTTTTTACTTCTTTTTCTGAAACATAAGCTCCTTGAATCCTTTTGGGCTTTGCTACATCTGCTGAAACATAAAGCATATCTCCAAGACCTAAAAGTTTCTCAGCGCCTCCTGTATCTAAAACTGTTCTGGAATCAACCTGTGAAGCAACCTGAAAAGTAATTCGCGAAGTTATATTTGCCTTAATTAAACCAGTAATTACCTCCACTGACGGTCTCTGGGTAGCCACTACCAAATGAATACCTACTGCCCTCGCCATTTGGGCTAACCTAACTATTCCAGCCTCAATTTCCCTCCCTTTGGCTGCCATTAAATCAGCTAACTCATCAATTATAAGAACGATGAATGGCAAGGGTTCTGCCCCATCCTTTAAGGCTTTCTCATTAAAACTATTAATATCCCTTGCCTTAACTTCCGACAACGCATCAAATCTTCTTTCCATTTCACCTGTTAGCCACCTTAAAGCACCAATAGTTTGATTTGCATTATAAATTACCGGACACAAAAGATGGGGAAGATTCTCGTAAACTGGAAACTCAACTCTTTTAGGGTCAACCAAAATAAACCTTAAAGTCTCAGGACCTGCGCTTTTAGTAGAAGTGCTGGGTTGATAAAGGAGGCTTAAAACTAAAGAATTAAGAAAAATGGTTTTCCCTGTCCCAGTACTCCCGGCTACCAAAAGGTGAGGCATTTTTGCTAAATCTGCATAAATTGGAAATCCTGAAACATCTCTTCCTAAGGCAATTATCAAATTTGATGAAGAGTTTTGAAAATTAGGATTCTCAATTAGATTTCTCAATTTAACTTGTGCTCTGACTTTATTTGGAACTTCAATTCCTACCAAAGACCTGCTTGGGATGGGGGCTTCAATTCTTATTGGATGACTAGCTAAAGCCAGCGCTAAATCGTTGGAAAGAGCAGTTATTTTAGATAGTTTTACTCCTTCTGCTGGTTTTAGTGTATATTGGGTTACAGTCGGACCAATATTTATCTCTGACATTGTGACCTCAATACCAAAATTTTGGAGAGTTTTCTTGATAATAACCGAATTTATTCTAGTATCCCCACTATTAGGAGCTCCGTGCTCAGATTCCAAAAAATCAAGCGGAGGAGGCTGATAAGAAAATATCTTTTCTCCGGCGATTGGTTTAGTTTCTAACTTTAAAGGTATTGGTTGTTTCTCAATTTTTTCTATTTCTTTTGGCGCAAAAGGTGGAATTTCTCTTACTCTAAATCGAGGGGCAAAAATTTTTTTAATAATAGAGGTCTTGCCCTCCCAAGTTTTGCCTTGCAAAATTTGGGAGGGTTCTTTTTCACGAGGAAAACGTAAAAACTGCCAGAAAATTAAACTTCCAATAATAATTAAAGCCGAAAATATAATTTGAGTTGCCCAAAATCCAAAATATTTTAGAAGCGGCTGGCTTGAAGAATAGCCCAACCAGCCCCCTATTTTATTTTGAAAATTAAAACTTCCCAAAATGCCGGTTATCCCAAAAATTAAAAGCAAGACGGCTATTATTACTGGCCAAAAAACCACTAATCTTCCCCTTATGAAAAATCTCTGGTCAGTTTTTCTATTTAAAAATACTAGACCTCCTAAAATAAAAATTAAAGGTATTGCGAAAACTGTCTCTCCAATTAAAAACCTGCTTACTTTCATAAAAAAAAGACCTGCTTTTCCAGCCCTCCCAAAAAAACTCAAACTAATGATTATTGCGATTAGAATCATTAAAATCCCAAAAATCATTTGTTTGGTTTCCTCCGGTAGAGCAAAACGGCCGGGCCCTCTTTTTCGTTTCTCAAGCTCTTTTTTAAATTTTCGCTTTTTTCTTTTGAACACAATAAAAAAAACGCAAAACTCAAAACGCAAAACTCAAAACTACAACGTAAAACTTAAAAGCTTTTGTTTAATTCAGCTTTTAGCTTTAAGCTGTGGCTTTGTGCTTTGAGCCTTGCGCTTTGCGCTATCTTACTCTTTTTATTATACCACCTTCCATTCACTTTTTAAAACCAGTGCCAGCAGGAATAAGCTTACCGATAATTACGTTCTCCTTCAGCCCTCTCAATTTATCTTCTTTGCCTTCAAGAGCTGCCTTAATTAAAATCCTGGAAGTTTCCTGAAAAGAAGCGGCAGATAAAAAGGAATCTGTAGTAAGAGCTACTCTGGAAATTCCTAACAAAATAGTAACAGCTTTTGCTAATTTCTTTTTTTCTTTTTTTAGCTTAGTATTCTCTTCAATAAACTTACTCCTCTCAACAATCTCTCCGATAGTTAAATTACTATCTCCGGAATCTTTAACTCTCACTCGCGAGAACATCTGACGAATTATTACTTCAATATGTTTATCATGGATAATTGCTCCTTGAGAAACATAAATTTTTTGAATCTCTTTTAAAATATGTCTTTGAGTTTCCTCCTTGCCCTTTAATTTAAATAGTTCTCTTAAATCCAAACTCCCTTCACAAAGCTGCTGTCCCCTTTGGATATCCTGACCCTTCTCAATGAAAATTGCTGTTTTAGGAGGTATTTTATATTCAACTATATCAGATTTAATCTTAGTTTTTTTACGTTTTGAATTATCAGAGATAGCAGGATTTTCTTTTGTCTTTATTCTAATTACCTTTTCCGGAGTTATTTCTAACACTTTACCATCGACTTGAGAAATTTCTGCTTTTCCTCCAGGCACCCTAGCTTCAAAAATTTCTTGCACTCGAGGAAGACCAAAAGTAATGTCACCACCTCCCGCTACTCCACCGGTATGAAAAGTCCTCATTGTTAATTGGGTACCAGGCTCTCCTATTGATTGAGCGGCAACAACCCCTACCGCCTCTCCTTTTTTAATTAATTGATTCAATCCCAAGTCCCAACCATAACATTTTCGGCAAATTCCCCGCACAGATTTACAAGTTATCGGGGAACGCACCCTAATCTTTTCAATTTCGTGCTCAGTTATCTCTTTCGCTGCCTCCCAATTAATTATATCTCCTTTTCTAACAATAATTTTTTTATTTACCCGAATGTTCTCTAAACTGACTCTGCCAATAATTTTATAAACAAGTTCCTGGCCTAATTCATCCGCATGCTGCCGAAATATCTCAATTCCATCTTGGTCTTCACAATCTTCTTCTGAAATTATTATTTCATGAGAAACATCAACAAGACGTCGAGTCAGATACCCGGCTGTTGAGGTTCGCAAAGCAGTATCGGCTGTTCCTTTTCTTGCTCCATGGGTAGAAATGAAATACTCCAAGACGTCAAAACCTTCTTTAAATGAACTCCGGACAGGCAATTCAATAATTTGACCTGCCGGGTTAATTACCAAGCCTTTCATCCCTGCCATTTGAACCGGTTGAGTCCAAGAACCTCGCGCTCCAGAATCAACAATTGAAAATATAGGACCCATTTCAGGTAAGTTTTTTGGCACAAGTTTTTCAATTTCTGATTTTGTCCTGGTCCAAACTTCAATTACTTTGCTGCTTTTTTCTTCTTTAGAAAGCAAACCTTTCCTAAAATGGCTTTCAATAAGTTCAATTTCTTTTTCTGCGTTCTCAATAATTTTTCCTTTCTCCGGAGGAACAACCAAATCATCCATCCCCCAAGTTATCCCGGAAATCGTAGCAGATTCAAATCCTAAATCTTTAATTTTATCTAAAGTTTCCTCAATTATTTCCTGCTTATATTTCTCAATAATATCGCCGACTATCTTCTCTAATTTTTTTGAATTTATTAATTTATTAACAAAGGGATAATTTTTAGGGAGAGTCTCATTAAATAAAATTCTGCCCACCGAAGTCTCTATGAGACCGCTGATTTTACGCTGATTATTACGCTGATTTTCCGCTGATTTCAGCGTTTTTTCAGCGTAGCTATCAGCGTGTTTCAGCGTAATTCGCACACGAATGCGGGCCCTTAAATCTATCTCCCCAAATTCATAAGCTAAGATTGCTTCGTTAGGATTAGAAAAAATTTTTCCTTCTCCTTTGGCTCCCTCTTTAACCTTAGTCAACCAATAACAACCAAGAGTAATATCCTGAGTAGGCGCTATGATTGGTAACCCGGTTGCAGGTTTTAACAAGTTGCGAGTAGATAACATCATTTCTCTTGCTTCTTTTTGAGCTTCTTCACTTAAGGGAACATGGACTGCCATCTGGTCTCCATCGAAATCAGCATTAAAGGCCTTACAAACCATCGGATGGATTCGAATTGACACTCCTTCAATTAAAACTGGCTGAAAAGCCTGGATGCCTAAACGATGAAGAGTGGGAGCCCGGTTTAACAGAACTAACTTATCTTTTACAACCTCCTCTAAAATTGCCCAAACTTCATCTGTCTCTTGTTCAATTAATCTTGAGGCTCCACGAACATTATAGGCAAATTCTTTATTCAAGATTCGTTTAATAACAAATGGTTTAAACAATTCCAAAGCCATTTTCTTTGGAAGCCCGCACTGATGAAGTTTTAACTCAGGCCCTACCACAATTACCGACCTGCCGGAATAATCAACTCTTTTCCCTAAAAGGTTCTGACGAAATCTTCCTTGTTTTCCTTTAAGCATATCAGCTAAAGATTTTAATAACCTTCTTCCTCCGGTAGTGGCGGTAGTTAAAATTCCTTTTCTCATCCCATTATCAATTAAGGCATCCACTGCTTCTTGGAGCATTCTTTTTTCATTTCTGACGATTACCTCAGGAGCGGCAATCTCTAAAAGATATTTTAAACGATTATTTCTATTAATTACTCTCCGATAGAGATCATTCAAATCAGAAGAAGCATAACGACCGCCATCTAATTGAACCATTGGTCTTAAATCCGGGGGTAAAACTGGTAACGCCGTTAAAAACATCCATTCTGGTTTAATTCCAGCTTTCACAAGGCTTTGTAAAAATCTTAATCTTCTTAAAATCCTTTTCCGAGCCACTGGCGCAGTCTTTTCAGATTTCTTTTTTAGTTCCTTAATTTCTTTTTTCAAATCAATTTTCTCAAAAATCTTTCTTAAGACTTCTCCTCCTGTCCCAGCTTCAAAAACTTCACCGTATTTTAAGGAAAAATCATAATATTCAACCTCAGAAAGAACTCTCAAGGGCTTTATTCCCAAAAGCTCTTCTTTGGCTCTATCTCGAGCCACCTTTAGTTCCTCTTTGATTTTTGCCTGCCCCGCACCAAGCTTGTTTTGGTGCGGGGCCTTCTGGTTTTTGACCAGAGCACTAAAATTTTTAATTTTAGTGCTCGGCCGAGCACTCATTTTTTTTGAAAAAATGAGTGCTCTGGTTTTTTGCTTATATTCTTTTTCGACTTCTTCCAAAACTTTTTTCCTTGTTTCTTCATTAACACTAGTAACAATGTAAGCTGCGAAATAAATTACCCTTTCTAACTGCTGCATTGGAACATCTAAAACCATTCCTATTCTTGAAGGAACTCCACGCAAAAACCAAATATGAGAAACCGGACAAGCTAATTTTATATGACCCATTCTTTCCCGTCTCACCGAAGACTTTGTAACCTCAACTCCGCATCTGTCGCAAATTATACCTTTGTAGCGAATTCTTCGGTATTTACCGCAGTAGCACTCGTAATCTTTTTCCGGACCAAAGGTTCTCTCGCAAAAAAGACCATCTTTTTCAGCCCGCTGGGTTCTGTAATTAATGGTTTCTGGTTTAGTAACCTCACCATGAGACCAGGATAAAATCTCCTCCGGCGAGGCAAGTTTTATTCTTATTGATTCTAAATCGGCAACACGCATAAATATAATCCGAATGACCCGAATTTTATCCGAATACTCCGAATAAAAGTATTCGTAGATTCGGATGTTATTCGTAGATTAGGATTGCTTTTTTTCTTCTTTCCATTTAGAACTTTCTTTCACTTCAACGCTCAAGCCGAGAGATTTCAATTCGGAAACTAATAAATTAAAAGATGCTGGAAGATTTGGATTTTTAATCGGCTCGCCTTTTAAAATTGCCTCATAGGTTGCTGCTCTTCCTAAAACATCATCTGATTTTATGGTTAACATTTCTTGGAGAATATTCGCTACACCATATCCTTCTAAGGCCCAAACTTCCATTTCTCCAAATCTCTGCCCTCCGAATTGCGCCTTTCCTCCCAAAGGTTGCTGAGTAATCAAAGAGTAAGGCCCGATTGAGCGCATATGAATTTTGTCTTCAACCATATGAATCAGTTTCATCATATAAATATAACCGACTGTAATTTTCTCTGAAAAAGGAAAACCGGTTCTCCCATCATATAGAGTAACTTTTCCATCTTCTGAAAAGCCAGCTTTTTTTAATTCTTGTTTAATATCTGCCTCAGTAGCGCCTGCCATACCAGGTGATATAGCAATATACCCCAAATTTTTAGCGGCTAAGCCAAGATGAGTTTCTAATATCTGCCCAAGATTCATTCTTGAGCCAACGCTTAAAGGGTTTAAAATAATATCTACTGGCGTGCCATCTGCCAAAAATGGCATCTCTTCAACCGGCGCAACTTTAGAAATAACTCCTTTATTTCCGTGACGCCCAGCTAATTTATCGCCAGCCTGAATTTTTCTGATTACAGCTACCCTAACTTCAATTCTTTTAATAATTCCGGGCTCCAACCTATATCCTTCTTCCCTAGAGAAAACCTTTACCCCAATCACTCTTCCTCGTTTTCCGTGCTCCATTAACAAAGAGGTGTCTTTAACATCTCTAGCTTTTTCTCCGAAGATTGCTCTTAATAACCTCTCTTCAGCAGTCAAACCAGCTTCTCCTTTCGGCGAAATCTTGCCAACTAAAATAGCATTTGGCCCGGCTTCGGCTCCGATTCTAACAATGCCTTCTTCATCTAAATCTTTTAATTTTTCTTCTGAAACATTGGGTATATCGCAAGTAGTAACTTCCGGCCCTAATTTTGTTTCTCTTACATCACAAGTAAAACTCTCAATGTGAATTGAAGAAAAATAATCATCTTCCACTAACTTTTCTGAAAGAATAATTGCGTCCTCAAAGTTTAATCCCTGCCAAGAGAGAAAGGCAACCAAAACATTTTGGCCTAAGGCTAAACCGCCTTGAGAAATTGCTCCACCATCTGATAAAACATCTCCTTTTTTTACCTTTTGCCCTTTTTTAACTACTGGCTTTTGGTGAAAACAAGTATATTGATTAGTTCCAATAAAGGTCTTTAAATTATATATTTTAGATTTTAAGCCATTTACCTCAATATGGTCAGCATCAACCTCAACCACCTTCCCCTCTTCTTCTGCTATCGTTTCTTGACCAGAATCCCTCGCGACCCTTTCCTCTACGCCGGAACAAACTAAAGGCACCTCGGGTCTAATAAGAGGAACAGATTGGCGCTGCATATTCGAACCCATCAGGGCTCGGTTTGCATCATCGTTCTGCAAAAAGGGAATAAGAGAAGTAGCTATTGAAAAACACTGTTCGCTTGAAACGTCAATAAAATCTATTTTATCTATATCTATCAAACCGGGTTCTCCTTTTATCCTCGCTTCAACTCTTTGGGGAGGAATTTGAGGATTAATTTTCCCTTTTTCATCAATTGGCACTCCTCCATGAGCAATATTGTATTTTTCCTCTCCAAATGCGTTAAGATATTGAATTTTAGAAGTAACTTTTCCTTTTTCTACTTTAAAATAAGGGGTTTCAATAAAACCGTAAGGATTCACCCTGGAAAAAGAGGCCAAGTGGTTTACTAATCCAATATTCGGACCCTCAGGAGTTTGAATTGGGCAAATTCTTCCATAATGAGAAGGCTGAACATCTCTAACTTCAAATCCTGCCCTCTCGCGAGCAAGGCCTCCAGGTCCTGTAGCTGATAATCTCCTTTTATGCTCCAACTCTGCTAAGGGATTCTCATTATCCATAAATTGACACAGCTGTGAAGAAGTAAAGAACTCTTTAATTACCGCCATAACTGGTCGAGGATTAATTAATTGAGTGGGAGCTAAAGTATGGATATCCAAAGTGGACATCTTATCTTTAACAATCCTTTCCATCCTCATCAAACCTACCCTTAATCTATTTTGTAAAAGCTCTGCCACCGTCCTCACTCTTCGATTCCCTAAATGGTCAATTTCGTCTGGTTTCCCTTCTGGGTCGTTGTTTAATCTAATAATTTCCCGGACTACCGCTATAATATCTTCTGGCTTTAAAACCCTCTCCAAGACGGTCATTTTAGTTTCTTTTTTTGGTTTCAATTCTGGCAATCTTTGCCACATTCTCCATCTGCCAACTTTAGATAAATCGTATCTTTCAAAGTTAAAAAAGATACTTTCAATCAACTCTCTTGCTGTATCAGGCGTTACCAAGTCGCCTGGTCTTAAACGCTTGTAAACCTCGACAAAAGCTTCTTCTTGATTTTGAGTTGGGTCTCGTTTTAGGGTTTCTTCGATATATTTTACCCTCTCACCTTTAGCCAAAGGTGAAGGGTTTATCTCTGAACCTTTCTCAATGTCCTGAAAAGTCTCTTTTATTTTCTTATTATCTAAACCAGCAAGTGCTTTTAATAATATAGTGGCTGCTACTTTCCTTTTTCGGTCAATCTTCACCCCAATAAATCCAGAAAGGTCAGTTTCAAATTCAAGCCAAGCTCCTCTATTAGGAATAATTTTTGCGCCGAAGCGATTTCTTCCTCTAATCATTTGAAGAGTAAAAAAAGCCCCTGGGGAACGAATAAGCTGAGAAATTGCCACCCTTTCAACTCCATTGACAATAAAAGTTCCCCTCTCTGTCATCAGGGGGAAATCAGTTAAAAAAACTTCTTGTTCTTTCATTTCTTTTGTTTTAAGGTTGACCAATTTTGTCTTAACTCGCAAAGATGTTTCATAAGAATCATTATTTTCTTTAGCTTCCAAATCAGTTTTATATTTTGGCGCATCAACTTTATAATCTAAAAACCAAAGCTCAAGTTCCTTACCGGTATAGTCACGAATTGGGAAAATTTCAGAAAAAAGTTCTTTTAATCCCTCTCTCCAAAACCACTCCCAATTCTCTTTTTGGAGAGTTAAAAGATAAGGCAAGGTTAGAGAAACTTTTGATTTTGAAAAATTTTTGGTTTTCATATTTTGGGTAACTCTATTTGCCCCGCCCTTTCTAACGGGGAAAGTGATTAAAGAAAAATAAAGAATTTCTGAGGATCTATCTCCTTCTGGTATTTTTTAAATAAAATTTAAAACTATCCCTAATTTTTAGGATATAGACACTTTTTTAGTTCGCTAAAAATAAGAAAACAAGTATACAAAAAAGATATTTTTTAATAAAATATCTCTTCGTTTAACATTAAAAATCAATCAATTTTAATTTTAATCCCCTCTAAAAAAATTGTCAAGTCCTTCACCTTTGGCCAAAGGTGAAGGGTCAAGCCCCTATTCTTCTATTTCCGGATGTTCTTCTTCAATAGGAATAGTTGGAGGCACTTCTTCGGCTACCCCCTTTAAAGCTTCTCTCCCAGCTTTTAAATTTTCCAAAATTTTCTTAACTTCTGAATTATCAGGATTCAAAAGCGCGACTCTCTCAAGTTTCTCAATAGCTTTGGTTTTCTCGCCAAGCTGGTCATAAGTTAAACCCAAGAAATATAAAGCATTTGAATAATTAGGATCAATAAAAACTGCTCTTTCAAGTTCATTTTGGGCTTTTTGATAATCTTTATTTTGGTAATAAAGTAACCCTAACTGAAAAGCCAAACCAATATCATTTGGAGCAGAACTTCTTGCTTTTTCAAGCTCTTCAACTGCCGCAGCTTGTTTTCCTTGAGTTTGATAAATCGCTGCTAATTGAAAATGGACTGGGGCATAATCAGGTTTCAATTCAATTGCTTTTTTAAATTGGGCTTGGGCCTCGCTGAGAATTTTTTCTCTTTCTGCTACTTCTTCTTGGGGTAAAAAGTTAACTTTTTTCAAAAGACTAATTCCTGCCTGGGTCGGGAAATAAGCATTAGTCGGTTCAAGGTTTAAGGCTTCTTCATAAGATTTTACTGCCCAATCTTCTGTCTCTTTAACGACCCCGGTTAGGTTTTGATAAATAAAACCTTGAACCGACCAATTTGCAACATTTTTTGGATTTAATTTAGTAGCAGCCCTGGCAGAATTTACAGCATTTTCAACAAAAGATTGAATTCTCTGATTAATCTCTTCATGAGACAAATCTTTTGACTTGGCTACTTCATCTATGCTTTGAAGATAGGCTTGAGACAATTCTTGCCAATACAAATCTACTTTAGGATTTAGGCTCGGAGCTTTAACCAAATAGCTTAGAGCATCAATCTTTCTACCTTCTTGCCAAATCTTTACTCCTTTTAAATAATTAGCCGAGGCTATATATCTCTGTTCCCCGAGAATAATTATCCACAAACCGAAAATAAAAACTAAAATAAAAATAAAAGTAACGCTGAGGGTTATTAAAGAAGATGGTTTGAGCAAAAATTCTTTTTTACCCCCATCTTTTATAAAAAGAGGGGGGTTATCAGGAAGCAACAGAGAAATAAAACTTGCCATTAGTAAAAAGTAAACAAAATCCAAAGTAAGATTTGACTGGTAGAGGAAATATCCGATGCTTAGAACCACGAAACTAATTAAAATCCCTAATCTCCACTTCCATAAAAATATTTCATTTATCCCCTCCTCAACCGAAGGAGAAATTTCTTCAGATTCCTTTTTAATAGAAATACGGATTCGGCCACTATTGTGCGAAACCCCAAAATTTCTTGTGACAATGCCGGCAGTTTTTTTAAAAAGGGATTTTATCCCGTAAAAGAGAAAAAATCCTATCAAGGCTAAAAATGAAATAACTCCTAAAATTCCTGTGGTTGATAGTAGGGTAAGAATCTTTGAACTACCCCCTTCAAATCTTACATTCCAAAACGGACTTTGGTTAAAATCAATACTCTTATATTTTGAGAAGTCATAAACAAAAGTGCCAGGTCCTGAGCCAAAAAATGGGTTTTCCTTTAGGATTTGCCGAGAAATGTTAAAACTTGCTCTATGAGTTAAAAAATATTCAATAGGCCGAGCCGGGAGTCCAGGAAGCTGATATTTAAATAAACTAAGGAATAAAGCCAGAGCCAAAAAGAACATTGGCAAAATCAACCAGCGAGTATCAAAAAGGTCTCTTTTCTGGGTTCCAAATGTAATAATCAAAATGGAGCCGCCCATTACCAACCACCAGGCAATTGGAAAATTTACCAGAATCAAAAAAATAGTGCTGGAAACTGCAGTCACGATAAAAAATACTCTCCAAAATAATTTTGTGTTTACAATAATCAAAACAATAATTAATGGCAATAGGACAGCAGTAAATACCCCTAAACTATTTACTCCTCCAATAGTATTAAAAGCAGTTATCTTAGTGAAATTAAAAGGAAATAAAAATTTCCCAAAGATTTGAAGAATCCCCAAAATTATTGCTAAAAACCCAGAAATTATTAGTAAATTCACCAAATAAAAAATCTCTCGCTTCTCAAAAATATTAATCACTAAGAAATAAAGTATTAAAAGACCAAGTAAACTAAGTAAACTTTCGGAGGTAATTTGCGGCCAGCCACAAAAACTTCCATAAGGCCATAAAGAAAAAATTGTTGAAACAAGATAAACTAAAAATAAAACTACTATAGGAAGGTGAACCCAATTAAAGCAAAAATTAAATTTCCCAGAAATCAGAATTTTTAATAGCCAGGCAAAAAGAGAAATAAAAACTAAAACAATTAACAAGGCCTGCTTATTAAAATCAAGAGCATTTGCTGTCCAGGGTAAAAAGAAAATTGGCAGCAAAAAAGCCAAAAGGTAAATACTACCTTTAGAAATTTTTTCACATGTTTTAATAATTGAAAAAGATTTTATAGTCATAGTCATTTTACAATATTTATTTTAATATTTATTTTAATATTCTTTTTAAAAAAAATCAAGTCTTCTTCACAAATTTCCCCCTCTATCCTCTTTTCCCCTTTTCTCCCTTTTCTCCCTTTTCTCCCTTTCTGCGCTTGCTTCTTTAAGTATTCTCCTTAATTCTTCATCTGTTTTCTTTTCTTCTTCTCCTCTCTTTTCTATTGTTTTTCCCAACCATCTTTGATAGGGCGATAACGTTTCTTGTTTTGAAATCTTCTTCTCTAGAGAACTCTTAAGCCGACCCATTAAATAATCCAGTTCTCCACATCTTCGCCTCAATTCTTGAAAATCTTTTTGGGTTACAAGCGCCATCTTGATACAGTCCTCTCCATCTTCTTTTAATTCTCCCAGGAATAGTTTAAAAAGTCAATATACTGCTGGGTGGTTTCCCGCTTCCATCCTTCTACTATATTCTGTTTAACGGAACGGTTGCTGTCGCGCATATGCTCTCTGCGACGATTTTCTTTCCAAGGAAAATTTTCAGTGATTTGATAAACAAAATCTTGAAGCTCTACAACTCTTCGGTAAACTAATAGTTCTTTGTAACCATTAGGTTTTTTCTTTCTAATAAAGTTCATAGAAAAGGGAGAAAAGGGGAAAAGGGAGGAAATTTTATTAAAAACCTAATCAGCTATTGCTGGACTATCGGTCTCATTTACTGGTGGAGACTCAGAGGTTAGTTCAGGCTCGGGCTCGGGCTCGGGCTCGGGCTCGGGCTCGGGCTCTGGCTCTGGCTCTGGCTCGGGCTCGGGCTCGGGCTCTGGCTCGAGCTCTGGCTCGAGCTCGGGCTCGGGCTCTGGCTCGGGCTCGGGCTCGGACGCAGGCGGTTCTTCGGGGGGCGTCGGCTCATTGGGAATTGGGATTTGGGAATTGGAAATTTCAGCACATTCTCCTTTCACTTTCTGCCATTCTCCGTTTTCAACCCAAGTGCAGTAGATTTCGCCGGTCTCCGAGTCAACCATTTCTAATTTTTGAATTCGAGCAGTTTCAGCAGTAATCTTTTCAGCAATAAATTCTTTTGCCTGGACAATGCCGTTTTCAATAAACAATCCGAGAGAAGCTAAAACGTTCTTTATCTTCTGGACAAATGTTGCTTCTTCAAGTGTCAGCCCCTCAACTATTCCATCGCCCATAGACCCGTTTTCAGCCAGCTCCCCGCCATACCAGCCGGGATTGACGAAAACCATAATCTTGCCAGTTTCTTGAGAATTAAATGGTTCTAAAGCTCTGCCAATAATATTTCCTGGTTTAGTTGCTTTCATTGCCACGCCCGGAGTAGAGGAAGAGGTCAAGAAGTCACCGATTTGGATTGGGCCATTCTCAATTGAGACTTTCACAGGTACTCGACCGGACAAAGCGACTGGAACTTTAATCTCATTTTGATAATCTTTAGCAGCAAATCCTCCCATCGAAATAGCAGGTTCAGTGGAAATAACACCAACAATATCTGGCTCATTAGCCAAAGACGAACGTTTAATAAAAACGGGATTATCCTTATCCAAAACAACTACCTCTCCTGCCTCTATTGAATTTTCTTTAGTTGGATACATTTCAGCCAAATCATAACCTGTCATATGAATTGAAGAGGAATAAACTATCCCTTGGGTATTATTATCGGTATTACAATTAGCATCGCTTCCAACGCATAATCCGCCGCTACTCACCTGCAACATGCTTTCTGGCGCCGTCGTCCCGATGCCAACACTTTGATTAAAAATAAATTTACCAGTGCTGGCAAGATATAAACCACTGGTATTAGCGCCAGAAAGCAAAACATTGCCCACTAAAGAATTAGTAATATTATTTCCAATAATCAGATTATAATTTGCTTCCTCGGCGGTTGATTCTTTAATTCCATAGTAGATAGCATCTGCTATTAAATTCCCAGAAATCACATTGTAAATAGAGTTATCGCCAGAAGGAG
>Ga0315296_10001612_pt1 | contig 19639 bp, 18 predicted proteins | sample YL17G14_18_MG_FD_203921 | JGI IMG/M metagenome (GOLD analysis project Ga0315296, IMG submission 203921) | Sediment microbial communities from Yellowstone Lake, YNP, Wyoming, USA - YL17G14_18 | ecosystem: Environmental > Aquatic > Freshwater > Lake > Sediment | place: USA: Wyoming | collected...
GGGTGTTGCCGGCATCGGTGCCGGTGTCCATGTCGTTCTGGGTCGCTCCGCCGCCCGTGACAGTAATGGTAAGTGAGTAGGTGCCGGAGCCGCTGTACTGCTCGACCTGGATGTAGAAGTAGCCGGAAGAGGTGGCTACACCTTCGACCCCGTCGGTCGTGCTGCCGCTATAGGTTGACTGGTCAATCAGGGACGTATCTGGAGCATAAAGATAAAGATCAAAGTCGGAGCCGCTCGGGGGCGTCATGCTGACGCTGATGGTCTGGCCGCTCGAGAGCGAAACCAGGTAGAGATCGTTGGTATCGGTCGAATCTAAATAGCCAGTACCAGAACCTGCGCTTATCAAAGTGGCCGTCTCGTTGGTGTTGCCTGCATCACCGCCTGTGCCCATATCGTTCTGCGTCGGTGCGGCTACTAGCCTAATCTGAACCACACTAAACAGGAGGACAAAACAGAGGGCGATTGATGCAGCAGATCGTATCACCATAGAATCCAATCATTACTGCTGGTTATACCTGTTTTAACACTTTCCTATAACGAACCGCAAGTTCTGCCCTAAGTGTAAAAATTGCACCAAAAAGCCACCCGAAAGATGAGTTAAACTAAAAATGGTGGGGCCGCCAGGATTCGAACCCGGGTTTGCGGGTCTCTTCACACCGCTCCAGTAGGTCATCATCCTTTCGTCAGCAGACCCACTACGGCCACTGGAGCCCGCCGTGTTAGCCAAGCTGCACTACGGCCCCACCTGCACCTAGTTTTGCACTAAAGCTTAAAAATTCTACAATCATCAGATATTCAAGTTTCGAACTCAAGAGCACTAAGTGGAGATATATGAAAATTATCGGCATCGATCTCGCGGGACGCCCGACTAACCCGAGCGGTTTCGCCCTGCTCTCGGACCGCACCTTCAAGACACAACTGGTTTATTCCGATACGCAAATGATCGACCTCTGCGCAGAAGAGAGGCCCGCCATGGTTTCTATAGACGCACCTCTGAGCCTACCCGCCCGCGGAAATCTGAGAGAAGCCGATGTCTCGCTGATAAAGCGGGGCCTGCGCGTCTTCCCTCCAACCTTCGCTGGCATGCGGTCGCTCACAGAGCGGGGGATATGCTTGGCCAAAAAGCTCCGCGCAAGAAAAATTCGAGTCATAGAAATTCATCCTAGAACCTCCGGCGCGATACTTTTCAAGACCGCAAACCGAGATCGATGGGTCAAAAAACTCAGGGAAATGGGATTTCGCTTCGAAGGTGGCAATAGCCGGCACGAGATGGACGCCGCTCTGGCTGCGCTTACTGGGGCTCTTCATATCCGCGGAAAAACGGAGGAAATCGGCGACCTTAAAGAAGGAACTATTGTCATTCCCTTGCGGCAAGCTGCCTTGCCCGCTTGAGGTTCTTGGAGATGCCTGAGATACCGACACCCACCGTACGGGCAACTTTATCGAGGGTGATTTTCTCACCTGCCGAACCCGCCGCCCGGTGTTAATAATAATTTATTGCTGATACGCCCCGCGCCCCGCAACGCAGTTTTATAAGTGAAGAAATTTTAGGGTCCTAATGGTCTCCATGCGCTTTATAGCCCTCGCCTCAGGAAAAGGAGGGGTTGGACGGACCACCATCACCGCAAACCTCGGCATCGCCCTCTCCGAACTTGGAAAATCGACTATAATCATCGACGCAAGCCTGACGACCCCTGACCTAACGCTCCTTTTCAAACTTGAAAAATCCGTGTATACGATAAATGACGCCCTCGCTGGGGAAATCTCGCTGTCAGAAGTTTTACACGCCGGACCAAAAGGGGTTCAAATCGCCACAGCCGCCATGACCCTCAAGCAAATCAGAAAAGCCAGCCCAGGACACATGTCGAGAGTCTTGCGTGAAGTACCGGATAATACCGATTTCGTGATCATAGACGCTCCCGGAGGTCTCAGGAGGGAAACTATTGCAGCCCTCCGTGCCGCGCGAGATGTCCTGCTCGTGACAACTCCTGACATGATTTCTATCTCTGATTGTATGAAAGCCCGCCTCATCGCCGAGTTCCTGGGTTTAACCCCGCTCGGCGTCGTTCTGAACCGTGTGCGGGGAGATGAGTTTGAGATCAAGAGCGGTGAGATCAAAACAATCATGAACCTTCCGGTGCTAGCTGAAATCCCGGAAGACGGAAGCGTGAAAGAGGCCTTGAACAAGGGAGAGCCGCTGATGGTGCTGGACCCAAAATCTCCGGCAGCTAAAGAGATTATGAAGCTCGCGAAAAGATTAATTAAAACCAAGGCCCCAAAAGTCTGATATCACCTACTTTTTTATAGAATTACCCAAAGTTTAGGACGGTGTTCGGTTGCGACGCTTCAAACGCCGCAAAAAAGAGCGAAAGGGAAGCGAGAAAGATAGGGAACGCGAGCAAAAGGAATTGGAACAGCTGCTTGAAGAAAGCCCTCAAGAAGAGCCGACTTCTGAGGAATGAGGTCAACTCTTCGCTCGCCCCGGTGGGATTGTAAAGCAGACCGCGCCCGGCTTAGGCTCGTAGATATGACCCGCGGTTTTCTCCGCAGATAAGACTTCATCAACCTCGCCGCGCGTGAGACCCACCTTCTCCGCCAACTCGACTATTTCATCTACCTCCAATATTCCACTGGGCTCCTTACTAGCCAACGCCCGCATCGCGCGGAGCACGAAATCAACTTTGGCCTCGTGACTCCGCAAGACAAACGCCTCACGCTTCGGCTGGGGAGCTGCTGCCTCGGCCGTGACGTATGTGCTTATTTCTAACTCCAAGTTGAATGTTTTCCCGCAGATCGGGCATTTGACCTCAACACGCTGACGCATTTCCACACACAAATCACTTGTAACTCATCTCTTTTAAAACTGAGAAGGATACGGCCACAATTACTTTTGGGCAGCGGCGAGTAGGATCATTGGTGTTCATGAAGTTCATAGCAGATGGGATGCTCGGAAAGCTCGCACGCTGGCTCCGCCTAGCTGGCCATGACGTCACTTACATCGGCGACCTGCAGGTGCCGCCGGAGGGACAAGACGATGTCCTCTTAGAAAGGGCTAAACTTGAAGGAAGGATTCTTCTGACATGTGACCTCGTGCTACACCGCCGAGCAAAGAAGGCTGGGATAAGAACCGCATTCATAGAGACAAAGGATGTCGTGTCACAATTGGCTGAAATATCGAAACGTTCCGGGAAAAAAATAGAGATAAACCCCGAGAACTCTAGGTGCCCGGTGTGTAACGGACTGCTGGAATCTGCGAGTGAGGAGGAAGTTAGAATGCTCGTGCCAGAAACAGTTTCGAAGACAGGGCGAGAATTCTGGAGATGTGTTGACTGCGAGAAAATATATTGGCGTGGGGGACATTGGAAAACCATAATTGAAATGGCCTCCCGCTACAATCGAATGGTGAAGTGACTGATATGCTCTCCCTCGCTGAAGGAAAGCTGTTGGTGAAGACCGCTAGGCGAACAATTGAAACTTATCTTCGAGAGGGCAAGAAACCACCCGCGTCTGGAATCTCTCCGAAACTGAAAGAGCCTCACGGTGTTTTCGTCACCCTCACCAAAAACGGCGAACTCCGAGGGTGCATAGGACATCCGATGCCGACGATGCCACTCATCGACGCCCTGATCGACTCCGCCGTGAGTTCCGCTACTAGGGACCCACGCTTTCCTCCTGTGGAACTGGACGAGTTTTCTGAGGCAGAAGTGGAGGTGAGCGTTCTGTCCAAACCTGAGCTCATAAAAGCAAAACACCCACGTGAATATCCAAGCGCTATCGTCATCGGAAAAGATGGTCTTATAGTTGAAAGCGGCTGGTATGCTGGGCTGCTCCTGCCACAAGTGCCGGTCGAGTGTGGATGGGATTCCGAAGAGTTCCTGTCGCACGCGTGTATGAAGGCCGGACTGACGCCCGACGCTTGGTTTGACAAAGATGTGCGCATAAGCAAATTTTCCGCTCAAGTGTTCAAGGAGAAAAAACCCGGCGGCGAAGTAGAGGAGCGCAAGCTCGTTGAGAAGTAATCGTTTTAGGGATTAAACTCACGAAAAACTGAGCCGCTTAAATGTCTGGCGCCGACAAGGAGACAGAACCCCTGATGCCCAAAGGATCACGGCAGCGGGGAACGCGGAGGCACCACATCTAGTTTTAAGCCGGACGGGGGCTCGCTCGCGGCCGGGGTCCCCTCGAGAGCCGGAGACCGCGCCAACCACAACCACGACTACAACCACAACAACCTCACCCACGCCCCCACCGGAAACTCCGTACGCGATCTACGCTGGGGTAATATCGATCGTCATAGTCATCGTCGGTCTCGTAGCGTACTTGTTGATCAGAAAATGAGGGCGCAGCGTAGATACCATTAGAAGATGAAAACTTCCGTATGATGCCCTATTTTGCAAAATGGCGCCGGGGCAGGGATTTGAACCCTGACGACCCGAAGGGTCAACAGATCTCGAATCTGTCGCATTAGCCTGGTTCTGCCACCCCGGCCCAACCAATTTTCAGCTACTTAAGTAAAATGGCTTCCGCTGAGGAGTGCAACGGCCACACCCTGATCACAGGAAGTCCGCAAGGCTGAGCTGCCGGCGGGCGTCGCTCTCAAACATCGATTTGATATCATCTCGGGCTAGACCCAGACGTTGTTTGGTGTACTCGCTCACGTGGTAATCATCCGCCACCCGCATCGCGATCTGCAGGTACTTTTCGACACCCCCTCGTGTCACCGTCAGGACCAGCTTGCCACCGCAGCGCGTACAAACACCGTTCAACGGCACTCTGCGGTGAATCGAGTTGCAGGCCACGCATCTGAAATCTTGGCTTGCAAAGGTGCGGATGTTCCCCTTTAAATCAGGAATGAAGTGATGCTCGATGAGTCGCTCGGCTACATCCTGTTCATCCACAGCCCTTATCTTCTTGGCCAGATCGAGCTGCGCCTTCACCTTTTCCTCCATCGTCTCCAAGGTTTTGTACCTGCTCACGTGGGGCCCTGCCGCGATGTCGCTCGTGTCGAATGAAAACCTCAGGCCTTCGTACTGAATCTCGGTCCCGAGCCTGCGCTCAACCGTTTCCATCATCTTCGCCGTTTCAACTGGGTTAGCATAGCGTTGCGTTGCCTCGTAGAACTCAATGGGGTACCGCTCCATCACGTCCATGTTGTGCGCCTCCTTGTCTATCTCGGTGGGGTTGATGCGGGTGCTGAAGATGAGCGGGGCATCCATGGTCCCCCCACGCTTCGAAGGCAGAAAACGCCTGCTGAAGTTCAACAGAGCGTCAAGCAACAACATGACGCAATCTTCGTCGCCGTCACAGTCGCGGCGCTTTGCTGCATGGAAGAACGGATGGGCATAACCGACAGTTGCGCCGGTGAACCCTATTACGCGCCCGGCAATCCCGGCGGAGGTGTGCGGGGCCAAGCCCATCACTATGTTGCCCACTAGATCGGCGGGCTGGGTGGCGTTGTAGTAAGGCAGCAGGCCGTACAATTTCTGTAACAGCTCGTCCACGAATTTGGATGCCCTGAGGAGATACTCTGCTCCGTTGTCGGAGATGATAACGTCCTGCACCTTTAACTCTACCAGCTGATCGTCGCTCTCCAGCGGGCCACCGTGAATATCTTTAGTGTACCCGAGTTCCCGCAACCGCTCAACCGGGGTACCTACCTCCGCTGGCCTGAAGTGAGTTAGCGGGACATCGGTGGCATCAAACCTTATCGTCCCATCCTTGAACACATAAACGCTGTGTTTCGCGCGCAGGATTCCCTTCTCGATGAGTTCAGGAATCTTGTATGCGCTCGTCATGCCCTGAACACCTTTCACTAACTCGGGCGGTTTCTCCTGAAGATGCTCAAGCGCGGCCTCGAAAAGTGATTTCAGATCAAGCCCGCGTTTGCTGAAATACTCCGCGCGAACATTGCATACCTGGCATCTGTCGTTTGCCACCGGGCGCTTGCACCTGGGACAAGCCTTCACGAACTCAGCTGTCGCCCCGCACTTATTGCATTTCCTCGTGAAGCCGACCGACCTACATTTTGGACACTCAAGATTTGCCACCTCAAGATATGTCTCGCCGCCTTTCGCCGCCTTTACCAAGCTACGCGTCATCCCGCCGCGCATCCCAACGGGGAAAAGTACGTGTACAGGTGGCTTCATCTGCCGCGGGTTGGCCTTCTCCGGCCTACCCATCCTGGCCCCGATACGCGTTGTAGCTTTTTTTCTCACCGGAAACCCGGCCAGCGTCTGAATTATCTCCATTATGTCCTTGGCGGAACTCGAACGCAACGCCTCTTCCATTTTCTTCTTAGTCAAACGCTGCCCCTCAAGCAAACCAAGAGATCTGCAGAGTGGGAGGGCGTGGTCTTCTATGATCACCTGCCCGTCCTCAACTTTGTGCGGCACTCCGAGTTCTTCCAAAACTCTTTTCGGGGTTTGGTTCGGCGTAAGTCGGAGCCGCTTGAGCTCGCCGTCCTCAAATTCTGGCTCTCCTCCCGCCAGCCAGTTGCTGAGCTCTCCAAGTTCTTCTATTTTGATATCGTGGTATGGGTAGGTGTATGCTGGGTGTAAGGGCACCCCCAGCTTCTCGGATATCCTTATCGCAAGGGCTGGGGCTGGCCTCGGATAAGGCTGTGAAAGATACTGGCTCAGATCTGACTCAAATTTTTTATTTACCAACGCCCGCTCGACTTCTTGGAACCACCACTCTTCACAGTAGCCAGCTGGCATCAGCGGGTGATTGTTCTCCAAAAACTCCCCGAAGCCGACGAGGATGTCCCCCAAAAACAGTATCTCGTCTACCCTCTCTCTTAATTCCAAAGCCTCCTCTGCTGAGTTAACTTGGATTACTGATCCGTCTTTGAGTTTGACGATCGGTCCTTCGATTGAGTCAACCGGTGTCACGGCTCCGCCCTTCCCTGGTCGCTCGGTCTTGATCTGAGTGCCCACCGCCAAAAAATCGTCGCATATCACCATAGTCGCGGGGTGCAAGCCGACCGCAGCTATCCCAGTGTTCCTCGCCCGACCGTAGCGAAGCCTGAACCCCCCATCGCGGCCCCGATGACCTTCCGTCCCTGGATGCGAGAAAACAGGCCTCCCGGCGATCACCTCACTGAGGTAGATGTCTCCTTTCGGGAAAACTGGTGCAGTCTTATCGGTCGCAGGCGTCTTCGAAACCAGATCGGAGAGCCAACCCCACCCATTTATGTTGAGCTTGTTCACGTGCTTCAATATCTTGGGAGCTTTCTGCATCACCCCTTCTATCAGCGCCAAGACCGCGCCGCCCCTGACGAAATTGTGGCCTATGCGCTCAATATCTCTGAAAGCGGTGACTGTGATATCCCTCTCGGTTGGCTCGCCAGTTATTTCCACCGGGAGGTTCTGCACCGCGAATCGGATGTCCTCTGGAGATGGTGCATACTGCTCGTGAGCTATGCTCGTGCGGTAAATCTCGACTTCCTCTACAAACCGCTCGACCTCTTTTTTGTCCGGCTTGTACGGGCTCAGGTATAACCTCCGTCTCACGAAATCCCCTGCTAAAACGGCCAAAGCTACCGCGGTCCCACCAGCGGCCCTGATGGGGCTCGCGAAGTAAAGTGCGAGGTACGGGCTCCCATCGAAATTCTTCCTTATCTCGACGTGAGTTATCCCTTCGATGGGCGCTATTACTATCCCTTCTGTCAAGACCGCCAGCGCCGTCCGGATGGCCTGTTCAGCGGAGGCCTGTTCGTTTAACTTGCCGAATTTCCCATCGACGATCATCTCGGTCAGCTTGAGCGCAAGCTCCTCACGGGGCATCACCTTATCGAGTTCACGTATTACCTCGGCAACACCTAGCGGCCCAACAAGTTTCTCAACTCTCTCAGCGAGGTCCCCGGCACGCGGAATCTCTGGCTCAAGCTCGGGGTCGTGTCCCAAGGAACGGGCTTTTTTGGCTATCTCGTAGATCTCATCGATCTTCTGCTCCAATTCTCTGAAGTATCCTTCCATTTCTTGGCTCATGAGCTTCAATTCACCACATCCGCTATGCTTTTGAAGACGAAATCCGGGACCATCTTGGTATTCCTGACCTTTCGAACATCCTTCTCCGTACATACACCGCTGAGCACAAGCACGGTTCTGATTCCTGCTATTTTTCCTGCTCTCACGTCTGTGTCGATGCGGTCGCCGATTATCACGGTTTCCCTAGGTTTCGCGCCGAGTATTTCGAGCGAAATTTTTATCATGTAAGGGTACGGCTTTCCGACCACCAAACTCGGCTCCATGCCCGAACAGCCGGCGAGCGCTCCAATCATGGCCCCGGCACTTGGATAGAGCCCCGCCTCCGTTGGGTATGTGGAATCTGAATTCGTCGCGATAAACTCCGCCCCGGCCAAAAGAGCATGCAAACTGCCCGAGATCTTTCTGTAGTTTATTTTCCGGTCGAAGCCAGCTACTACATGGGTCGCCTTCCCAGCCTCTTCCTCGGAAACTATTTTGAGGCCTGCCAGCTTCAGCTCTGACTTCAACCCTTCCTCACCCACCACATAAATTTTCGCATGAGGGCATCGCTTTCTGAGATACATCGCGGTAGCGTAACCTGATGTCACTATCTCGGACTCACGCGCCGGAATTCCCATTTGCGTCAGTTTTCTAGCATATCCTGCGCGAGTGCTCGTTGAGTTGTTTGTGGAGAAAATCAACTTCTTGCCATTTTCCCTGAATCGCTTGACAGCATCCGGCGCACCATATATCGGTCTATTGCCGGTGTAGAGAACGCCGTCCATGTCCAAAATAATAGCCGATATGCCGTCAAGAGGCAGAAGGGATTCACGCAAGACGTATCACCGTTGTCTGGTGTGTTTGTAGATCCAGTACAGGGACGACGCCGGGTGTTGGCTTGACTCCTAACTGGCGCATGTAATTCGTGATTTCCTGAAATGTCCCGGAATTGATTACCGAAACATCACGATACCGCGTGCAACCCTGAACATGGACGTGACCACAGTGAAAAACATCTGGCGCTTCTTCTATCACCATGTAATCCTGCTGCTCAGGAAATATCGCTGTGCGGCCGCCGTAGATTGGGGCGAGGTGCCGCTTCTGCAGGAGTTTGATCATTATCGATACCGGGTCATGGCGATCGAGTCCCGGCATGGTCGCGACAATATCATCGAAGCTCCTTCCGTGATACACAAGAAAATTGACCCCGTGAAGGGACACCTTAGCTGGATTTCCAACCATCACCGAGTTCAACTCATACAGCCCCCCGGCCAAATTCTTGGAAATTGCCGGCTGAGGTTCAGAGGGGCGCACAGCATCATGGTTGCCGGGCGCTATGATGATAGTGATGTGCTCTGGGATTTGAGCTAGGAGCTTGGCCGCCGTCTCATACTGCTTGAAAATGTCGTCTATCAAAAGTTCCTCCTCCTGCCGTGGGTATACCCCAATCCCATCGACTACATCGCCAGCGAGCACAATGTACTTGACCCTGCTCGCAAGCTCCTGTTGCTCAAGGCTGTCCGCCTCTCCGCGCAGCCATTTGATAAAGTTTGAAAACAGGCCCTCCACAAACATCTCGCTTCCCACATGTAAATCCGATATCAATGCCGCGCAAACTGGGTCATCAGCCTGGTGCAGTTCATGTTTCACTGGCAGGTCTGGACAGATTATATCCCTCACAAAAAGTCGTGGAGCCACATCTCCGCTGCGCAATGACCCCATCACTCCGATCACCTCGTCCAGAACAACTTCCGCCGCCTTCCGTGCAAGCTCTCCTCTCCCCTTGAAGACGAACGCGGATATCCTACCGGTCGGGTCCTCTAAATCCACTATCACGTTTCCGGCCGAAGACTCGCGCTTCTGTGACACCATCCCGATCACCTTGACCTGCCCTCTGTCGCCAATGTTGCGCAGGCTTCCTATCGGGACCGAATCCTGCAGCTCAACCCTTTTTCGGAGGAGACGGCTCAGTCGTTCATATCTGTCCTTGAAGAGCCCTAGGAAATCCTTCAGCTCTCCCTCGCTGTAGCTCCGCCCGGTGATGTCCTTCAACACCTCGACACGTGCTTCGTATTCGGCAGCGATGGGCTTGAATTTTATGTGAGCAAGTTCAGGTAGCCGCTTTGCCTCGAGGTCTGGCTCGGGTTCTGCCTCAACTTCGGCAGCCAGTACCGTTGGTTGTACGGAGGGCAAAGGTTCTGGCCGTGGTTGGAGGCTGCCCAGAACTTTTGTGATGATATCTGGGGTTATCATGAAAGGTCTGCCCTCCGTCTCCGTCAACGCCTTTAGCACTCGATCAACTGTTACCTCCGCGTCCTCACGCTCCCGGAGCATCTCGAGCGCGCCCCTTGTCAACTGCATATCGGCGTCCATGAATCTTCGGACCAATGTGCCTTCGTCCATTAAAATTTCTCCTACGCCTGCGTAATTTGGCGGGGGAGAGCCAGCGCTTCTAAGCTGCCTATGGAGTAATCCTCCTGAATAGCTGCCCTCGCCTGGGTCGGATGAATATTCAGTTTTATTTCCTTTGTTCTCCCGTGACGTCCCTTGCTGACAATTTGTGCACATATGATTCCAAGCATGTCCAACTCAGAAACTAAGTCGCTCACACGGCGCTGCGTTAGCACATCCAGTCCGCTCGGGTGGCACAAGTCTTGGTATATCTCGTACACATCACCGCTCACTATCCTGCGCGGAGTTCTCTCCACCAACAACACAATGCTGTAAAGCACCAACTTTGATTGCGCGGGCAACGTCCGGATTATCTCGACCATCTTGTCCTGATCTATCTTCTCGTGCGCCCTTCGGACATTTTCAAGTGTGACGACTTCCGCTCCCTCACGTTCCGCAATCTCCCCCGCAACACGAAGCAGATCCAGCGCCCGCCTGGCGTCGCCGTGCTCCCTCGCCGCGTGAGCTGCGCAAAGTTGAATCACGCCCCCTCCGAGTACATCGTCCATGAAGCTGATCTTTGCCCTTTTTTCCAAGATATCCTTGAGTTGAAGCGCGTTGTATGCAGGAAAAACAAGTTCCTCCTCGCTGAGGCTGCTCCGGACGCGGGGGTCTAGATATTCCATGAAATTCGTGTCGTTTGATATACCCACGATCGCGATCTTCGCGTTCTTCAGGTCCGAATTCATCCGCGTCAGATTGTATAGGACCTCATCGCCGCTCTTTTGCACCAACTTGTCGACCTCATCCAGCACTATCACCGCAAGTTGTCGCTCTTCGTCCAGCGCCCTGAAGAGGCTACGGTAAACCTCGTCCGTCGGCCAGCCGGTCATTGGAACGCGTTTCGGGAGATCTATAGATTTTAGAAATTCCTCCCCCCGATGATTCTTCAGTTTCTCCAAGAAGATATCCGAAAGCGTCGCAAGTATTCGATATTTGGTGTTTACAACTTCGCAATTAAGGTAAATTACTCCAACCTTCAGCGGAGCGCGGTCGCTGACTTGCTCTAGTTCCTTCGCCACATACTTCACGCTCGCCGTCTTCCCAGTCCCCGGCTTGCCGTAGATGAAAATGTTTGACGGGGTCTCCCCTCTCAACGGCGCCGCGAGTATTCTGGCAAGCTGGTGAATTTGCTCATCCCTGTGCGGTAGTTCTTCAGGCGTGTAGCTCGGACGCAGGTATTCTCGGTTTCTGAATATCTGCCTCGTCTCCAACAGCGCGCCGAACAGGCCTCCCGAATCCATCTTTTTCCGCCTCCTCTCCAGCTTTCTCAAACGATTCGCTCAGCTCTCTTCCCCAGTTCTCAAACACATCTGCCAAGCGATTGACCAAGAAATGTTCTTCGAGCGACAACCCTCCAATGTCGCCAGGTGAAAGCGCGAGCCGAACGAGCTTATAGAGCCTGATCTCCAGCAAGGCAAGAGTTTGAGTCTTCAACCCATCTGCTTTTTCGATATCCCCGCTCGCTCGCAAGGTTGAAATCTCGCGCGCTACTGATGAGTAAAAATATTCTGGCAGGGGCGCGAGCCCGGAGCTGCGTTCTTCCATAAAAATCAGTTTTCTAAGTTCAGCAAACGTGGGTTTTAGGGTGAGCATGACGATCCCGTGACGCTCAAGAACCTCCGCCTCCCACGGCCAGAGTTCCGTTTCCTCCTCGGTTGTAAGCGGGCCCAGTTGCCTCCCGACTAGCTTTAACTCCTGCATATCTTTCAGCACACGAACATGTTCTTTCATTTTACTTCACCGCCCGGCTGACCGTCTCTGGTGTAGGTGAGTAGAGAAAGCCTCTCTTTTTCTCCTCCTCGATTAACCACTCCACGAAATTGTCCCTGATGCCCTCGGCCCCTGCTTTAATCTTCACCTGCTGGACGGGTGCCGCCCCACCGTACTCCTCCTCAAGCTCTTTAATTATCTCAAGAACCCGCTGACGCCTCTCGCGTTGGGACTTTGGTATCCCCGTCATGAGCAGGTCTATATCCATCACATTTGCCTCTGTATCCAGCCCGGCCTCTTTCAAGGAAGTTTTTATGAGGTTTATCGCACGGTTCGCGTCTTCAATTGTCACGCGATCGCTCAGCCTCATTCTGGCGTTTGCTTTCGACAACCGTATTAGCGCCTCCAGCTGTCTAACCGTTATGGGCAGCGGGGCCCCCTCCGCCACGACTTTCCTCCAGTCCACGAAGAAATTTTCTATCGCTTTCTCAACTTCCTTGTCTTCAAGTTTAGGGTCGATGTTCTTGCGCGCGTAGATGATGATTTTGCGCAGGAAATTCGGATCAAAAGGGGCCTTAACCACCTTTTTTGGCTCCGTGTGCATCTTCAGGACATGCTGCGCTATCGCGTGGTCGTAATCGGCGCGCGGCTCATCACGCATTATCAACACCAAATCGAACCTGGAGAGAATGACCGGATCTAAGGCAAGCTGCTGTACAGATGGTATATTTCTGTCAAACCTGCCGAACTTTGGGTTAGCGGCAGCAAGGATCGCCGTGCGAGTATTAAGGGTCGCAACGATGCCTGCTTTGGCGATACTGATCGTCTGTTGTTCCATCGATTCTAAGATAGCAGCCGCATCCTCCTGGGCCATCTTCTCAAACTCATCGATGCTTGCCAGCCCGCCATCAGCTATGACAAGGACTCCGGCCTCCAAGGCCCACCCGCCGCTGATCTCGTCCCGGACCGCGGCAGCTGTAAGCCCGGCTCCAGTTGACTTCATCCCTGATGTGTAGATACCGCGGGGTGCGACGTTCGCCATCCACTTGAGGATTTGGCTTTTAGCAGTACCTGGATCCCCAGTTAAAAGAATGTGAGTGTCCCCACGAATCCTTATCCCGCCCGACAGCTCGATTGGGTTACACCCGAAGAGCTGGAGCGCCACAGCCTCCTTTACCGCCTCGTATCCGTATATCGCTGGGAGGACCGACTGAATGATTTTGTTTCTAGCCCACGGATCCTTGGCCAGATCCTTTATTTTTTTCTCATCTTCCTCTGTCAACTCGGCCTCCTCGACTCCTTTCTGCAGGACCTCTATATGGCTTACAAACACTATCTTTCGAAAAGTCGTCCTGCGCTCTCCGCGTTGTCTCTCTTGGAAAACGCGGAGCACCCCTGTTATGACAATGTGATTACCAGGCACGGCTTTGTCGACGAAATCGTCCCTGATTATACCATCTAACCTTCTAGGCATGCGGCCCCCGCGGAGTTTTTCCGGAGGTTCCTGGACGCAAATGCTCTGCCAGTCCCGGAAGACCGTGCTTTCTATCACGAGATCAAACGGGCCTTTTCTACGACAATTTGGGTTTTCGCAAACGAGCGGCTCCCTGAAAAATTCGCTCACCTGCAGCACTCTGTTTTCCTCTCCACAGCGCCTGCATTTGAACACGGCTTCCTTAGCCTCTGGTTTCACTTCACCTGCCCGGGTCATTATGCCCTCAACTTGGAAGAACTTACTCACGTGTTCAGCGCGAATGCTGCGAACTTCGATGCTTTCTGGTAAACCTTTAACGCGGAGACGTATGCCAGGAATCTTTGTTATGCCCTCAAGTACTGCATCGGCGTCATCAAAAAACTTTACCGGGGAATCCAGCAGAACTTTCGCCAAATCTTTGTCGAATTCAAGGAGATTTCCAAACTCGACCACGAGCGATTTATGCCCGGCCGCAGTTATCCTGCGAAGTTCTTTGAGAACCTCCTTACTGTGGATGAACTCCTCTAGCCTCTCCTTTAACTTAGCCTCCAAAACAAACACCTCGGCAAACGACGGTACAGGAAGGGAGACTACCGTATAAATTAATTGCTGTAAAAAATTTGCGCTTTTGCTTTAAAATGAGAGAAAATTTTTTAATTTGACTTAGTATCCATGCTACATTTTTGTTCAATGATGAAGGTAACCCTCTGTGGGCACACCGAAAGTAATCCACGGCTCTGTTCGACACTACACACAAGTTACATCCCGTATTAAACTTAATGGGGAGATTTTTTGCCGATTTGGAGGAGGGGTCGCCGAAAATAATCCAGATTCCGTCTTACTGCCTTTTAGCAGTTTGTTTTAAAACCGCCCATCACAGTGCCTATTTTTCCCAAAGAAGGTTCCACATCTTTCAGTTCGAGTGGAAACAGTGGAAAACAGTGGAAACATGGGTCTGAAAGCTTTGGGCATGGGGTTAAACTTAAAATTTTAAATTTTTTGAGGAATTCAGCGTATCTTCACGTAGGCGGGGGAGTACCTACGATTCCCCCTCGGCCACGGGCACCTGGCCCAAAACCCGCCTGAAGTCCTCGCTCTCGAGGATTTCCCTCGCCAGCTCGGGCGCGCGCCTCAGGACACTCCGGATGAACTCGGCCACGAGCTCCTCGGCTCCCGCGTGGGGTTCGGATGCCGGGATTTCAGCTCGCACCTCGAGCGCCATCGAGCACCTGCCGCAAAACTTGAATCCCGCAGGCGATTCGAACCCGCACCGGGGGCATTTCCCCGGCGCTAGGGGCTCCTCGGTTACTTCGGGCGGCTCGATCTTGAGGCCGTAGGCTTGGAGCAGCGTTCGGTCGACATCCCTCCCCGAGAGGTGCACGTAGATCGAAGGCATGTCGGAGTTCCTGGCCCACCCGAAGAACTCGCGCATCTGGGCCTCGGTCAGCACATTCGCGAGGTGGGTCGCCCGGGTGTGCCGGAGCAGGTGCGGGTGGACGTGCTTCTTTATCCCCGCTCAAATGCACGTAGCGCGCTGGCATCGTGCTAGTTTTTGTCCAGCCGAAGCGGATCCTCAGGGCTGAAGTCGAGTGGGATATTTATCCAAACCTTACCTAGTCATCGCTCTCTTGAAGACCGGTATTGCGATCATTAGCATTATGGCCCCGAATCCTATCAGCACCAACAACTCGGTAGCTATGGCCGATATCCCAGCTCCAAGCGTCATGACTTTTCTCAATGCAGATGTTGCGTAAGTTAACGGAAGCACCTTTGAAACGACCTGCATAAACCAAGGCATCTGCTGTATCGGGAAGAACACCCCACTCAAGAACATCATGGGGAACATCAGCGTCATCATCATCATGCCCGCCGTTTCCTCATTTTTCGCGTAGGCTGTAACCACAATACCCAACCCCACGAAGCTGAATACTCCCAAAAATAACAAGGCGAAAACCAGTAGGATGCTCCCTTGAATAGTAACGCCGAAAAGAGCCACTGCTAATACGAGTATGATAACTGCTTGGATTGTCCCTCTAATCGACTGAGCAATAGTTTTTCCGAGCAATATTGACAGTCTACTGATTGGTGCTGCCATCATACCGTCCAGGGTACCCACCGCTTTCTCGCGGGAAATAGCGCTGGGTAGCCCGGTCATCACGGACATCATTGCCGTCATCGCTATTATCCCGGCCGCTATGAACTGGAAATAGTTCGGATTTCCTGGCACGACTCCCTCTGTCTGGACGTTATAGGGTTTTATCACTGCTAATGAGTTCTCTGCGCCGAGGGACGGATCAAGCCGTTGGACGTTTTGTTGGGCCAGCCAGATCCCCATTTGCTCGATTGTCTGTGTCAAAACACTTTGCATCGTCGTTGAGATCTGGGGGTTGGATTGGTCCGTGACGATTGTTATGGTCGCCTGTTTGCCGGTCATCAAGTTTGACGAGAAATTTTCCGGGATGATTATGCCGCCGTAAATATCACCATTTTGAACTTGGGTTTTGATGTCGTCGAAACTGGCGGCGCTGCTGAGTTCCATCATGCCAGTTTGGTTATTTATCGCCTCTAACTGTGTTACAAAAATATGGCTTGCAGAATTATCGCCCCCCGTATCCAAGTTTACTAACCCAACTGGCAAGTGATTGATTGAGCCAGTGGTTGGGTAAATATACCCGACCATTACCATCATGAAGAGTGGCATCAAAATTAGCAATACCAACGCCATTCTGACTCTGCTGAATTCTAACAAATCCTTCCAGGTAATCCACAAACTGTGGGATAATACTCTCTTTGCACCCATGACTTCACCTTATCCTTGGCCTTTCCCCGCCACCATGTCTGGGTCCGACTCTGACCTCCACTTTCTCGGACACATGCTCTCTCACCTCATGCCCAGTAAGGTGCAAAAATACGTCTTCAAGCGTTGGTTCAAGGCTGTTTATCGAGACTATTTCCCCATTATTTGCCCGTATTGCATCGACTATATCGTCAAATGCTCCGCCTCCTTCAGCGCGAACTTTAACGCACGTCTCGTTCTCCCTAACGACAGATTTAACAGAGCCAAGCGATTTTATCAGCGATAGCAGCTTATTGTTGAGATTGGAAATGTTTAGTTCAAAAACATTTCCCCTAGAGACCATCCTTTTTAGATTAAACGGCGTGTCGAGCGCGACTATCTTTCCATAGTCCATGATGCCAATTCGATCGCATAACATGTCTGCTTCCACCATCATGTGTGTTGTGAGAATTATCGTTATCTTCCTCTCCTGATTAATTTTGCGTATGAATTCACGGATCTCGTTGCTCGATTGCGGGTCCAGACCGAGTGTGGGCTCATCCAAAAACAGTACCTTGGGCATGTTGAGAAGTGCTCTTATTACGTTAATCCTCTGTTTCATGCCGGTCGAGAATGTTCCTGCCTGCTTGTTTTGCCATTTTTCCATATGGACGAGCTCAATCAGTTCCTTAATCCTGCTTTCCAGCACATCGTTTGGAATATTGTACAATTTTCCGAAAAACTTTAAATTCTCCTTGGCGGTCAATCGGTCGTATATGATCATCTTTTCAGAGACCAGACCAACAAGCCCCCTTACCTTGCTATCATCTTTCACTATGTCGTGGCCACCGATTGTAGCGGTGCCTTTCGTCGGCCGGGTTAGCGTGCAAAGCATCCTTATCATCGTGCTCTTGCCAGCGCCGTTGGGGCCGAGCAAACCGAAGAGTTCGCCATTTTTTATTTTGAGGTTCACACAGTCGGTCGCCACTAAACTGCCAAACTTTTTCGTCAGGCCACATGTTTCTATCATATACTTCGCTTTCATCTAGTCAACCCCAAAAAGCTCATGGAGAAATTCTTTGAACCCAGTCATCAACTTTCTCCACTTGAAAAACGCTGTTTCCGCCGCTTTTTCTCGCCCACTTCAAATTTCCAAAGTGAAAGAACATTAAATCACCATGCGATAGCTTTGTGCTATATCATTTCCTTACGTTTTGCCAACCAGATGCTTATTAGTAAAAAGACGACAGTGTAGCCCAACAATACAAAAAAGCTCAGAGTGGGATCTGGACTACTGCTGGACGTCAGACCACCCATATGTCCACCTCCGGACATGCCACCGAACGCCTGCCCAAGTGTAATACCATAGGTTGCCGTGGCAGCATCTCCGGCGCGATTGGGCATGAACCAAGGATCGTAGCCCGCAAAGGAAAGAGCGCCCGAGATAACTGAAAAAATCACCATGTAGGTCAGGAGTGTGGCTATAGTTGCTCCCATGCCTCCCTTAAACACAGAACTGAAGACGAATGCCATGCTTATCACGCTGCACGCAAGCATCAGCGTGATCGCCATCGAGCCCAATATCCCGCCTGGCACTTGTTGGTAAAACACGAGCAGAGCGCCGGCCGATATCAGATAGGCTATGATTATTATTATTGCCGTGGCGACGATGCATGCAATGTATTTTCCAACTACCAAGGTGATACGCTTCACCGGGTTTGGGAATAGAATGTATCCCGTTTTACGCTCAAACTCAGACGCTATGGCATCACCCGCGAAGAACACCGCACAGATAGTGGCCAGTGTGCCCATCGATGACACGAACGTTGCAAAGAGTTCAGGACTGTCGGGGATGTGCAGCCTTCCAGGGAGGTCCAGTCCTTTGTAGAGCCCTATAGTCAAAACCACGGCGAGAACTATTAACGCCAATGCCCCGTAGAACCGCTTCCTTCGGTACTGCTTCAGCAGCTCGTATTTCGTGACCACTTTTAGTTTCTCGAACTCGCTCAAATTGCTCCCTCCGTAAGTTTGAGATACGCACGCTCAAATGACCTATATTTTTTCTTCAAGCGAGCGATATCGTCATATGCACGCAGTTTTCCGCTGTCGATTATCGCCACTTTCTTGCAGATTTGTTCGACCTCGGTAAGCAGGTGGGAAGCGAAAAACACTGTTTTCTCCCCTCGCTCTTCTTTCAGAATATCTCGTATTTCCACCATACCTCTGGGGTCAAGGCCCAAAGAAGGCTCGTCGAGGATGAGGATGGGTGGGTCGTGAAGCAGTGCTTGGGCGAGCGCCAGACGTTGTTTCATCCCCCGGGAGAACTTTTCTATTTTGACATTCACCCATTCTTCGAGCCGCAAAAGTTTGAGCACTTCCCCTATTCTATTGTCCAGTTTACGCCTATCCATGCCTCGGAGACGCCCCAGATATCTGAGAGTCTCGTCTGGGGTCAGGAACGGGTAAAACTCTGGGGTTTCTAGAATGGCCCCCACATTCGAAATCGCTCGCTCTCGCTCCTCCATAACGTCGATGCCTGCGAGATACGCCTTACCTGAGGATGGACGCAGGAGCCCGCAAAGAATCTTGAGAGCGGTGGTTTTCCCAGCACCGTTCGGACCCAGCAGCGCGACATCTTCGTTCCATTTCACCCTGAGTGAAAGTTTGTCCAAGGCTAGAAAGCCGTTGTAGTATCTAGTCAACCCCTCTACGCGTATAGAGTCTGGCATGTCTCTCCCCTTAAAACAAAGCCCTATGTTTCAGACTTCATGATGGCTCACGATTTCAAAGCTATTTTTTTTTACTTTGCCCATCAATCGCTTCTGCAACATTTCGAACTCTTTTTGCAAACGCAACAGCTCCTCTGGTTTCATTACCATGAACCCTTTTGGTCCGAACCCTTTTGGTCCTGCCTTGCCAAGGAATATCAGCGTGTCGCCAGGTTTGATATCTAACTCTTTCCTCAACTTAGCAGGTACCACTATCTGTCCCTTTGGCCCTACAGTAGCGGAACCGTAGAATGTGGGCTCAAGTTCTTCTTTATTTTTCATCGAACCACCTTTTTTACATTTCTGATTTAATGTTTGATAAGTAATAAATGTTATACAAGTATAAAAAGTTTTTTATATACGCGAGTTTGTCGAATAAATCCAAAGGATAATTAAAAATCCAGCTTCCTTCATCGCGCGGACGCGCGCCAAGGTGCGCAGGTTGTGCGCCACGGCCATGAGCAGGACGCTGGCCGCCTTCGTGGTTGGC
>Ga0315296_10001614_pt1 | contig 19633 bp, 20 predicted proteins | sample YL17G14_18_MG_FD_203921 | JGI IMG/M metagenome (GOLD analysis project Ga0315296, IMG submission 203921) | Sediment microbial communities from Yellowstone Lake, YNP, Wyoming, USA - YL17G14_18 | ecosystem: Environmental > Aquatic > Freshwater > Lake > Sediment | place: USA: Wyoming | collected...
ACATGCAGAGACGACTGATCAACGCGCTCGAACACATACGCCTAGAATATGACAGCACAGTTCGCAACTCGGCTGGAGACATAATCCAGTTCCAGTATGGAGAAGACGGTGTCGATCCAGCCAAGAGTGATCACGGAAAGGCTGTAAACGTCAGCCGTCTGGTTGATCAGATCAAAATAGGAAAGGAGAGAGGCAAGGCCGCAACGAGCGAATTCATCAAGGAAAAGCTGGATACGGCTGAAGGTCAGCTTACCCCGATTCTGATCGATCAGCTAAAGCAGAACTTGGCTAGGACAGAGTTGACAAAATCGGCTGTTGAGCAAGTAGTCGACATGACTGTTGATCGCTACAAGCGGGCACTCATGGAGCCAGGCGAGGCGGTAGGCATCGTGTCCGCCCAGTCGATAGGCGAACCGGGCACACAGATGACTCTCAGAACGTTCCACTACGCAGGTGTCAGAGAACAGAACGTTACATTAGGCTTGCCTAGGCTGATTGAAATTGTCGACGCCAGAAGAATTCCGTCCACTCCGATCATGAAGATCTACTTGACAGAAGAATTCAGGAAGAACAGAGAAGCAGTTGTGAAAGTGGCGCGCGAAGTCGTTTACACGACGATGGAGAACTTGGCTGAAACGATCTACTTGGATCCGATGCACGATGAAATAATAATAGAGCTTAACAAGACGATGATGGAAGACCGTGAAGTAACGATGGATTATTTGAAGGAGAAGTTGGAACTCCCGAATGCCGCGGTGAAGTCGAAAGGCAACAGCATCAGGATTCAACCGAAGAAAGTTGAAACTATCAGGAAGCTGCTTGGAAAAGTCTCTGCCTTCCACGTTAAGGGTGTTCCGGGCATAAAGCGTGTGCTGGTCACAGAAGAACATGGTGAGTGGGTGATCAACACAGATGGTTCCAACCTGTCAAGGGTTTTGGAGATTCCTGGTGTTGATAGTTCAAGAACTACCACCAACAATGTTCACGAAATTGCTAAGACATTGGGCATAGAAGCATCGAGAAACGCATTGGTGAACGAAGCCAAAGGTGTTTTGGAAGAGCAAGGCTTGGATGTTGACACTCGTCACGTCATGCTCGTCGCGGACATGATGACCTCCACCGGCGAAGTACAACAGATAGGTAGACATGGCATCAGCGGCAAGAAATCAAGCGTGCTGGCGCGAGCCGCATTTGAAATCACCGTTCCCAACATCGTTGAGGCGGCCGTCAAAGGTGAAAGCGATCCTCTGGCCGGAGTGACCGAAAACGTAATAGTAGGGCAGTCAATACCAATTGGCACAGGATTAGTAGAGCTGTACATGTCATCATTTGAAAAGAAACTAGAAAAGAAGAGTGAGAAGAAGTGATAGATGTAGACAAGGCAATTGCAGCGGCTGTGAAAACAGGCAAGGTGTCCTTTGGAGCAAGCTCAGCTGTGCAAAGCGCACAAACTGGAAGAGCCAAGCTCATAATCATAGCGGCTAACGCGCCGAAGAACGTGCGCGGAGACATAGAGTATTACAGCAGCCTATCAAAAGTTCCGCTGATCGTTTACAAGGGATCATCGTTGGATTTGGCTGCTGTATGCGGCAAACCTTTCACTGTGTCAGCGTTAAGTATAAGAGAGCCAGGCGACTCAGAAATCCTCAAATTGACAGAAACTGCCGAGCCCGAGGAATCTGACGGAGGAAACGAATGACAACCGGCATAAAATTCACCAGCAACGAGATGCGTTTTATCGCCTTGTTTGAAAGCATAACAAGTGCCAGCGTCAAAGACTGCATAATTGACGAAGAACAGGGACGTGTTCTCTATGTTGTCAGCGAAGGCCAAGTTGGCGTTGCCATTGGAAGAGGCGGAAGAAACATTCACACTTTGGAAAGGATGACGGGCAAGAAACACGAAATAATTGAATATGCCGAAGAGCCCGCGCAATTCATCAAAAATGCACTGAAACCCGCTGGCGTCAAAGAGGTGCGCATAACCGAGAGACCTGACGGCAAATCAATAGCTGTTGTCGCAGTGAATCCGAAGGACAAGGGCGTTGCTATAGGAAAGAACGGAAGAAACGCTGAGAGGCTCAGATTTCTGGCAAAGAGATATTTTGACATCCAAAACGTGAGCATAACGTGAAACAAAGAAAAGGCATCGAGAACATGAAACCACCAGTCAGATCAAGCCTCTATCTTTTGCTTCTACTATCTGCCATCATCAGGGCCGTTTGGGCAACAGACGACTCTCTTGCGACACAATTCTTGGGAAGCCCACTGCTGATTCTGGTTGCGTTGATAATCCTCGACGGAATGGCTTTTGTCTATCACAAGATTCGCAAATAGACATCTGCGACGGTTTCTGCTTGTTTGATTAGCTTTTTATTTCTACACCCATCAGCAGGTCGATCAATGCTTTTTGATCAACTTCTGCACGAGTCCTCCAATCCAAGTAAAGTTGACCGCCTTCATCTTGCGTCAAGTACCCGTATCTGATGTATCTCTCAATGTTTAGTCCCACTTTCCATCCTGGAAGTTTTTCTCGCAAGAGTGTTTCAACTTCTTCTCTCGATGCCTTGCCTTTTTTTGATATTATGTAAGCAATGGCAACTGCCAATCCTGCGAAGTCGTCTATCCTCCATCCTACCATTTTCGCTTCTTTAGGCACTAGGTCGCCTCGTAGTGCCACGTAGAATCTTGCTCTGTCCAGCTGCTCCAGAGAAGGCTTTTCTGTTTTTCTATCTTCTTCAAAAACGGTCTTTACTTCCAAGTCTAGATTCTTCAAGTAATCGTCAAGTATCTTGAGTACTTTTGGATAGTCTGAGCCCAAAGCTTTGCGAAGTTCCCAACCTTTCACGCCAGGTTTGGCATGGCGTTTGAAAAACAGCATGTGGGTTGCACGTTTCAATTTGCTGGCGTAAGTGGCTTTTCTCTTGCTCATTTCAATTCTCCTCGTTTCCACTTTTGCCAGTCGGTCGATGACACCGATATGGGCACGGATATCAACTGTTTCATTCCTGCTTTGGCTAAGGGTTTTTCATAGGGCACCAGGAACATTTCTTCTTCCAACGGGTGGATTTCCAAGGTGGCGTAACCGTAGGTTACGAGAAAACTTGTCAGATAGGCCTTGTCCACGGTCTCTTCATATGTGTCTGCACCAATGAAATCCCAGTAGTATATCCTTTCGTTTTCGCCTCTTTCTACTACTGCTTTCTTGAGTTTTTGCCAGAAGTCTTCTAGTTCTTCTGAGAATGCTTTTTCGCACAATATCCTCTGACGAACTAGTTCTTCACGACTGGCTGAGCCCATGCCAACTTGTTCTGGGGGCGTTTCCTTCCACCTTTCTTCAATCGGTATGAGGCTGTTCCAGTATCTCATCGCTTCTGCCATGCTATGAAGCGAAATCTGTTCCCATTCGATCAAGGGGTGCCATGCTTTCAGTAAGGTTCTCGCGATTTCTCCTTTCTCCATTCGTTTGAGTTTGTCTTCGAGCAGAAATGGGTCTGTGTACAGTGATGTTGACCTGTGTTTCACCCATTCGCTCTGCAGTCTTATGACGGAGGCTAGACTATGCAACGTTTCGGCGTCGAGGCACAGGTCTTCAGGAATCTTCCATTCCGGGAAGTACTGTTTCACTGTGCCTATGTTGCTGTTGATGTCAATCAGAAACGGGTCGAGGGACCTCTCTTCAACCGACTTGCACGTTTCGATGATGCGCTGGAGTTTTTCTCTGCCGAGTTTCTCCTGCCCTTTTCTTGATTGCATCAGGCTACTCCTCTGATTATAGATTTGCCTTCAATGTTTTGCACTGTGATTATATTGACTCCTTCCTTTGAGAAGCTTATCTGGCTTGGCGTAATGACAAGGTACTGCGCGCTGGAATCGTTCACCCTAGCTACGAGCATCTGCGCTATCATTTCACGATTTTTCGGATCCATGTGCACGTCGAATTCGTCCACGGCTCTGAGCGGAGACCGTACATGTTGTTGCAGGGCTAGCAGAAAACTCATCGTTGCTGTTGTTCTTTCTCCACCACTCTGTGTGAAGGCGTCAAGTGGCACTGGTTTTCCGCCTTTGAAGCCGACGAGGATTTCAAGCCCGGCTACTTCCATGTCTTGTCCATTAGCGAGTCTAATCTCTCCTACAGCTTGGGCTTGTCCGAGTGTTCTTTGGTATTCGAGATTGACTCGGTCCAGGAGAGTCTCTATCACTGTTCGCCACGCTTGCATTCTGGTCTTTACTTCTTCCAGAGTTTTTTCACGGTTCTCGGCCACTAGTTGGGCTTTCTCTTTGAGTTCTAAGTAAAGTTTCGAATAGGATTCGTACATTCGTTCAACGTCTTCGGAAACGTCTGAAAGTGCAGCCAAGTGTCCTTCTGTTACGCGAATTTCGTCGAGGATTTCTCTGGGATCCTTCACTACTGCCACTTTTGCGCCGACAGTTTCGGCCTTGCTTACGGTTTCCTCAAGGCGGGTTTTTGCTTCTTTATGGGTTCTTTCCAAGTCCTGTAGACTCGATGAGGCACTTTCAGTGCGGTACTTCAGAACTGCGAGTTCGATTCGAAGGTTAAGAATCTGGTCACCGACTTTCTCGGTTGCTTGCTCCCAGTTCGTTGACCTCGTCTGACTTCGCTCTATTTCAGCGTCCAGCTTAGACGCGTTTTCCCTCGAGTTCTGAATGAGTTCTTTGAGTTGGTCGCTTCTCAAAAGCTTTATCTGAACTGTCCTCTTCGATGCTTGCGTCTCGTCAAATGCACTCTTGCCTAGATTGGTGATCGTTTCTAACATTGATGTTTCTTTCAACAATTCCTCGTAGAGGGTAAGTGCTGATGAGGCGCCTGCTTTTTGACGTTCGACTTCTAGGCGTTCATCGAACAGTCTTCTCCATTCATTTTTCAGTTTCTCTCGTTCATTCTTTTGGGTTTGTAGGTCACCGTTTGCAGCTTTGGTTTTCTCTCCGATCTCGTTCAAGACTTCCTGCTGCTTCTTTCTGGCATTCTCCAACTGCCTTACGGTTTCCTCTTTCCTAGCAACCTCAGCCCACACTAGCTCTCTTTCCAAGAATCTTCTTTTTGAAAGCAACTGTTTCTTCTCTTGGTATCTGTCGTATTGCTCCCGCCAATAGTTGAGCGTCTGCTGAGCAGATTCCAAGAGCTTGCTCATCGACTCCTCTTGACTGAGAATGCGCGTCAACTTTTTCTGGGCCTGAACAACATTTTCGCGGTATGGTTCAAGGCCAACCGCTGCTTCGACTATTCGCAGTTTTTCCTGTACGGAGAGCACTATGAACTGTTCAACCATGTTCTGATGCATTATGATCAGTATGTTGTCCGGGTCAACGCCCAGCTTTCCCAGGAATCTTTGAACGTCGTTTTTCGTTACGGCGCGGTTTTCAAGCGAGAACCAGTACGTGCCGTCCCTTCGCAGAACGCGTGTAAGAAAGATTTGATCTTTGTTGTACTTTGGGACGGGCCTGTTTTTGCCTTTCATCGTATTGTCAAGGACCAAAGTTACGCGTGCTTGGTCCTTTTCCCATCGAATGAGATCACTCAATTTCTTGGACCTTTCAGTATAAGACTGCCCTAACGCAACGGATATGGCCAGCAAAAGTGATGATTTGCCTGAACCGTTGGGTCCGCAAATGACGTTGACGCCTGGTCTGAAGGGTACCCTAGCGTATTCGTAACTCATGAAGTTCTCTAGGATTACCTCTTGAAGCAACATTGATGGTTTTTCCTGATTGAAGTAGGTAATAGAGGTGAAACTACTCTTATTAAAACAAATTGTACACGTCTACAACAAATAATATGGCCCATTTGCTGTTGCGCAAGCGACTTTCGACATGTGCATGTTAGGTTGGTTTGGTGAATTCTTGGATCTTTAAACTCCATCCGATGTCGTCGGATGTGACTACTCGGATGATAAAACTGCCCGTGTAATCCACCGGGATGGCACCTATTGTTGAATTCATGTCTGCTGCATATGTTTCCGCAACGACGGAATATCCGCCACTATCCTTTATGTAGACTGCCACAAGGAAGTCGTAAGTATCATTGTCAATTTTCCAGATTACGCGCCACTTGTTGCTCACGTTGAATTCCGTCGTGTCTTGTCTTCCTTTGCCTGAAATTTCTCCAGCCGTTTGCCATACAGCATTATTATTGGAAATGTAAACTGCAACTACGATACCGATAACAACTATCAATAGTGCAAGGATGCCTAGTGTCTTTCCCTTCATTGCATTTTCTCCTGACAGTTACAACGGAACCTTCAGATAAGAGTGTTGGAAATGCGCATGCTGCGCGCCACAGCAAACAGTAATGTTCATTTTTCAGGTTTGGTTTTTCATAAAGAAAGAAAAGTCCATAGGTCATGGATAACCTCCGATTCTTTGATTGTGTCTCCCATCAAATTCAGTATTGTTGGGTGTCCGGATAGTCTTAATTCGTCTGCTAACAGTATGTCTGTTAGGTGACGATGAATTCAATAGTCATTTTCCTTGGGATAGTCTGTATCGTCTCTGCAATCATACTTTGTCTCAAAATCGCAAAAATCCCTGAGGACGAAATTGGCGCCGTAGATCCGTGGAGCGGATGCATCTCCTACCACAGATCGCATTGCGAGAAGTATGGAGTCTACATTTTCTTTCTTGGTGCGGTACTTGTCGTTTGGGGACTTGGGTGGGCATAGCCTTCCGTGTTCTCCAATAGTTTTGTTTGTGTGGAAACAGGATTCTGAGTCTTTATTGAGGAATCACAAGTTTTACTATTTCTGCAACATGAATCTTGTATGAGTCTCTTCCAGGGTTGAAACGGTTGTCGATCGAAGACTGGCACAACATCAAGGCTGAGCAGAACGCTCACAATGAAATCCTAGCTTTTCTGATGATGATCGTAGGCGTGAACCTGCTTGTGGGCGGTCTGATAGTGACCGTGATGACGGTTGGAGAACCAATCATCAATCCATTCAACATTCAACAAGTGCTCAGTTATTCCTCTATCTTGGGGCTTATTCTGACGATTGCAGGTTTCTCTATTATCTCAGCGGGTTTCATACTGGTTATCCACTATGATCGAAAAAGGACTTGGCATCTCAAGGAGATCGAAAAAACAACCGCACTGAAGAATAGGAGAATCCACGTTAGATCGGCCGGACAAATTCTGGACGAACTCGTTCATGAAGAGAAAAAAGACTAGGAAAAACCCGCTTGCGTTACCGTAGCTCCAATGGCTGAGCATTAACAAGTTTTTTTGAGGCATCGAAACATCTTCTTGAGATGAAGGGGAAAACAAGACGGAGCCACCTCCGCCTCCTCCGACCTGTTCGACTTGCGGCGATCCCTAAGGCACGTTCAACAATATCAAAGATGGTATTGCGAAAAGGAACAGAAGTATCTCTGATGCCTGACTGCATCTGAAAGTGCAGACGTGAATTGACAGAACTGCATCTAACAAGGTTTTCGCCAAGTTTATTTGATCAGAGAACGGCTACTTACATTAGACCCAAAATGCGAAGAGGAGTCAACAAAATGTCGAACAAGTCGAATGACAATCAGCCGTATTATCCAAATGGGACCATGAGATTGCTCTTTGAGAGATCCAGTTGCCGGAGTTTTTTTGACAAGAAGATCCCGCAGGATATTCTGCACACAGTTCTTGAAGCAGGAGTTCATGCTCCTACAGCCGGAAATCTGCAACCATATTCCATAATAGAAATCGAAGGTACCGAAAAGAAGCAGAAACTAGCAGAAATGTGTGGACAAGATTTCATAGGAAAGGCGCCTGTACTATTGCTGTTTTGTCTCGATCTGCATCGCAATGAAAGATGGGCCAAGCTGGAGGTTGCTCCTTTCACTGCAACAAGCTCATTCCGCCATTTCTGGGTGTCCTTTCAGGACACGATTATTTGCGCCCAGAACATCTGTACAGCCGCAGACTCAATGGGACTCGGGTCAGTGTATATTGGCACGGTAATCGATATGCCTTCTGAACTTCAAGCCATGCTGAACTTGCCCAAAGGAGTTTTTCCAGTTGTTTTAGTATGTCTCGGATATCCCACCTCTCGACCAAAGGTGGCTAAGAAGTTGGGTGCCGATGTGGTTGTTCATTCAGAGTGTTACCATGAAATGGAAGATTATCAACTGTTGGCTGTGTACAACGAGAAATACAGAGACACACAGCTGCCCGTAACGGAGGAGAGACTGGAAGCGCTACTCAAGGTCTGTCGAGTTGTTCATGGAGAGGAATTCGCTTCAAGATGCGCCGAAAGAGTCAAGGAGAATGGATTCATAAACAGAGCGCAACGTTATTTCGGTCTTCATTACAGAGCCGATCTTATGCCCGAGGGAAATGATGAGTACCTCAGATTTATGGAAGAATTCGGCTTCAACTGGTTCAAGAAATATCAACCGTCAACCACGTCGTCGACTGAGTAGCCAGCTTACAGCGGAAAATCATTCGTATGTTCTGATCAGGTAAACAGGTTTGTCCACGGTCTTCAAGAGTCGACGATAAGACTTCATAGCTTTCTCTCGGATTTCTCCTTTCAATGCTAGGATTTCTTGCTCGAACAATTCTATTTCCAGTTTTCTTGCTTCTTCTTTGGACAAGATTCCCGCTTCATTATGTATATTGTTGTCTTCTTGAATTTAAGCGTTTGAACCTCTGGTTACACCCGCGCGCGCGGGAACCTCGAGCAAACAGGAGCTGAACCAATCGCAAGATTTATCCGAACGCGACAACTGCTTTCTACTTGTTGTTTCATAGTTATGAATCAGAAGAAAATGGAGAGCTTGGACTAATGGAGATCTTAACGATGATTATTAGTAGTTCTCCCTACGGAGACGAGAGAATCTGGAACGCTCTAAGACTTGCAGAAGCATTATCCTGCTCCAATGTAAAGACAAAAGTCAACATTTTCCTTATTGGAGACGCTGTAAACGCAGCTAAGAAGGGACAGAAACCCGCGAAAGGTTTCTACAACATAGAAAAAATGCTGGCAGACCTTGTCAAGGTAGGCGCAGACGTCAACGTCTGCCAGACAAGCATGAACTTGAGAGGATTGACAGAAGAAGGTTTGGTCAAAGGAACAAAAATGGGAACGATAACTGGACTCTCCAAGTGGATAGAAAAAAGCCAAAAAGTCCTGTCCTTCTAGAATTTGCAGGGCGCGCTGTGAGTAGGTATTTTCGAAAATCACGTAGGTTTGAAGTAGAGCGCGCATGTAAAGGAAATATTGTGGACATTCCATAGACGACTGAGGGAGGACGCCTGCAGGTCGGGGGAGGTCGGGAGAACTGCTGCTTCTTCTATTGAGCGCAATCGAAAGGTCTCTAATATTACCTGACGAGATTACCTATGATGATTTAATTCCTTCTAGGGTGAACACTTACACTTTTTTCATAGTCAGAATGTGGTTGGCTATGGTGGACAAGTCCAGCAATCTGTATGTACTTTCATCTTTAAGGTCCACAAGGAAACTGTCAATTCTATCCACGTCAGCAAAAAGGATTTCCTTCACTATGGTCATGGCTCGGCTGTAGGCCGAATAGTTCTCATAGAAAGTGACGAAGAGTCTGTTTTTTCCAAGTCCCATTCCACTCAAAGCCATCAGAGAGGCATGAGGGTTCTTTTTCTCCAAATCAAGCGTCTTTTTCCTAACCTCTTCCCACTGTTCCTTGCCCAATGTTTCTTCCATTCTGACGAGTGTGAAGCCCATAAGCTGGTAGCCTAGTTTCGCGAAGTCAGGAATCATAGTATACTCTTTGATGATCCCCTCCTTCTCCAATCTATCTCTGGTTCTCGTTACCGTCGGCTGAGATACCTTGAGGACCTTTGCCAGCTCCCTGTCACTACGTCTCGAGTTCTTCATAAGCTCAGAAATAATTCTTATCTCAATATCTTTCATGGAAAACCCAACCAATCTATCTATTACTTGATTGCAATGCTTTCACATAAATCGATTGCTATGTTCTAGTTCTATGTTTTGCGTTCTTGGACGCTCTTTCGATTTCTTGGAATTCTTTTCTGCTTTCTATGCGGTTTTGAGGTTGTCTTCTGCCAATCGCCTTGCGTGCGCAAACCAAAAAGTCCTAGGTTTGATCTAATTCGTCACTGGTTTGAAGTAGTACTTGGGCCATTGAGGCCAAGGTTGAATGGCTGCGGCGGTTCCGAATTCCATCGTCAAGTTCATTCCTACTCTTATTTGTTCCAATGATACTCCTTGAATCATGCCTGGTAGTTTCAGGTCTTTTTCAAACTCGACAATACCTACAGCGTATGGAGCTGATGCTTGAAACTGCGTTGGTGCAATGTGAATGATTGTGTAGGTCAACAATTTGCCTTTGGCAGGTAAAGCAGTCCAATCGAATTCTTTCGAGAGGCAACCTTCGCACAGTGGTCTTGGTGGAAGGTGGACTTTTCCGCACTTTCGGCATTTTGCGCCCAGCAGTTTTCCTTGACCAATGTGTTTGTAGAATTGTTCTATAGTGAAGGGAGTTTGTTCACTCATGTTCATGACCTCCTGTAAATATGGACAGTTGCAGTGGCACCTGACCCGCCAACGTTGTGGGTCAGTGCTATCTCTGCGTCTCTCACTTGTCTTTTGCCGGCACGTCCGGTGAGCTGCAGATAAACCTCGTACGCCTGTCCTGTTCCAGTGGCACCGACAGGATGCCCCTTTGCCTTCAGACCCCCGCTCGTGTTGACAGGTATCCTTCCGCCAAGCTTTGTTTCACCGCTTTCAGCTAGTTTTCCGCCTTCTCCTGCTTTGCAGAATCCGAGATCTTCGTAGGCTAGGATTTCGGCTATCGTGAAACAGTCATGAACCTCTGCTGCATCAATGTCTTCGGGTTTGACGTGTGCCATTCCATAGGCTTTCTTTGCAGCGACCCTTGCGGCTTCGATTGAGGTGAGACTCTTTCTCTCGTACAGGCCGATGGTGTCACTCGCTTGGCCGCTCCCTATGATGTGGACGGGCGTGTCCGTGAATCTGTGTGCCAGTTCAGGCTTCGTCAGAATTAGACAACTTGCGCCGTCAGTGATTAAGGAGCAGTCATACAGTTTTAGGGGCCAGGCAACCATGCGAGATGACAGTGCGGTTTCGAGGGTTATTTCCTTCTGCATTTGAGCTTTGGGGTTCATGCTTCCGTGATAGTGATTCTTAACAGCGACTGTCGCCAATTGACGTTCAGTCGTTCCATAGGCGTTCATGTGTGCCGTTGCCATCAACGCGTAGAGTCCTGGGAAAGTGATTCCGTTCCACTGCTCGAAAGGATAATCTGATGCCATTGCAAGGTATTCAGTCACTTCAGCTGTCGTCCTGTGGGTCATTTTCTCGGCGCCTCCGACCATCACCACATCGCTTAACCCAGAACGCACAGCACAAATCGCCGCTCTTAACGCGACACCAGAGGAGGCGCAGGCGGCTTCCGTTCTTGTGGCCGCGACGTGTCCAAGACCTGCCCAGTCGGCCATCGTTGCTCCAGTGTGGCCTTGATGCTCGAACGACTCTCCCATATGGCCGACGAACAAGGCTTCAATATCTTTCCGTGGGTCGAGCTTTGGACAATTGTCAAAGGCTTCTTTTGCTGCTTCGGAGAAAATCTCTCTGGCATAGAGTCCTTCGAGTTTGCCAAACTTCGACAAGCCTGCGGAGACTATCGAGGCAAGAGGTTTTCCGTTCATGCATTCTCACCCTTGTGACTTATTCACCGAGAAATAGGACTTCTGCTTGGGGAAGTATATAAATCTCGTCAACTTTTCGAGCCAATCAGACGCTAGAAAAAAAGAAATGAAAGAGAAGTTGTATTGACGTTGGGTTTTCGATAGTTACTTCGTCCCAAACGTCTTCTTGACCCACACTCTTGTCCTGTCCATGTCTTCTCTGAAGCGCTTCAATTCTTCAGGTGTTCTCTTTGGAGGAACAGGTTCCTCGGCGGGGACTGCATAGATGTCGAGTAGATCGCCTTTGGGTTTTTCGGCAATGCTAACGTTGACTTTCAGGCCTATGTTGACTTTTTCAGGGTCTACGTCTCGCATAGTCATCGGCAAGCACGTGTTTGTTCCGTCGATTCTCACCATCGCTCCGACTAAAGGTTGCAGGTGTGCCATCGATGGCCACGCAATGACCATTATGGTGTAAGAGTGGATTTCTCCTTTCTTGGGAAGCTCAACCCACTTCGTCTCTTCAAGCCTGCATTTCGGATTGAAACAGTGAGCACGCGGCGGGCAATAGACGAGACCGCATTTCGGACATTTTGTGCCATAGAGTTTTCCTTCGAGTAAACCGATGAAAAACTTTGACGTTTTCCCATAACTGTGATGGAACATACTTCCGTGCGGTCTGTGCACGACTAGGAACTTCTCTGGTTTCAGTTCGTTCAGTGTGGGGCCATCATTCATTTCGACTATTTTCCAGCCTTCGGGTCTCCATCCGCCTTTGCGTTCCCATTCTGCCCACCATTTCTCATCGTACGGTGATTCTTTGATCTTTTTTTCTGGTCCTGGTTGTTTCATTTTCTTACACCTCCAGAACTACGACACCTGCCTGACATCCTGTGCCGCCGTGTCCGTGAATGAAAGCTTTCTTTGGTTTGCTCAGTTGTCTGCCAGGTGCACCCCATTTCTTTGCGATTTGGCTGCTCAGTTGCCAGTAGCTGTCCACAACTTGTGCCACTGACGTTGAACCAACAGCATGTCCTTGAGCTGTCAAGGCACCGCTCAACTGAGTTGGCAGTTCACCGTGTCTCGAAATAACGCCGTCACGCAATAGTTTCTTTCCATCTCCACGTTTGCAGAAGTCAAAGTCTTCAAGACCTGCCAAGACTACGCCTGCGTACGGATCAAAGATTTCTACGAAACTGATTTCTTTTCGCGGATTCTTGATTCCTGCGTCCTTGTAGGCCATTCTGGCAGATGTTCTCAATGAACCGAAGTTCAATAGATCTGGATATGGTGACATTGGTTTGGGTATGTTCTTTGGCCACACTTTTTCGTCTTCTGGGTAGACTCCTTTCCAAGCCGGATTGTCGGGACGGTCTCCTGCCCTCATAGTGTCAGAGCCGAAGCCTACACCAGTGATCCAGATTGGGTTGTCAGTAAGTTTCTTTGTCATCTCTTCGTTGGCCAAGAGTATTGCGGAAGCTCCTTCGCTGGTCATTGCGCACTCGTATTGTCTGTAGGGCCACGAGATCAACCGAGACTTGTAGACATCGTCGACCGTTATCTTGCCGAATCCGTGCTGGGCTGGCCACTGGGCGTATGGGTTTTCGAGGGAATTGTTGTGGCACATCGCCGAGATCTCAGCCAAATCCTCTTCTGTGTCGCCGTAAACGTGCATTCTTCTCGCCTCCATAGTTGCGTAGAAAGCGTTGTACGTGAAACCTGAGACAAAATCCCAGTCAGTGTCTCCGGCAATGGCAATTGCTTCGTTGACCTTCTGGATAGGCAGCTCATTCATCTTCTCCCATCCGACTACCAGGACTACAGGGAACATGCCTGAACGTATCCACAACACAGCATTGATTATTGCGTCGATCGGTGTCGCGCCACCGGATTCTACACGATAAGATGCAACGCCTGATAAGCCCAGGTAATCGTTGATTATCCAGTGCATGCATTGTTGCTGTTCAAGAATGTCGCTGAAATACGAGTAGCAGCATGCGTAGCCTTTTTTTAGAAAATCTCCGAGTTCGAGTTCAGGAACGTCGTCAAGGATCATTTTGACTGTTTCTGCGCACATTTCCTCTTGCAGAGTATGTCTTGGATTGTCAAATCTTGAAATGCTTCCAGCAACTATTCCGACCTTTTTCAACCTTCCACCTCAAGTCCAAAAGTTGTGTATCTACGTGATTTCACCAACTATATGACGTTTGTGATTTCAAATCCACGGTTGTGAATGTTCAAAACTCGCTTCAGTTGCGCTCCACAACGATCATTTCGTAAGTAGCGCGATCTTGCTGAGAAACCGAACACACGGTAGGTGGAGTGGGAATTCTGGGAGTAGTCCAAATCCTTTTATAACTTCCATGTCAAACTTTGTGACATGAACATTCTGCAGATTTCTACGGCTCTGCCCGAGAACGAGTACACGACAGAGGAATTGATTGAAACCTTTCCATGCACACTTCCGTCTGGAGTCCTTCAAAACGTGCTAAACTTGGGAGTTTCCAAGAGAGCATTCGTCACAAGCAAGTCTGCAGGTTCAAAGCATAAGAATTTTCCAAGCGACCCAGAAATCCTCGACCTATGCTATGAAGCCAGCAAAAAAGCGATCAAAACGAGCAGAGTCGCGATGGATAGAATCGGTTATTTCATCGCAACCTATGACGCAACCCCTGTCCTAAGCCCGGGGCTAAGCCAACTTCTAGTCAGAAAGATCGGATTCAACCCATACATCAAACACGTGAACGTTCAGGGAATCGCCAGCACCGCTTTTCCCAAGGCTCTGCAACTCGCAGAGGACCACTTGGCAGCCAACCCAAAGGATAGCGTTCTAATATGCGTCAGTGGGGTCAGTTCCTTCTGGTTCCAGAATCAAGTGAACGGCATCGACCTCGTTCAAGATATCACCCAAATCAACGAGATCAAAGACGAAGGCAGACGGCAGTATGAATTGAAGAAGTGGGTGGCAACGATGGAATACTTCCTCTTCGGAGACGGAGTCGCCGCGGCAATTGTAGCAAACACTGATGAAGGTCTGGCGGTCAAGAAAACGGTCGAAGTCACAAACTTGGGAGAAACCGATCATCTAGCGGGCTACGCCGCACTTGCTTCTTTGCCCGAGCCCTTCAAGTTCGGATTCCATTCAAACCTAGGCAAGGAAATACCGAAACTCGGAGTCAAGTACACAAGTGCAGCACTTGAAAAGCTTCTTGGAAAAAACAAGGAGGAGACGATTACGAATTCCAAGAAGTGGGCAGTTCACACGGGCAGCCAAAAAATACTGGAAGCTCTAGCCGAAAACCATGGAATCAACCCTGAAAAACTCCGGGAATCACATGAAATCCTGCGAGAACATGGAAATCTGGCAGGCGCCAGCCTACCATTCATACTCGAAAGAATATCCTCCACAAACCGACTCTCAAAAGACGATGTCATATTGATGCTAGGTTACGGATGGGGATTCTCAGCCGCAGCATCCCTGCTGGAAGTCCGATAGATCCGGACTGAGCAAGTTGCCCCTAGACGGTAGGGGGAGGGTACTATTGACCGCTTCCCAACCCAAAAACTCAGGTACAGAATACCTCCTCCTAGGGGAGGGTAGGGGGTGTTTTGGTTGCTTTTCAGCCAAAAAGACCGTTGCCGATCATACAGCATTTCAACGTGACTGTTGACTTGTCTTGGCCTTGGAGACTATTGATTCGATGAACGTCGTTTTGGCTTCGGTGTAGGCTTCGCGGTTCAGTCTGCACTTGGCGGCAAGCCTCTTTTTCAACTCACAGTACTCGAGCGCTGCGCCAGGATGTGTTCTCAGGTAATCTCTGAAGAGCAAGTGTCGTTTCCAAAAGTCGCTGCCATGCTCGACCATGTGTAGATGAAAGTGCTTGTTGGGTATTTCCGAAGGCCCTTTCCTGAAATACCGGCGTTCCGGGATCGAGACTTCATACTCAGGCACGTATTCGTAGCCTATGCTTTCAAGCGGTACGATGCAGTTCTCTGCATCAATCAATTTGCGAATTCCTACCATAATGTCGATAATCGGTTTGGCGCATAAGCCTGGGACAGCCGTGCTGCCAACGTGTTCTACTTCCACAACCGTATCGCCAATAACGCCCATGATTTTGGTTCTTTCCTCTAGGAATTTCGAGGGCCATTCTCTGTCGTAGTCAAAGATCTCGACCGGCCGTGCTATTTTTCTTTGTTTTGGAAATTTCCTTTCCATCAAGGATTTCAACTCTTATCGGGCGATATCAAAACTTGTCAGCATGCTCGCAGATTAAAGGTTTGTTGGCAAGTTCTTCTTATGTTTCATTGTTGAGCGAGATTGATTGGACTGATGTTTTTGGACCGATAAGAAAATATCCTCTTAGGTTCAAAGGTGGTATTGTACTTTCAAACGATTTGCGCCCATGGCAAGAAGATGAGATAATGTTTGATGAGAAGAAAGTCGATCAACTGAGAAAGGAACGTGAACGCTGGGAACAGACCACACTGCCAAACTGGATCAAACAGTCCAAAGAAAGGAAGGGGGAGTTCAAGAATACTTCGAGCATTTTGATCAAACGCTTGTACACGCCGGAAGACATAGAGTCTGTTGACTATATGCGTGACTTAGGTTTCCCAGGCGAATACCCATTCCTTCGCGGTGTTCATGCAACAATGTACAGAGGACGCCTCTGGACCATGCGCCAGTTTTCAGGCTTCGGCACGGCTGGGCAGACCAACAAGCGTTTCAAGTATCTCCTCAAAGAAGGAGAAACTGGTCTCAGCATTGCTTTCGACTATCCCACTATCTTGGGCTACGCCTCAGATCATCCAATGGGAGAGGGAGAAGTAGGAATCTGCGGAGTTGCCGTTTCCTCATTGAAGGATATGGAAGTACTGTTGAATGGGATCCCACTTGACAAGGTCACGACTTCCATGACGATAAACGGTCCAGCATCAATGCTTCTGGCAATGTACATTGCCGTCGGCGACAGACAGGGCGTGCCCAGAGAAAAGCTCGGAGGCACAACTCAGAACGACAACCTGAAAGAGTATTTCGCTCAGAAACTCTGCATCTACCCGCCAAGACCAGCGGTTAAACTGACAACCGACATCATAGAATACTGTACAAGATACTTACCTAGATGGAACCCGATAAGCATAAGTGGCTATCACATTAGGGAGGCAGGCGCCAACGCTGTTCAAGAATTAGCCTTCACAATCTACGACGGAATAAGTTACGTAGAATCAACGCTGCAAAGAGGACTCAAAGTCGATGATTTTGCCCAAAGACTTTCGTTCTTCTTCGCGGCGCACAACGACTTCTTCGAAGAAATAGCCAAGTTCAGAGCTGCTCGAAGAATATGGGCAAAGTTGATGAAGGAAAGATTTCACGCTAAGAACCCGAGATCGATGTGGATGCGAATGCACATTCAGACCTCGGGGTGCACGCTCACGGCTCAGCAACCTTTGAACAACATCACTCGCACCACGATTCAAGCCTTATCCGCCGTGCTTGGCGGCACTCAGTCACTACACACAAACTCCTTCGATGAAGCTCTAGCTTTACCCAGTGAAGCGGCAGTTCGAGTCGCATTGAGGACTCAACAGATAATAGCTCGCGAAAGCGGGGCAACAGACACAATTGACCCCTTGGCAGGCTCGTATTACCTCGAAGCACTAACGAATGAGATGGAAAACAGAACCTTCGAGTACATTCGAGAGGTCGATGACATGGGCGGCGCAATAGTGGCCATCGAAAAAGGATTCTTCCAGAAAGAAATCGCCGACAGCGCATACAGGTATCAGAAAGAAGTTGACGAAATGAAACGTACCATAGTCGGGGTCAACGACTACAAGATAGACAAAGAAGAGATCCTGATAGAACTCTTGCGCGTGGATCCGAAGGTTGAGAAAGAACAAATTGCGAGTCTTCACAAGATGATGCGCGAACGCAACAAGAAAAAGGCCGAAGACACCCTTGACAAGTTGCGTCACGCTGCCGAAAAAGATGAAAACTTGATGCCGACCATAATTGACGCAGTGAAAGCCTACGCAACGCTCGGTGAAATCAACGACGTGTTGCGCCAGGTTTACGGTGAATATAAGGAGTTAATCGTGATTTAGAGGCGATGAACGTGCACAAAGGAAAGAAGATTAGAGTATTGATTGCCAAGCCAGGACTGGACAGCCATGACCGCGGAGCGAAAATCGTTGCAAGAGCATTAAGAGATGCGGGAATGGAAGTAATCTACACTGGTCTCAGACAGACACCTGAACAAATAGCTGAAACGGCACTGCAGGAAGATGTTGACGTAATTGGCTTAAGTATACTCTCCGGGGCCCACAAGACACTCTTTCCGAGGATAATGCGGCTTCTTGAAGACCAAGATATGACCGACGTGATGGTTTTCGCCGGAGGAATTATCCCAGAAGAAGACATAGCAGAACTGAAGAAACTCGGGATAAGAGAGATATTTGGACCTGGAACGCCGACGGAAACGATAATACAATACGTGCTGGAGAATATTTCCAAAAAGAGCTAGGCAACAAGATGTGCTGAGGCGTTGACCAAAACCGAAGAAATAGCCAAAGGGATTCTCGCCGGAAACCGCCGAAGCATAGCCAAGGCAATAACCATAGTTGAGAACGACGATCAGGAAGCCCAAAAACTGATTGCAGAAATATACCCCCACACTGGCAAAGCGCACATCATTGGCCTAACCGGTGCAGGCGGCGCAGGCAAGAGCACATTGATCGAAAAAATGGTGAAGGAATACAGGCGAATTGGCAAGAAAGTGGGCGTGGTTGCCGTTGATCCCACAAGTCCCTTCACAGGCGGCGCGTTGCTCGGTGATAGGATTCGCATGCAGGAGCTTTGCATGGACAAGGACGTTTTCATACGAAGCATGGCAACCCGTAACCATGCTGGCGGAATAGCCAAAGCGACAAAAGACGCGGTGAGGGTTCTTGATGCAAGTGGAAAAGACATAGTCATAGTTGAAACGGTCGGGGCAGGGCAGTCCGAAGTAGAAATAATCAGGGTTGCACAGACGATAGTCGTTGTCCATGCCCCTGGGCTGGGGGACGATATTCAAGCAATTAAAGCGGGCATAATGGAGATCGCAGACATCTTTGTCATGAACAAGGCTGATCGTGAAGGTGCGGACAAAGCAGTAATAGATATTCAGTCAAATCTTCAGCTTAACAACAAGGAAAAACCATGGAAACCGCTAGTGCTGAGAACCGTAGCGTTGACTGGGGAAGGTATCCTTGAATTGATCGGACAGATCGAGAAGCACAGATGTTTCTTGGAAGGCAATTTCGTATGCAAGACGGCTTTGTTGCGAACAAAGACGGAGACGGAGCTCGTAGAAGCCATCAGGGAGAGAGTCACGAATTCTGTGATCGAAGAATTGAAGAGAAAAGGCGAGTTTGATGAACTCGTCCATAAGATAATGGAGAAGCAAACTGATCCAACGTCGGCGGCCAGAAAACTCTTGAAGAGGGCTTTGAAAAATGAAACTTGAAAAAGGACTTGTTCAAGTCTACACCGGAAACGGAAAAGGCAAGACTTCCGCATCTTTCGGACTAGCACTCAGGGCTGTTGGAAGAGGATTGAAGGTCTACGTAATACAATTCATCAAAGGCGGTTTCGATTACGGTGAATTGCATGTTATAGACAAGTTGCCCGGGTTGACGCTGGAAGCCTTTGGCAGGGGGAAGTTTGTTTCTGAAAAGAAGCCTGACATGGTTGACATTGACCTCGCAAGACAAGCTTTGGCGAAAGCTCAGGAAATAATGAAAGGCGGCGACGTCGACGTATTGATATTGGATGAAATCAACGTCGCGGTTAGTCTCAAGTTAATTGAGATCGAAGAAGTGCTGGAACTGATAAGGAAGAAACCAGAACATATGGAACTTGTCCTAACTGGACGAAAGGCGCCGGTAGAGATAGTTCAGGCTGCTGATCTCGTTACTGAAATGATAGAGATAAAGC
>Ga0315296_10001615_pt1 | contig 19624 bp, 21 predicted proteins | sample YL17G14_18_MG_FD_203921 | JGI IMG/M metagenome (GOLD analysis project Ga0315296, IMG submission 203921) | Sediment microbial communities from Yellowstone Lake, YNP, Wyoming, USA - YL17G14_18 | ecosystem: Environmental > Aquatic > Freshwater > Lake > Sediment | place: USA: Wyoming | collected...
GTAGCTTTGCTTGCGGAGTTCTTCTATGGCATCGTTTAACGTTTCGGCACCGCCCGCCTTGAATCCTTCGAGCGACAAAAATTCGCACAGCGAATCCAGTATGATTCTGTCATCATCCACAACAAGGATACTTTTTTCTTCCGCCATAACCTTTATGGGTTCCCGCTTTTTACAGGCAAATACACCGTGAATATGCTTCCCCGCCGGGGCGCATTTTCGGCGGTTATTTTTCCGCCATATCTTTCCACTATGTCCTTGCATATCGCCAACCCTAACCCAGTACCTTTGCCTTTATCCTTTGTAGTAAAGAACGGCTCAAATATAACCTCTCCGTCTTCAGGGGCAAAACCAACTCCCGTGTCTCGAAACTCCACTACTGCGGTATTGTCTGCCGCCAGGTGTGTCGAGATGTTAAGTTCACCGCCATTTGGCATTGCATCCACTGCGTTTTTAATAAGGTTGCAGAAAACCTGAAACAGATTGCCGCTTCGCAGCTCGGGTATATCTGGTGAATAGTTACGTAATATCCGGACTTTCGAAGCTTCTGCTTTTGTGTCCATTGCTTTTATCGCATCTTCTATAATCTGCTCTATCTTGACCTGTTCAAACGGTGCATAAGTATTTCGTGAGAATTCCAATAGCTCGCTTACGATTTGAACCATCCGCATAAGTCCCTGGCGGCACTGGGTGAGATACTCCTTGGGTTTTTCGAGGTTTTCCTTCTCAACAGCCCTCAATGCAAGATTGATGTATCGCAATATCCCATCCATAGGATTATTCAGCTCATGAGCTACTCTGCAGGCAAGCTTACCAACACTGGCAAGCCTCTCGGCGGTGGCTAATTGTCTGCGGGTATTTACCTGCTCGGTTATATCCTCGACAATGACAGCGCCTCCGGAACAGCTTGTTGCTCCGTCATTCGTCAACGGAGTACAGACAATCCGCAACAGTTTCGTTTTGCCATTCGATATATATCTGACGCTCTCGAACATGCCGGTCTTTCCTGTTGAGATAACCGATTCTAATTGCTCTGACCAGTTTTGGTTACCAACCGAAGCGACGTCAGTACCACTTTCCAGGGATGTGTCAATTCTATCACTTAAATCGATGAGTTTTGCCGCTTGAAGGTTAGCATCAATAATCTTCAGTTCTTGGTCGAAAGCAACAATTCCTATCGGAAGTGCCTCAAAAATTGATTTGTCGAACCACTCGAAACCTGACCGTCCGTTCAACTTGCACGTTTTTTGTTTACAGCCGGTCTTACCTGACTTTTTCGATTTCGGGTCTCCGAAGGCAGTCATAGCTAATCAATAATAATCCTACTTTCCACTTTGTCAAGTATGTATGTTGTAAAAAAACAACACATTTACCTATTTTTCGGGTTCTAAACACTGTACGTTTAGTTAGAAATGTAAGATTTTGGAAACTAAAGAGCTAAACACCTTGTTGCAGCTTTGAAATTTAGCTTACAGCACGCAAAGTGGGACTATGACGTTGTTATTTTGCAACATTATAAATATCTCCCTGAATAAGTTTTTCCTGAGTGGTGTTGCCAATCCTACTTAACTTTATGCTTGTTAAGCAGTTATAAAAGTAAAAATAGGCTATTTGTTTATCATTTCCTTTGGTATGTACTTTGCTAAATTTACAAATAGAGAAGGGTCGGAGGTTAAATAAATAACCAGGTGATAAACAGACCTGAAAAGAGAAAGTATAATCGGGTGCCGATAACCCTTGATTTGTCAAGCCGTAAAGTCGGCTCACCAGACGAGAGACTCTACACAGGTTCTACAGTGAATATAAGTCCAGGCGGTCTGTTTTTCGAGACCACGATTGACGCCTTTAAGACCGGCAGTCTCATAAAGGTAGAATTATCAATACCACCTACAGCGGGTCTGCTTGAATTTGGGGGCAGGATTTCAGGTCTGGGCAGGGTCCTGCGAACTCACAATATCAGCGATTCTCATATATCTGGCGATTCACCGGCTGATAGGTATGGCGTAGCTGTGGAATTTTGCCAGACCCTAAAACTCCGCATATAAAAGCTATTTTTTCGGCCAGTCAAAGATGCCCTCAAAAACCTCAACTGCTGGTCCGGTCATATAGACGCAGTTATCTTCCTGACACCAGTTCAAATCCAGGTCTCCTCCCGGCAAATGCGCGGTGCTTACCCGTTGCCCTCGACCGGTAAGTACCGCTGCCACGCAGGCAGCACAGGCGCCGGTGCCGCAGGCAAGAGTGACTCCGCTACCACGCTCCCACGTCCGCATTGTCAACTCCCCAGGTTTATCAACTTGAATAAAATGAACATTAGTGCGATTAGGGAAAAGACTATGGTTTTCGACCGCAGGGCCGATTTTCTCAAGCTCAATCGCTCTGACATCATCGCAGAAAAATACAGCGTGTGGATTACCCATTGATACACAGGTCATAAGTAACTTCCGCCCTAAAATTTCGACTGGCTGTTCTACAACTTTCTCACCGGATAGTTTAACAGGTATATCTTTTGGTTTTAGAATCGGCTGACCCATATTGACACAGACCTTTTCAACCTTGTCATTATTGTCTGTCATTAGGCCAACAGTCAAAATTCCTATGTTAGTTTCTATCTTGAAAGAGGCAGGGCATATCGGCCGGCCGGGCACGGAGAACGGCCCACCGGCTTTAGCGAGTTTATGTTCATAGGCATATTTGGCGACACATCGGATACCATTGCCGCACATCTCGGCTTCCGAGCCGTCGGTATTAAAAATCCTCATCCGCACATTGGCTGTTTTTGATGGGCATATAAGAATCAGTCCGTCGCTGCCGACTCCGAAGTGGCGGTCGCTGATAACTTGGGCAAGTCTCCCCGGATTCTCAACCTTCTCCTGAAAGCAATTGACATAAACATAGTCATTGCCAATTCCATGCATTTTTACAAATCTCATCTTTTGCTCCCGAAAACATTGCTCCACTATATGCGTAAAGGAACATAAAATCAAGGTTACAAAGAGAAGTGTCCCTGCTATTTGTTATAAGAGTTAGTTTCACCCCTCTTGCGCACTCAATAGCTGCAAAGGAGCTGATTCTTGAATTTGCTACTTCTTAAAAGGCGGGAAGATTCACACAACGGCAAGGCACGAGCGAATTATCTGCTATGAACTACGAACAATGAATCCAATTAGATTGCAAATTCCTTTTTTCGGCTGTTCATCTGGGCTTTCAGGCGGGCAACAATAGACGAATGCATTTGTGAAACGCGGGATTCGGATAAGTCCAGCGTCGCGCCGATTTCCTTCATCGTCATCTCTTCATAATAATACAACACAATAATAAGCCTCTCCGCCCGCGTCAGACCTTTGGTAAGCAGGTTCTTCAAGTCTCGCTTTTGGGTTTCAATGATGGGGTCTTGGCTTTTTTTGTCTTTGACTATGTCTATTTCACGAATATCTTTTTCATCGTCGGCCTCATTATACTTCGTGTTCAATGACATCACACCTACCGCATTAGCATCACGCTGGAGCTTGTCAAACTCATCCAAATCCATATCCAGTTCATCAGCTGTTTCTCGCTCGGTCGGCTTTCGGCCAAGATATGTCTCAAGCGACTGAGTCGCCCTCGCCAGTTGGTGTGCGCGGGCACGGACCAATCGCGGCACCCAGTCCATACTTCGCAACTCATCGAGAATCGAACCTCTTATACGAGGTGAGCAGTATGTCTCAAACTTTACACCTCTTGCGGGGTCAAATGCATCGATAGCATCCATTAAGCCGAAAATACCGGCGCTGATAAGGTCGTCCAATTCAACCTTATCAGGCAATTTGCTGTGCACTCGCTCAGCAGTATACCGTACCAAAGGCCGATAATACTCCATAATAAGGTTGCGGAAATGCTCAGAGCGTGTCTTGTGAAATTGCTCCCAAATCTGTTCAATATTTAGTTTTTGGTCGGTCTTCATAGAAATCCTCCGTGAGTTCCATGTTTCACCAGGTTTTAAGTCGCTTGAAATACTTCACTTGCAAAATCAGGCCTGCTCAAATGTCGGGCATCTACGCATTCTTTCCAAGAAGATAACATATACTAATCTCTTTATCGGCCTTATTACCGATGACTTTAGGAGAACCAACTTACAACTTTCATAAAAAATCCTTCGTTATCGGGCTGTGCTGCCAAAGTTTTCCATCATCCAGTGTAAACCAAGTACTTCTGTTACCCATTTGTCTATTAAAGTCTTTGTTCTTATTGCTCTGGTTTGGTCTGATGGTTATTCGAAAACAGGAACCATTCCCAGCCTTTCCCTAAGTAATTCCGTTGCTATTCTTTGGTTGAGCGAATTTTCCAGTAGCTTATTTATTTGCAGCCTAAAATACTCATCTTCATCTTCATCAAGCAGCTCTTTAGCACATTCGTCGACCGCCGGTAAGACTTCGAAACTGCCGGCAGCGCCGAACTTGATATTTTCTGTGTCACAAAACACCAGTCGCTGGCTGCGAATATGCTCGGCAATCGCAAACATCAATTGGCAACAAAATTCATCCACAGCCAAATCCTTCGGAACAAAATCCGAATGGTGACTGTCTTTTATGTTCTCAATGAGGATTTTTTGACGACTTAGTGTGAACTCGATTATCTTGACAAGTAAATCACCAATATTATCTGTTGTCAAAGGCGGTATATTCATACCTAATTCCTGTTGCTAAGATTTAATCTCAATAAAAACTCACAAAATTTGCCAATTTGAAGCAGGGGTAAGCGTTGACTATTTCTGGTAGAACAACTACTGAAACTTCTCCATGCGTTCCTTGTTTTTGATTTACTACTGACCCCTGTAGAACTTCACCTTCAAAGCCAATCCGCAAAGAAGGGTTTTGCCCGCTTTTTTGCAACTGATGCTGTTTACTGCCTCCGTGATTTTTTTCGGCGAACTTGGGCCGTCCGATAATACATTCCAACAGTAATTCCCGCAAAATCCTTGCTAATTGGTGCTGGCTGTGGGTGGGCATTTTAGGCCGATGGTAAGAATAGCTTTGCTGGTTGAAAAGAAATAACCGCCCCAGGCTCACATCGCCGTAATGTTTTCTATAATTAACCTTTTCTCGTTTGCTCTTTAGAGCCTGGTTAGGGGGAAAAAAGTATGAAAAACAAATGCTGATAGGCGAGATATGTGAAGTTGTGTTTCTCATCCTTGACCCTTCTGTTCTTCCGTTGAATCCTTATAGTACGGCAACACTAAAATTAATAAAGACCAGCTTGCACTACTATTTGCCTTTTCTTGGATTTCCAAATCTCGATGCTTATTTATCATTCTGATTCCACGTAAGGCCCTAATGTCTTTGTGGAATCAGTTTTTGCATCTCTTAGTTGTTTCCAGAATGCAAACGGCGCCTCGTTGTTTTGTCAGTGGCATCTTGTTTATTAAGTATCTTCCTTATCTCCCAAAGCGTCTTTGTTTTCTTTAGTTCAATGACCTTCGTTAATCTTTCGAATACCGACTCATCATAAAGCCGGTGCCCACCTTCAGTCCATTGTGCCTCGTGAATAAGTCCCATTATTGTGTAGTTATGAATAGTTTGACGAGAGAAGGGGCTATAATGCACTAACTCGCCAATCCGATAAAGCTTGGCGGGTATTTGAAACTTACAATTTGTAACCTTTGTTTGCATTACAAAAAACTTTTTAGAAATGGCCTATATGGAGCCTATTCAAAATTTTACTGCTTACTGTTTTAAAAAAACATAAATAAAACAAAATACAACCAAGCAAAAACCATCTTGCTGACAACGATTAAGTTATTTTGGAAAAACACATCGAACCGTTCATTCTGATAACAATAAAAAACAAACTGATAGTGCACCTTCGATCGTTAACCCTTTTTATTTTTTATCGGGCGTGTTTTAATCCAAATCCCGTCTATTAACTTTTTTCAAAGAACCCTTATTTTAGCTTACACCGATGCATATAATATATTTTACATTTTGCAAAATGTAAAACATCAATTACTAAATGTCAATCTTTTTTAGAATTTTTTTAATTTTTTTGAAAAAATTCCCCCGATTTTTCGAATTTTAGCCGGGTTTATGCAAAATACAGCTAAAAAATAAAAGATATTCTTGGTCAATGCTCCCTGAATTCACAGCGGATTTTTGCCTAACCGCAGAAATTAAGTCTTAAAGTCGGGTAAACCATTGGGCCTTTCTCGACACTTTTTCCCAAACACACCGCTCAAAACATCCGATAAGAGATACGCAAAAAACAGCACTAACGAACCGTAAAACTATATGAACCGATATTGCTTTTAGACAACTATGAACCAAAGCAACAAAAAAACTGAAGTTCAGGACGATGTTACCCTGCTTGAGCAGGTAACTCCGGTAGCTCAGCAGCTAAACTGCCTTGACATTGAGCGGATAGCGGGAATCTGCATAAAAGAGATTACAAATCTTGTAGGCGCAAGGTTCGCATCGCTTTATATTCTTGATGAAGCAAACCATATTCTGCATTTGCAGAAATATAACCACCCATTTCTTATAAATAAAATTGTCTCGCTGAACCAAAATCCCCCGTCACCAATGGTTATGGCCGTTAGAAGCAAACAGCTCATACTGGTAGGTAACATAGACACACACAGAAAGCCTATAATCAGAAAATCACAGCGCGCTTTTGCAGAGAATTACGAGACCAAGAATTGTGTTATTGCGCCCCTTGTTTGTCAGGATAAGGTTGTCGGCGTACTTAACTTGGCAGACAAAATAGGCGGTGAAAATTTCAGCTCGATGGATATCGAGCTTATCGAACTGTTCAGCCAACTTGTCGGAGCCTCAATTGGCAACATAAAGCTCTTCGAGAGGATTCAACGCCAAGCTACAACAGATGGCTTGACAGGGCTTGCTAATTACAAGACATTTTATGATATTCTGGAAAAAGAGCTGTGGAGGTCACGGCGATATGGCGGACAAATCTCGTTAATTATGATTGATATTGACAATCTTAAAAAGATAAACGACACCTACGGCCATCGGGCGGGAGATAGGGTAATCAAGGAAATAAGCAAGCAAATAAGGGCGTGTGTGCGGCAGGTAGATACGGCAGCACGTTACGGCGGTGATGAATTTGCGGTGATTTTGCCCAATACCCCATTAGCCGATGCTATTGTTGCGGCGGAACGAATGGTTGATGAGGTATCAAACACTGCGATAATCTGGAAAAATGAGCATATAGCACTATCAATAAGCGTAGGACTTGGCCAATACGGGGGTGAGAGCACGCCGGAGGAGATTACAAGTCGTTCTGACAAAGCACTTTACGCAGCAAAACAGGCGGGGAAGAACACGGTGCGAATTTTCGAGCCGAGCAAAAAATACGATTTGAAATAAATGTTACCAGTTCCTTTGTAAATCTTGACAAACTTATATATTCCCCCTTAATTGCCTATATTAACGGGTTTTAGTTTATTTAAGGTCGTCTCGTTTTCTGAAATTTCTGGTTGAGGGGCGGGGAATGTTAAGATGGGGAAGATATAATTAGATAAAAGCGGGATTTTGAGGGGGAAAAGTTGCCAAACGTTGCAAAACTTTGCATTTTTTATACAAAACGATGCAAAACATAAGCAAAAGTAGCGCAAAACGGAGCAAAATTTATACAAAATGTTGCAAAATTTTGCATTTTTTTGCATAGCTTAATTTAGACGCTGATCCCGCATAAAAATATAGCCACAGATGAACACAGATTTACACTGTTTTATTTTTTGCCACCGAGGACACCGAGACCACAGAGTTTTTAGTCAGCTTTGCGTACTCGATAAAATTTCCTCCCAAAACAAGCTTTGTTAGAAATATTTCCTTCGTCCACTTGGTCATTTGGCAATGCCCCATTTGTGAAGCTGACTAAAAAAGTGAAGCAACTAACCACCAACTGCAGGGATTCTGCAGATAGATGCAAGATTTACGCGGCGAGTTTTTGTTTTCAGTTCGACAACTGCAATAATAGTATATTAGTATATGCATATATACTAATGTAGTGCTTTAAGGAACATGGTTTTGAGAAAGAGGATTTTGAGAATAATGGCTTTAAGAATCAAGGTTTTTGAATGAGGGATTTTTTGTTGGCCACAGAGAGTTTTTAGACGCGGATTGATCCGCCTACGGCGGACAAGGATGGATGCTCGATACTCGATGCCGGATACGAAGGACAAGGACAAAGCAAATTAGCGGATTAGTGAATTGGAAGATTAGAGAATTGGTAAGTGGATACTCGATTCTGGATACTTGATACTCGTGAATTGTGGTTCGTGGTGAATGGTAAGGGAAATAGGTGGCTGGCCCGCCGCGAAGCGGCCGCATTGGAGTTGACGACACCCTAAACAATGAGGCAAAGGGCGGGCATTGACAAAACTAAAGATTACAGTTAGACTTGTGACTGAAAATTATTATTACCGAACCAGTTCTGCTTCGCACCTTGCTTCGCTGGAGCGCTTCGCAAAGGCGGGCGAGTCTACGCAGGATAAAGCGGCTGTACTCGGACCCTCCTTTGCCGTTGTGTTCTGAGAATAGTGAGACGCACCATTAGATCGACAAGAAATGCTGGGGTGGTTTATAGGAGACTACTATGGAAGTGTGCCGTGAGTGGGAAATTGAAGTTGATAATAACCTACAAGAATGTAACTTAAGCGCTCAGGAGGACTTCATCTGTTCGTTCATTGGTTCCGTGTACAAAGACATTGATTCGGGTCACGTGATTCTAAGAAAGATTTCATCTCTGTATTTCACTCGTATTTTTACCCCAGGAAGGGATAACATGGGTGCATTTGTCCGTCTTCGTGTATTTACCGAAGAAGCTAACCTTCAAAGTATCGAAAAAGAAATAGACAGCAGATGAACAAATCCCCAACTTTTCAAGTCAGGAAGAACACCATTGATTGGGACAAAAATTGCGAAGATTACGGCGGTCAAGAACTAGCGCCTGTGTTCCGTGACTATCTTGATTTAATAAGCAAGATTTCCTTTCAGTTACTCCTCAGAAAAAAGAAAGGGGTGAATGTGGAAAGCATACTCTGGTCTTGGACTCATTTCTTTTTCAATATGATTCGCGGTTACGGTCGTAGCATACTTGAATTTCATCAAGGGGTGATCACAGATTTTAGACAAAACGTGTAGTGAAGAGTATTCGTATCACCCTCGGTTTTGGCGTCTACGTGAGACCATGCGCCGCTGATAGTTGACATTGGCATAGTTGATTAAAGGATAATGATAATGAACAAGAAAGTTGTCGCAAAAGAGTATCTTGTTTTCATTAGTAGTTTAGCGTTCGGTATTCTTTTTATTCCTCTTATTATTTGTAAATTTTTGTCTGGTATATGGGAGGATTTTTTTGATTTCTATGATGAGCTTTATAAAGGTAATTTCTTCGTATGGTTGATAGCGTTCGCTCCATATTTTATCATACAAATCGGTAGAGCATCAGTTTGGTCAATCAAACAACTGAAGAAGCCTTGACACCTATGGTTATAAGATTGATGTATCTGAGTGTTAAAAACGCAATCAAAAGAAATGCTGACCAGGCAGGTTGGGCGGATGGATTCAAGTGCCGCTGCTCACTTGCAGCGTTACCCGCGATTTTGGGTTTTTCGGGACAAACCCCGACCACGCAGGGTAGGGGCGAGATAGTGGTTAGTGAATAGTCGTTAGTGGTTAATAGAATGAGATTGCCACATCCGCCTACGGCGGATTCGCAATGACGTAAAACGGATTCCGTGTACCCGGGCGACATATTGCCGGGGCAGGCAAGCACGGAATGACAAAACCATGGTGGGGCAGGTATGATAAAAATGAATTTTGGGGTAACGCGGAAGAAGCAGGAAGAACTTGAGGCAAGGATGTCGGCACTGGGGGTGCGCGAAGCGGACCTGCAGGAAAAATATATTCGTTCATCAGGGCCGGGCGGACAAAAGGTAAATAAGACAGCAAGCTGTGTTTATCTGAAGCACATCAAGAGCGGGCTGGAAGTGAAGATGCAGCAGGAACGGTCGCAAGCCCTGAACCGGTATTATGCGCGAAAACGATTGTGTGAGCTGGTCGAAGAGGAGAAATTCGGCTCTGAGAGTCCTGCGGCATTAAAGGCCGAGAAGATTCGCAAACAGAAACAGCGGCGCAAACGGCGAAGCAATGGGGCGGGCAAGATTAGTTGTTCAGATGGAGGATTGCGGCGCCGTCAAAGCCGTTAAATCTCGTCGAAGAAGCAACACTGTAAGCCCCTATGTTTTCGGTGCATAAATAATCGCCGATTTGCAGGTTGCCAGGCAGTTGCTCCGAGAGGGAAACCTTGTCAAAACTGTCGCAGGTAGGGCCAGCGACGGTGCAAACCTCTTTTTTGCCGGTTTTGAATGCCTGAAAATTAGGGGTCCAGTGGTCATAAACAACGCCAGAAAAGGTATGATAGACGCCGTCGTTTATGTAGTAGAAGACCTTTCCGTCTCTGGTTGATTTACCAATTATTTCTGAGATGAGGACAGCCGACGTTGCGACTATGAATCTGCCCGGTTCAGCGATAATTTCTATATTTTTTGGAAACAGTCTTTCACATTCGGCATTTATTACTTCCACCAGCTTTTCGAATTGTGGGACATTAGCGTTATAGGGGACGGGAAACCCTCCGCCGATGTCGATTATTTTCAGGTTGTATCCTTCTTTGCAGCAATCGTTGAAAATCTGAGAGGTTATTTCCAAAGCGGAGGCGTAATTATCAATAATAGTACACTGGCTTCCGACGTGGAAGCTCAGTCCTTCGACAGTCAGTCCGACATTAAAGGCCTTTTTTATCAGCTTAAGCGCATCGCTCGGTTCGGCGCCGAATTTTGAGCTCATTTCCACCTGCGAGCCGGTGTCGGGGACTTTCAATCTCAGGACCAGACCAGCCGTGTCGCAATTTTCTTTGATTTTTTTCAGCTCGTCCTTGTTGTCATAAGTGACAAGGGGCTTATACCTTCTTATATTCCTTAGAGTTTGCCTGTCTTTTATTGTGTTTGAAAAGATTATTTTATCCCAGATATAGAAATCTTTATCTTTTTCCTCAAAGTTTTTGATGTACTCGTAAACCTGCATAAACTCATTATAGGAAGCGACATCGAAGCTTGAGCCCTCGTTGAACAAAGTTTTGATTATTTCCGGATTCGGGTTGGCCTTGATGGCGTAATAGGCCTGAATCCTTGGCAGGTTCTTCTTAAAGGTGCGATAGTTCGCCCTTATTACATCATGGTCGATTATAAATAACGGGGTCCCATATTTTTTTGCCAGTTTGATAAGCTTTTTGTCCATACAGTTTGTGTTCCTAATCAGGCGCCAAGCCTGCTGATGAGCTCTTTGAGTTTTTCGACCTCTTTATTATTTTCAAGATAGGATTTTATCAGTTTTTCGTGCAGCTCCGGCGCCCTGTAATACAATTTTTTTTGTTTTTTTGGTTTTGTATTTTGTATGACATAAGCAACCATCATCGGAAGCGCCACCGTGACATCAAGGTAAGCCGTCACGGTTTCATCGAGCATTGCGGGGTCGATTTTTCCCCAGGTTGCGGCCTCAGTCGGCGGAGCACCTGATAATCCACCGGTGTCCGGCCTGGCATCAGTTATGTTTATATCGTAATCCTGGCCGGCTTCCGGAATCATCAGGATTTCCTGAATCTGGGGTTCGGTCTGGAGCATAAAGTTTTTGGGGCTTCCGCCGCCGATGAGGATAACGGCTGTTTTGCCATTTTCGTATCGCTTTGCGTTGAGGATTATCGCCGTTGAATCATTGACATCGATGCTGGGATTTATTTTGAGTTTGAAGAGGTTTTTCATTTCCGATGCTTCGGCCAGGAGCTCCAGTCCCGCAACATTCATCCCGATTGTGGAATCTCCCGGAGACGACGTAAAGACAGGAATTCCGAGTCTGTATGCAGCGGCGAGGATACTTACCTGTCCAAGCCTGTTTTTCTTTTCGAGGTCGTTGAGGATTTTTCCGAGATGATGATAGAATTCCCGCGTTCCCATCTCCTTCTGGAACTCCGGCCTTACTAATATCTTCCTCAGTCTTCTGTCGGTTTCCATCAGGACATCTTCATAATCAAAGAGTATGTCATAAATCCTTGTGATGCCTTTTTTTCTCAAGTCAGCGTCGTCAACGATGTGGCTGCCCCTGTGCATCGGCAGATTGAAAACGAAATGCAAATCGTGATACATATTTGCACCTGTAGCAGATATCCAGTCAACAAAACCGTGATTCATCAGTGGGATTATTGCAGAAGGTCCGAGTCCTGCGGGTGTCAGGGCACCGGCCAGACTCAGACCTATAGTAACATCTTCGCGAGAATATCTGTCTTTCAGGAGATGGCAAGCGGCCCTTAATCTTCCGCCGTTGTAAGCATCCATACCGTCTATCAGTTTTGCTATATCCGTGGATTTGGAAATCGGCTTGGGAAGAATACGGCTACCTGAAAGATACTCTGCCTTGCTGGGGCAGTTTGATTTATGTTCAGCCATTTTATCCTGCACCTTTTATAAATTGTAAAAAAATCCCGTTTCTGCTTTTGGCACGCATTCTAACCTAACACTCAGCAAAAATCAACCTTGAGAATTTTGCGGTGATTGTATTTAAAGTTGTATAACTCGGCAGGACAAGCCTTCAAATCAATGCTCTGCATAGCTAACGCCATTGTTACAAAAAAGTAGTAGCTGAACAATATATAGTTTTCTGTTGAAAAACAGTGCGGAATTGGTGAAAATTGCGAATGACACTGGGCAGAAAACCAACAGAAGAGTGACAAAAAATGATGTTGAGGTAATTGAGCTAAATGGCAGGCAAAGAATATTCGACGTATCAGCGGGACGTTATTTCGAGATATTATGACAATCTCGATGTGATAACACTGGGCAGGCTGCAGGAATTAGTGAGCCAGCTTTACCTTACCAGCAGCGAAGCCAAGAAGGCACAGCTCTGGGAAAGAGTGCACAAAGCGATGCTGAGGATTAGAGTAAAGCCTGCGATAATCGAGCATATTATGAACAAGAAGGACGTGGTTATTCTTGCGAAGAACATTGAGGACTGGCTTGCTGCCTCGAAGGGGTAATTTGACCATAACCGACAATGGTAGAGTTGTCATTAAGTTTTAGTCGTTAGGAGAGAGTCAGCCTCGGTGAGATAGGCGTGAGTCTGGAGCCCAGGCTTCACTGGGACATAAGAAGATGACAGAGATAGATAAATTGATAGAGCGAATCAGGACGTTCAATAAAGAGCGGGACTGGGAGCAGTTTCACAGTCCGAAGAATCTGGCGATGGCACTTATTGTAGAGGTTTCAGAAATAGCTGAACATTTCCAATGGCTTAAGACAGAAGAAAGCGAGAACCTATCGGCGGAAAAGATTGCAGAGATTGAGGAGGAAATCGGTGATGTAATGCTATTTTTGCTGAACCTTTGTGATAAGTTAGGTATCAATGCGGTCAAGGCGGCAGAAGAAAAATTAGAGAAGAACCGCAAAAAATACCCTGTTGAGAAGGCGAAAGGCAATGCCCGCAAGTATTCGGAGTATGAATAATCAGACGCAAGACTTTAAGGATAAGAGCAAAAGATTTGAGAGGTTTATTATGAAGATTAATTTGTTTAGTAAGCGGTATTTGGCGGCAGCTGTAACTTTTGCGATTTTGGGATTTATTTTTTCGGCGGGGACTGCATTTGGTGCGAGGGCGAGGCGAGAGGTCAAGATACCGGATGTGCCCGGGTACGTTACTCTAAAGTGCGATTTTCATATACATACGGTGTTTTCGGATGGAGGGGTCTGGCCAAGCGTTCGGGCAGAAGAGGCGTGGCGGGAAGGATTAGATGCATTTGCGATTACCGACCATATTGAGTATCAGCCTCATAAAGAAGACGTGCGAACCGGCCACAACAGGTCATACGAAATAGCGAAGGCAGGTGCGGAGGCGCTGAACCTGATAATTATAAAGGGAGCGGAGATTTCGAGGGACATGCCGCCCGGGCATTTTAATGCTATTTTTCTGAAAGATGCAAACGTGCTGGATACGAAGGAATGGCGGGATGCTCTGTCGGCGGCGATTGAGCAAGGGGCATTTATTTTCTGGAACCATCCCGGGTGGCGAGAGCAGGCGCCGGAAGGCAAGGCGGTCTGGTATGCGGAGCATACGGAGCTGTATGAAAAAGGGTGGATACAAGGGATTGAGGTGGTAAATGAGAATGAATACTATCCTGAGGTGCATAAATGGTGCATAGAGAAGAAATTGACGATGTTAGGCGGCTCGGATGTGCATAGTCCTACGAATCTGGAATATGGATTTGAAGAAGGCGAACACAGGGCAATGACACTTGTACTGGCTAAAGAAAAGAGCGAGGAAGGTATAAAAGAAGCACTCAAGAACAGGCGCACCGTTGTGTACTGTAAGAATGTCCTGATGGGTGAAGAGAAATATTTACGAGCGATATTTAACGAGTCAATTGCGATAGTTAACCGTGAGGTTACGATTAAAGGTAAGGGAGCGGCAAATATTCAAATCCGGAACAGGTCTGCCATAGATTTTGAATTAGTAGCAGATGGAGCGGCGGAAGGAATTTCGGCACCGGAAAATATAACGCTCTATGGAGATAGGACTGTAATATTTAAGGTCAGGGGTAAATCAGAAGATGTTTCGGGCAAGAAGAACGTAGGTATTGCATATAAAGTGAAAAACCTTTTGACCGCACCGGAGGAAGGGCTTCGAGCAGAATTAGTTATTAACATTAATTTTGTTCCGGCTGAAAAGGATGAAGCGCCGAAGAGAATTTAGAATTAGGAATGGGGGACATTTCGAGTTGCAATTTTTGAGCCTTCGGTAGAAACAGAATGACCCTTTCAATTGATTATTGATTATTGATTATTTGGTGCGGAGTAGATATTTTGGGGACAATTGCAAAGTGAAAGTTTTTGAAAAATTTGTGCGTAACCCCCGGTGAAACGTGGGGCTAAATTGGGATGGATTTCAGCGGTATAGAAGGGTGTCGGCGGACAGGTGGGCATTTAATTCGCCGAGGTCGGTGAGGATGTCGGCGAATTGCTGGAGGTTAGCGGGGTCAATTTTGTCGTGAGGGAGCATATATAAAAGGGAGCAGCGGTTTGCGGCGTCCTGCGAAATCTTCAGGTATTTTGCGAGGAGAGAGCGTGTTTCTTTGTCATTTTCCTTCATAAAGGCGGCGGCGAGCTGTAAAGCGGAGATGGTTTTTGCGGCGGTTTGAGGATGATTTTTTAGAAAGTCGGCGCTTACGACGGAAACAGAAATGGGGTTTGGTGAAAGGATAGCAGCGTAGACTGAGCCATGAAGGACTTCGGCACTACCTTGTGAGAGCGCGACTGCAATTGTCGGCTCGTAGGCGTGAACTGCATCGACGAAACCAATTTTAAGGGCATCGAGATGCTCGGCCGGCAACAGGTCAACAAAGATGATGGTGGAGACATCGAGACCCTGAGAGTGGAGATAATTTTTTAGGAGATTTGTTGCGGTGGAGCCTGGGAATACGGCAATTTTTTTGCCCGACAGGTCAGGCAAGGTTTTTATGGTGGAACCAGACTTTACGAGGAGGGCATCGAAGGGATGCTCTTGAGTTATTTCGCTGGCTGCGAAGACCTTCATTTTGCCCGGGGACAGGAGTTCTGCTGCGAATACAGGGACAATAGAAGCACCGATATAGCAATCGAGGTCACCTGCGATTAGAGCGTCGGCGAGGCGATTACTTGTGGGCAGGGGTATTGATTCGAACTTTATGCCCTGTGCCTTAAAGAAACCTTTTTCCTGAGCTATGAAAAGAGGCAGGCTGGTTACAAGATTGAGATAACCTATGCGGACAGCAGGGGCCTGCTGAGAAGGAAGTTTGCAGGAATGCAGAGCGACGGAGGAGAGAATAAGGAGTAATAATAGTGGGGTGGTTATTTTTTTCATAATTATTTTTCTTTTTTTCTCCGGCGGACGATGAAGAAGACAACGACAGCGGTGATGATAACGATAACAAGGACTTCACCCTGGCCGAACATTACGGTGAGCATTGCGATTATATCTCCGGACCTTTATATCAGGTCAAAGAACAGGTGCAGAGTAGCAGGGAAGAGGGGGATTGTCAAGGAGGATTCAATTTAATCTTATTTTGCTTTTTATTTGATTTTTGTTGGTTGAGAAGAGATAACTTGATTTCGGCCTGCGTGTTTTGCTTGATAAAGTGCGGCATCGGCGTGTTTTAAGATGAGGTCAGCGGTATCAGCGGGCGAGCCATTCCATTCTGCCACGCCGCAGCTTACAGTGACGGAGGAGATATTGGGTATAGAAATGGACTGGGCTTCGGTTCGGAGTCTCTCCAACATCTCAACAGCATCGTTGAGTTTTGTTTCGGGCATTAAGAGGACGAATTCATCACCGCCATAGCGTGCAATTACATCGGTTTTTCTGGTACTTTTGTGCATAATAGCTGCAAGCTGCTGCAAGGCACTGTCGCCTGCACCGTGGCCAGAGCTATCGTTTATTTTTTTGAAGTTATCGATATCGACGATGGCAAGGGAGAAAGGACGGCTGTATCGAACTGCCCGTGCATGCTCGGCTTTGAGGACTTTTTCAAGGACCCGACGAGTACCAACACCGGTTAGAGTGTCAGTTTCACTGTCTTTTCTTGCATCGAGGTAGTCCTGATATAGCTTTGCATTGGTGAGGTTGGCGCTGAGGACGCCCTGTAGGATAGAGGCTTTGTATAGCTGGAGCTCTTCTGATGCGCCTGGGGAGGGATTGTGGCGGCACATACAAAGAAAACCGTGTATAGCCGGGGTGCTCTGCCGGGTGTCGCCGGCGTGTTCGGATACAGCAAGGGGGATTATGAGTCTGAATGCGTGACCGGCGCAGGCATTGGAGTTTTTGCAGATTTGGTCGCAGAGGCGTCCTGATATGAGGCGGTTGTTTTGTGATAATTGCTTCATTTTGAGGCGTGTGAGAAGTTTTTCGTACGAGATGGGACAATCTTTCTGGTGAATTTTCGCTGCGGAGGTACCGTTAGTGGCGAGGCAGAGAGCTGCCCGTTCTGCATTAAAGCTTTTTGGGACCTCGTTAATAGCCAATGCGATAACGTCGTCGAAGTCGAGACTTTTCAGACCTGCGGGCAACATTGCGAGCTGCTCTGCAGCGGCTTTCATTGCTCTGTTGGTGCGGAGACGATAAGCAATGACATCACGGCTGGAAACCATACCGATAGGGACACCGTTCTGAAGAACGGGGACATGTCGAATTTTGTATTCGGCCATAAGTTTTTCGACCTTAACAAGGGGCGTTTGTGAATCACAGGAGATTACCTGAGTAGTCATAATATCTTTGACAAGTATAGATTCAGGAGATAAGGAGGCCGTGAGGACTTTAGCAATCATGTCCCTTTCGGTGAGGACGCCGACCAATTTGTCGTTTGGGTCAAGGACGAGCAAACAACCAACCTGGTTATCGCTCATTTTCATAGCAGCCTGAGCTACGGTTGCATTTTCGCCAACCGTCAGCAGTTTCTGAGGCTGCTTTATAATGCGCTCGATATTTTCCTCTGATGACATTGTTGCGGCACCATTATTTCGCAAAAGTATATTAAATTCATTTGTTGGCAATCGTCCTTATCGGACAATATGTAGTTGTTGTTTATTGAGAAATTGCTCTGATGCAATTTTTTGAGCAAAAACAAATATAATCTGTGATATTGCACGGGACATTCTACCTGATAGAAGACAGGAGCAAGAAAGGTCATCTGCGCCATTCAGCTTTGCGAACCATCAAGGGTGGCATCTGCTGAGGTTTGCCCTTTCTGCCTGTAGTAGTAACGCAACTTCTGTTGCTTGGATACCACTGGATGTTAAACACCTTGATATCCAAAGGCAATCTGCTCTTTTTTACTTTACCAAACATAAGGTTCCTTTTTTTTCGCATCAGCTAAAGTAATAACCCCATCCAATTGTCAGGTATCGACCAATTTATGGAATGACTTTTGGAAAATGTCTGCAAAAGCAGTGTTGCTCGTGGAGTGAAGATTACAGTCGGTGTCGATAAAAAGGCAAGTTAAAGGTTTACGGGAATCCGATGCTGTGCTAAATACTCTTTCATTTGCCTTATCGTGAATTTGCCGAAATGCGCTATTGAGGCGACGAGGACAGCATCAGCACCGGCTTCGACGATAGCCTGGTATAAGTGTTCGAGAGTTCCTGCGCCGCCTGAGGCGATAACGGGGATGGTGACGGCATCAGTGATAGCTTTTGTCATAGGGATATCATAGCCGGCCTGTGTGCCATCGGCGTCCATACTCGTTGGGAGGATTTGACCTGCGCCGAGGTCTTCGACCTTTTTTGCCCATTCGACGGCGTCGATGCCAGTGCCGAGTTTACCGCCTGCGACCATAACCTCAAAGCCTGAGGGCAGGCTGGAATTTGTTTTTGTGTCGATAGCGATGGTGATTTTTTTGCTGCCGAATTTTTTGGCAGCCTCTTTGACGAAGCTGGGATTTTTGACTGCGGCGGTGTTGATAGATACTCCTGATGCACCGATATTCAGGAGTTTTTCGATGGCTTTACAATCGGTGATACCTCCGCCGACGGTAAGGGGGACGGTGGTTTTTTCAACGGTTCTTTTGACGGCATCGAGGAGTGTTTTTCTTTTTTCGACGGTGGCAGTGATATCAAGAAAGACCAATTCGTCGGCGCCGGCGGCGGAGTAGGCAGCTGCGTTTTCGGCTGGGTCGCCGACGTCTTTCAGTTTGATGAAATTTATGCCTTTGACCAATCGGCCATCTTTGACATCGAGACAGGGGATAATTCTTCTATAGTCCATAGACTGTTTCTCCTGAACTAAGAGCGTTAAACAAAATGCTAATTTGACATACGGGCAGTCAGTATATCAAATTGAGCTGAGATGTGCGAAAAAAAGTTGAATAAATGTCAGGGTTTGATTACCGTGAGAGAGATTAAAATAAGAAAGATTAACCATTTGCTTTAGGAGGATAAAACTATGGCAAAGGTCAAGATGCCGCATCGAGGTCACGATAAACATCTGTGTTACCTGGCAAATATAGGATACCATTTCAGCAATCCTGAATATTACAAGGCGATGGTAAGGAACGGCAAGTTTATATGCAGGGTGTGCGGAAGGGTTGCAGCAAAGCAAGACAATCTTTGCAAGCCGGCGAAGCTGTAATAGCGCCGCTTGTCGCTCGTATTTCCGATGTGTACTTAGCCAAAGAGGACACATCGCGGCCTTTGGCCGCAACCAAATCCGAAGCACTAATTTCGAAATCCGAAACAAATTCAAATGACCAAAAAGCAAAAATTCGAAACAAAACCACTACAGCTTGCTGCTGCACAAGTTGCGAGAGTCTCGCTTAAAAATCATTCATAAAAAACAAGAAGTTACGGGATAGTAGTACAAATCAGCGGATTTCGATTGGATTGAGGGTATGTGGGGGAGTGACAGTTTTTTTGTGAAAAAGGTTGATTGTAGATAGGATTGATGGTATAATTGCGAAAATCCGAAGGGATTGAGGATTTTCCATTCCTGCTCACTATAGGAGGTATAAGATGATGAGGTGGAGAAGATTGTTAAAGATTCGCAGGGTGATTTTTGGGGTG
>Ga0315296_10001617_pt1 | contig 19614 bp, 15 predicted proteins | sample YL17G14_18_MG_FD_203921 | JGI IMG/M metagenome (GOLD analysis project Ga0315296, IMG submission 203921) | Sediment microbial communities from Yellowstone Lake, YNP, Wyoming, USA - YL17G14_18 | ecosystem: Environmental > Aquatic > Freshwater > Lake > Sediment | place: USA: Wyoming | collected...
AGCGTATTCTTCAGGGTCACCGGCAGCGGGGCGTAGCCCCGCGCCCGGCGCAGCATGAGCTCCCGGCCGAGCTGCACCCGCACCACCGAGTCATCCATGTAGCGCTCGATGGGGCGGTCGTGGACGAGGAAGCAGTCGGCGATGTCGCCCAGGGTAGCCAGCGCCTCCTCTTCGTCGGTGATGATGGGCTCGTCGTGGAGGTTGCCGCTGGTGGCTACTACCGGGAAGCCCAGTTGCTTCATCAGCAGGTGGTGAAGGGGGCTGTAGGGCAGCATCACCCCCAGGTGGGGGTTAGCGGGCGCCACGGAGGGCGCGATGCCGGCCTTATCCCGGCGCCGCGCCAGCAGGACGGGGCTCTGGGGGGACAGCAACACCTGCTCCTCGATCGGGGTAAGGTGGACGCAGCGGCGGGTGCTCTCCAGGTCGGGGCACATGAGGGCCAGGGGCTTCTCCTCCCGGCGCTTGCGCTCTCGAAGGCGGACCACGGCCGGTTCGTTGCGGGCATCGACCAGCAACTGGAACCCGCCGATGCCCTTGAGGGCCAGGATCTCCCCCCGCTCGATGGCGGCCGCCGCCTGGCGGAGGGCGCTGTCGCCGCGTGCCATGGGGGCGCCTGTGCTGGCCCAGAGGGCGAGCTGAGGGCCGCAGTCGGGGCAGGCGTTGGGCTGGGCGTGGAAGCGCCGGTCCTGGGGCTCCTCGTACTCGCGGGCGCAGCGCTCGCACATCACGAACTTCTTCATGGTCGTGTGGCGGCGGTCGTAGGGGAGGGCCTGGATGATGCTGAAGCGTGGCCCGCAGAGGGTGCAGTTGGTGAAGGGGTAGCGATGGCGGCGGTCGGTGGAAGAGAAGACCTCCTGCTGGCACAGCGGGCAGGTAGCGATGTCGGGCAGGATGAGGGCCTGCTTCTCGCCCCCGTCCTGGCTCCTGCGGATCTGAAAGCCGGGGTACCCTACGGGCTCTAGGACGGAGTACTCCAGGCTCTGGATGAAGGCGAGGGGCGGCTTCTCCTGGGGGAGGCGGAGGAGGAACTCATCCAGGCTTTGCTCCGGCCCTTCCACCTCAATAAAGACACCCTGGGAGCTGTTCTTCACCCAGCCCCCCAGGCCCTCCTCCCTCGCCAGGCGGTAGATGAAGGGGCGGAAGCCGACCCCCTGCACGACCCCACGGATCGCGATCTTCAGCCGCCGCACGCTAGCGCTCCAGTTCCAGGTGGCGGATCAGGCAGCCCGTATCGCCCTTCACCCGCACGCGGGCGGAGCCGCAGTGGGGGCAGCGGGCCAGCAAGTAGTGGGCATCCAGCTCATGGTCGTCCGATGGCTCGAACGAAGAACGGCGCCGGCAGTCGGCGCAGGACAGTGAGGCGGAGCCTCTCACGACGCGGACGGCGGCGTCCTTTCCCAGGCCTTCCCTCAGGGACTCCTTCACCCAGAAGGCGATGTTGTCGACGCTGCCGTGCACCAGGCCGCCGACCTCAATGTCGACGGCGATGATGCGCCGGGCGCCTGCCCGCTCCGCCTCGGCCTTCAGCCGCTCGGCGATCTCCTGGGCCAGGCCGAACTCATGCATCGCAGTTTCTCCTGGGAGTCCCCCACCGGGCGGGGGGTCAACTTCGCCTCAAGCTGGGGCAAGAGCCCTAACTAATAGTATAAGGGGTCTTCGACTTTAGCGCCTCTGGCTATGCGTCGCTGGGCGCGGGAGTGGTACGGGCGCGGACCTCGGCAGCGGCGCGCTCCAGGGGGCAGAGGGTGGGCTCCGTCTCCCGCCGGCCCTTAAGCTCGACGGCGGCCTTCTCCAGCGTGCGCGGGCTGACGGTGACGCGCAGGGGCATGCCCAGGAGGTCGGCGTCGTTGAACTTGACGCCGGGAGACTCCTCGCGGTCGTCGTAGAGCACATCGACGCCCGCGGCCCGCAGGTCAGCGTAGAGGCGGTCGGCGGCCTCGACGACGCCGGGCCGGTCGGTGCTCAGGGCCACCAGGTGGGCGTCGAAGGGGGCGAGGGAGGCGGGCCAGATGATGCCCTTCTCATCGTGGTTGGCCTCGACGACGGCGGCCAGCAGGCGCTCCAACCCGATGCCGTAGGAGCCCATGACGGCGGGGCGGGCCGTGCCCTGGCGGTCCAGGAAGGTAGCGCCGAGCTTCTCGCTGTAGACAGTGCCCAGCTTGAAGATATGCCCCATCTCGATGCCGCGGTCGCGGCGCAGCCTCGAGCCGCAGGACAGGCAGGGGTCACCATCGCGAGCCAGGGCGATGTCCGCCACCACGTCGGCCGACCAGTCGCGGCCGTAGTTGACGTTACGAAGGTGGGCGTCCGGCTTGTTGGCGCCGGCCACCAGGTTTGGCGACCCTGGCGCCGAGTCGTCGGCCACGACGCGCACGCCCTGGAGGCCCCGCGGCGAGGCGGAGCCAGCCACGAGACCGACCGCCTCCACCTCGCGGTCGTCCATGAGGCGCAGCTCATCCACTCCCAGGACGTGGCACAGCTTCGTTTCGTTGACCTCCAGGTCGCCGCGGATGGCCACGAAGACCGGCTGACCGCCGGCGGAGTAGAAGACAGCTTTGAGGGTCTTCCAGGGCGGAATGCTCAGGAAATGGGTCAGATCTTCGATGGTCTTGATGCCTGGCGTCGAGACTTCCTCGACGGGCAGGGGCTCCTCGGGCTCAGGCTGGCGCTTGCGGATCTCCGCCTTCTCCGTGTTGGCGGCGTAGCCGCAGTTCTTGCAGAGCACCACCTCGTCCTCGCCGACGTCGCAGAGGTACATGAACTCCTGGTTGTCGCGCCCGCCGATGGCCCCCGAGTGGGCCTGGACGACGACGGTGGGCACGCCGCAGCGGTCGAAGATGTTCTTGTAGGCCAGGAGCATTTTCTGGTAGCTCACGTCCAGGCCCTCCCAGTCGGCGTCGAAGCTGTAGAGGTCCTTCATCATGAACTCGCGCAGGCGGATGATGCCGCCGCGGGGTCGCGGCTCGTCCCGGAACTTGGTCTGGATCTGGTAGATCAGGACGGGCAGGTCCCGGTAGCTCTGGACGTGGCGCTTGAAGAGGTCCACGGTGATCTCCTCGTGGGTGGGGCCCAGCGCCAGGTAGCGGCCGCGGCGGTCCTTGAGGACGAAGAGGTTGTCGCCGAAGGCCTCGCGCCTCCCTGAGGCCTCCCATACCTCGATGGGCTGGAGGGCCGGCATCATGAGCTCCTGGCCGCCGGCGGCGTCCATCTCCTCGCGGATGATCTGCTCGATCTTGCGCAGGACGCGCCAGCCCAGCGGCAGGTAGCTGTAGACGCCGGCCGCCAACTGCTGGATGAGGCCGGCCCGCAGGAGGAGGCGGTGGTTGTCGGTATCGGCCTCCGCCGGGGCCTGGCGCATCGTCTTGCCGAAGAGCTGGGAGAGGCGCATAGATAGCTCCTGGGCCCTGCTGAAGGGCCCTCAGCAGCAGGATAGGGCAGCCTCTGGGACGGGTCAAGCTAAGCGGCTGCCAGCGCCTGGTTCAGGAGCGGAAGGGCGTGCCTCGACGCGCGCCTGGTGGCGATTGACATAATGAGCCGAGATATCGACGGAGTTGATCTCCGAAGGCCAGGCTTGAGCCTGGCACACCGGCCGGCCTCAAGGCTGGCCTTCGGGAACCTTGTGGGCCTGGTTCCTATCCGTCCTGCTGACCGAGGCCAAGTGGCAGGGGGTATCTAGCCCAGCGATAGCTCCAGCACGCTGGCTGAGTGTCGGGGCAGCGTCACACCGCAGTGGCCCGAAAGCCCCTTCAGCCCCTGGCGGACCACCGTCACGTTCTCCGGCTCGGCGAACGAGTTGGTGACGGAGGGATCCCGGCCCGTGCAAAGGTGGTGAGCTCCTTCTGGCGCCACCTTGGCATCGACCAGGCGCAGGTCCACGGTCATCTCATCGTCGCGCGACAGATTCACCGCCGAGACGTAGAGCAGCCCCTTCTCCTCGTCCAGCGTGGCCGAGACGTCCAGGAGGGACAGCCGCTGGGGCGGAAAGCCCGGCACCTCCACCTCGTCGCTCTCGGCCCAGACGTTGAGGGCGATGGGGCCGCTGTGCTCGGCCTGGAGTAGAAGGGGAAAGTAGATGGTCTGGAGGAAGAGGCCCTCCGAGCTGGTGATGATGGGGGCGAGGACGTTCACCATCTGGGCGATGTTGGCCATGCCGATGGCGGCGCAGTTGCGCTGGAGCATGTTGAGGAAGGAGGCCACGCAGAGGGCGTCCGCCAGGTCATAGGTCTCTTCGAGCAGGGGGTTGGTGCCCGGGCCCATGGCCCGATACCAGACGTTCCACTCATCGAAGGCGATGTGAATGGGCCGGTCCATCCGGTGCTGTCGGCGGGCGGCACAGATCAGCTCCCACAGGGTGCGGATGTAGCGCTCCTGCTCGCGGGGCCGCGCCAGCAGCGAGTAGTAGGGTTCCTGCGCGTCGGGACGAAAGTAGGCGTGCACCGAGATGTAGTCGATGAGGGGCGCCAGGGTCTTCAGCACCTGCCAGTCCCACTCGGGTTCGTCGGCGCCGCAGGCCACCAGACGGATGCTCGGGTCCACCCACTTCATGGCCTTGCCGTACTCCCGCGCCTGCTCGGCGTACTGGGCGGCCGTCTTGTAGCCCACCTGCCAGAAGCCGAAGACCTCATTGCCCAGGCCCCAGTAGCGCACCCCGAAGGGCTCCGGTGAGCCGTGGCGACGCCGCAGGTTGGCGTAGTGGGTGTCGGTGGTGGCGTTGCAGTACTCGACCCAGGCGGCGGCCTCGTCCAGGGTGCCGGAGCCCAGGTTGGCGCAGAGGTAGGGCTCGGTGCTCAGCGCCCGGCAGTAGGCGATGAACTCGCCGGTGCCGAAGCGGTTGCTCTCCTCCTTGCGCCAGGCCAGGTCCCACCGCCGGGGACGCTCCTCGGGCGGGCCGACGCCGTCCAGCCAGTGGTAGGCGGAGACGAAGTTGCCGCCTGGCCAGCGCAGGTTGGGCACGTGAAGCCGTCGCATCGCCTCCAGCACGTCGCGGCGGAAGCCCTGCCCATCGGAGAGGGGCGAGCCCGGCTCATAGATGCCGCCGTAGATGCAGCGGCCCAGGTGCTCGATGAAGCCGCCGTAGATGTTGGGGTCAATGGCGCCCACACGCCGCCGCGGGTCGACGCGCACCTCAGCCTTGAGCATGAAAAGACCTCCTGAAGGATGGTGAAGGGGCCAGGCAATAATAGCACAGAGCACACGTGGCAACGGCATTCGGGACGAGGTGGTGCAGACCGCTTGCGAACTGACAAGGGTGGTGTACAATAGCGCCGCCATGGAGCCGCGCATCCAGTACGCCAAAACCACCGACGGGGTAAGCATCGCCTTCTTTACGCTGGGGGAAGGGATGCCCCTTGTGTCGGCGCCACATGTGGGCGTCAATCACATCCAGCTAGAGTGGCAGTGGCCTGAGTATCGGGCCTTCTTGGAACGGCTGGCGCAGAAAGCGAGGCTCGTGGGGTACGACCTGAGAGGATTCGGGCTCTCTGACCGCGGACTGACCGACTTCTCTCTGGACGCCCGCGTAGCGGACCTGGAGGCTGTGGCGGACCGCCTGCAGCTGGACAGGTTCGTTCTGTTCGGGAACAATGACTCGGGGCCAGTGACCATCGCCTACGCCACGCGGCACCCGGAGCGCGTATCCCACCTCGTCCTGTGGTGCGCCTGGGCACGATACTGGGACGTTTTCTCAGCGTCACAATACGATGCAATACGGTCCCTTGTGGATAGGAACTGGGAGCTATACACGGAGACGGTGGCACATGCCAGTGCGGGATGGTCGGAGAGTGAGGCTGCATCCCGTATCGCGTCGTTGCTCCGACAATGCGTGGCGCCAGAGGTCTACCGAGCGGCAGCCCAGGCGACTAGCGAATTCGACGTCACCGCCCTTCTACCGCACGTAAGGTCACCAACCCTGGTGTTCCACCGCCGCGAGTATCCTCTGGTGGGCGTAGACATCGCGACGGGCCTTGCCTCGCGGATACCAGACGCCCGACTGGTCTTACTGGAGGGGGCTTCGGCGATCCCCTTCCTGGGCGACACGGGGGCCCTGTCCCGTGCCATCGACGAGTTCCTGAGCGAAGGCGAGGAGGCCACAGCACTGGCACCGGCCCCAAGTGGCCTGGTTACCATACTCTTCACCGACATCGAGGGGTCTACCACCCTCACCCAGCGCCTCGGTGACGCGAAAGCTCAAGAAGTGCTCCGCACCCACAATGCCATCGTCCGCGAGGCCCTGAAGGCCCACGGCGGCACCGAGGTGAAGACCATGGGCGACGGCTTTATGGCTTCCTTCTCGTCGGCCACGCGTGCGCTGGAGTGCGCCATCGCCATGCAGCGGGCGTTTGCCGAGCATAACGAGGCGCTCCTTCGACAAGCTCAGGATGAGCACACTGAGCCTGTCGAAGTGCGGGTGCGCATCGGGCTGAACGCCGGGGAGCCCATTGCTGAAGACGAGGACCTGTTCGGGACGGCGGTGATCCTGGCGGCTCGCGTGGCGGCGAAGGCGGAAGGCGGGGAGATCCTCGCCTCGGACGTGGTGAGGCAGCTCGTGGCGGGCAAGGGCTTCCTGTTCTCCGATCGCGGCGATGTGGTGCTGCGCGGCTTCGAGGACCCGGCGCGCCTGTACGAGGTGCGTTGGCGGGAGGGCGAATGATGGAGCCGCGCATCCAGTACGCCAAGACGACCGACGGGGTGAGCATTGCCTTCTGGACCCTGGGAGAAGGGATGCCGCTGGTGCACTTGCCACTCATATACAGCCATATCCAGATGGAGTGGCAGATACCAGAGTGCCGCCGGTGGTATGAGCGCCTGGCGGAAAAGAGGAAGCTCGTCCGGTATGACTTCAGAGGCAGCGGCTTGTCGGAACGTGACGTGACCGATTTCACGCTCGACGCGCTGCTGCTGGACGTGGAGGCGGTGGTAAGCCGTCTGGGCCTGGAGAAGTTCGCTCTGCTCGCGCCCGAGCACTCGGGGCCGGCGGCCATCGCCTACACCGCGGGTCATCCGGAGCGGGTATCGCACCTCCTCCTATGGCACGCCTATGCCCGGGCGTCAGATTGGCTACGCTCACCGGTGGTTCAGGCAGGTCGCGGATTGATGGACAAGGACTGGATGTACTACACGGAGGCGCAAGCCCATTCCCTACTCGGCTGGTCGGAAGGGGAGCCAGCGCGCCGGTACGCAGCCCTAATTCGGGAGAGCGTCAGCTCCGAGTTTGTGCAGGCGGTTGCCATTCCCGCCTTGAATAAGGTCGACGTTACGTCCCTTCTGCCCCAGGTGAGCGCGCCCACCCTGGTGCTTTACCGGCGCCGGTATCACCTGGATGTCGATGTGGCAAGGGGTCTCGCCTCTCGCATACCGGACGCTCGACTAGTGGTTCTAGAGGGAGAGTCGGGAGCGCCGTACCTGGGCGATGCGGAGGCGGTGCTAGCCGCCATCGACGAGTTCCTGAGCGAGGGCGAAGAGGCCGCACCTGTGGCCGAGCCGCCCGCGGCGGGCGCCTTCCGCACCGTCCTGTTCACGGATGTCGAGGGCTCCACGGCGCTGACGCAGCGGCTGGGCGACGCGAAGGCGCGGCAGGTGCTGAGGGAGCACGAACGCATTACCCGCGAGGCGCTGCGCGCCCACGGCGGCACCGAGGTCAAGACCATGGGCGACGGCTTCATGGCCTCCTTCTCGTCGGCGACGCGGGCCCTGGAGTGCGCCATCGCCATGCAGAGGGCCTTCGCCGAGCACAATGCCGCTGTAGGGGCGCAAGGCCTTGCGCCCCTACACGTCCGCATCGGGCTGAACGCCGGCGAGCCGATCGCGGAGGACGAGGACCTGTTCGGGACGGCGGTGATCCTGGCGGCCCGCATCGCAGCCCGGGCAGAGGGCGGGGAGATCCTGGCCTCGGACGTGGTGAGGCAGCTCGTGGCAGGCAAGGGCTTCCTGTTCTCAGACCGTGGCGATGTGGTGCTGCGCGGCTTCGAGGACCCGGTGCGCCTGTGCGAGGTGCGCTGGCGGGAGGACGCCTGATGGAGCCGCGCATCCAGTACGCCAAGACCGCCGACGGCGTGAGCATCGCCTTCTGGACGCTGGGGGAAGGAATGCCGTTCGTGCTGCCGCCTGCCATGGGGGGGCCCAACCATGTCAATTTGTGGTGGCAGTGGCCTGAGTATCGGGCCTTCTCGGAACGGCTGGCGCAGAAAAGAAGGCTCGTGGGGTACGACCTAAGAGGATACGGGCTCTCCGACCGCGCAGTGACCGACTTCTCCCTTGACGCCCGCGTAGCGGACCTGGAGGCGGTGGCCGACCGCCTGGAGCTGGACAGGTTCATTCTCTGGGGGCCCCTTGACTCGGGGCCAGTGGCCATCGCCTACGCCACCCGGCACCCGGAGCGCGTATCGCACCTCGTCCTGTGGTGCGCGTGGGCGCGATACGGGGATGTCTTCTCAGCTTCACAATACGAAGCAATACGGTCCCTTAGGGATAGGGACTGGAGCCTATTCCAAGAGACGATGGCGCATGCCATGGTGGGCTGGTCGGAGAGTGAGGCTGGATCGCGTGTCGCCTCGTTGCTACGGGAACAGACAACGCCGGAGGTGGGTCGAGCGGCGATCCAGGCGACTAGGGAATTCGACGTTACCGCCCTTCTCCCGCACGTGAGGTCACGAACGCTAGTGCTTCATCGCCGCGAGTACCCGCTGGTGGGTGTGGACGTGGCGAGGGGCCTTGCCTCCCGGATACCAGACGCCCGCCTGGTGCTCCTCGAGGGGGAGTCGGGAGCGCCGTATCTGGGCGACACGGAGGCAGTGCTTGGAGCCATCGACGAGTTCCTCGGCGAAGGGGAGAGGACCGTGACGGGAGCCGAGCCGCCTGAAGCTGGAGCCTTCCGCACCGTCCTCTTCACCGACGTGGAGGGCTCTACAAGCCTAACCCAGCGCCTCGGCGACGCCAAAGCGCGGGAGCTGCTGCGCGAGCACGAGCGCATCACGCGGGAGGCGCTGCGGGAGCACGGCGGCACCGAGGTGAAATCGCTCGGCGATGGTTTCATGGCCTCGTTCTCCTCGGCCACAGGGGCGCTGGAGTGCGCCATCGCCATGCAGCGGGCGTTTGCCGAGCACAACGAGGCGCTCCTTCGACAAGCTCAGGATGAGCACACTGAGCCTGTCGAAGTGCGGGTGCGCATCGGGCTGAACGCCGGCGAGCCGATAGCGGAGGAGGAGGACCTGTTCGGGACGGCGGTGATCCTGGCGGCGCGCGTGGCGGCGAAGGCGGAAGGCGGGGAGATCCTCGCCTCGGACGTTGTGAGGCAACTGGTGGCGGGCAAGGGCTTCCTGTTCTCGGACCGCGGTGATGTCGTGCTGCGAGGGTTCGAGGACCCGGTGCGCCTGTACGAGGTGAGGTGGCGAGGGGAGGCCGATTGATGGAACAGCAGATCCGTTTCTGTACGACTTCTGACGGCGTGCGGATTGCCTACGCCACCGTGGGTCAGGGGCCGCCGGTGGTCCGGGTCCTCGGCTGGTGCACCCACCTGGAGTTTGACTGGGAACTGTGGCGGCCTTCGATCGAGCCGTTAGCCCAAGACCACCTCGTTGTTCGATATGACGGGCGGGGCATGGGCCTATCGGATCGCGACGTCGAGGACTTCTCGCTGGACGCCAGGGTGAGGGATCTTGAGGCGGTCGTCGACGCACTCAAGCTCCGGCGATGCGCCATAGTAGCCTGGTCGGAGGGTGGGCCCACGGCAATAACCTATGCCGTCCGGTACCCCGAACGGGTAAGCCGGCTGATTCTCTATGGTTCTTTTGCGGCATGGCCGATGACCGAGGAGAGGCAGCAAGCGGTTACGACGCTTCTCGCTTTGATTCGCCAGGGTTGGGGTAGCGATCTGCCCGCGCACCGCCAGTTTTTTACCGGCATGTTCATGCCGGATGCGGACTCAGGTGCCATCCGATGGTTCAACGAACTGCAACGCGTCTCCGCCTCTGCCGACACAGTCGTCGCTTTTGTCTCTGCCTTCTTCCAGTTCGACGTGAAAGCCCTTCTGCCTCGGATCAAAGTGCCCACCCTCGTCATCCACCGCCGGGGCGACGCCGCTGTACCATTCCAGCTGGGCCGGGAGCTGGCCACTCTGATCCCAGGCGCGCGCTTTCTGCCTCTGCAGGGCAGGGGCCACGCCCTGCTGCCACAGGAGCCGGAATCTGCCCAGTACGTCGAGGCTATCCAGAAGTTCCTGGCCGAGGATCGCAAGCCCACCTCTCGGAGGACGCCGAAGCCTGAGGCGGCACCCGCCCCGTCGGGTCTCGTCACCATCCTCTTCACCGACATGGAGGGGTCGACCGCTCTCACCCAGCGGCTGGGCGATGCCAAAGCTCAAGAGCTCGTGCGCGCGCACAACAGCATTGTCCGCGACGCTCTGAAGGCGTGTGGGGGCAGCGAGATCAAGCACACCGGCGACGGCATCATGGCATCATTCGTCTCAGTCAGCGGCGCTCTGGGGTGTGCCATCGCTATCCAGCGGGCCGTGGCCGCCCGAGTACGGGAGGATCCTGAGATGCCCCTCCGGGTGCGCATCAGCCTCAATGCAGGAGAGCCCGTTGCCGAGAACCAAGACCTGTTCGGTACTGCCGTCCAGCTTGCCGCCCGCATATGCGCCCATGCCGAGCCAGGCCAGATTCTGGTCCCCACGGTGGTTCGCGAACTCGCGGCGGGCAAGGGATTTCTATTGGCCGACCTGGGCAAGATAGCCTTGCGCGGCTTCGAGGACCCCGTGCGGCTTTACGACGTGCGGTGGCGGGAGGAGGGCTGATGGAGCCGCAGGTCCGCTTCTGCACCAGCGCCGACGGCGCCCGCATTGCCTACGCCACCCTAGGCGAGGGGCCGCCCCTCGTTATGGTCAGCGCGTGGGCTGGCAACCTGGAGCGTGACTGGAAGCACCCCGACGGCCACACCTTCCTGGAGAGCCTGAGTCGGGGCCGTCTGTACGTGACCTTCGATCGTCGGGGGGTCGGTGCCTCCCGGGGGGAAGTCGATGACCTCTCCCTGGAGGCCCAGGTGGCCGACATCTCCACCGTCGTTGACCACCTTGGACTGGAGCAGTTCGACCTGTGGGGAGTGCTCGACGGCGCAGCGGTGAGTGCCGCCTACGCCGCACGGCATCCCGAGCGGGTCTCACGGCTAGTGCTCTGGGCAGCGTATCCGTGCGGCGTCGACATCGTCAGGCCCGGGGCGGCCCGGGGGCTAGTGGAGCTAACCCGCCAGAGTTGGAGCCTCGCCCGGAGGGCGATTGCCGGTGTCTGCTTCCCCAGTGGCCCGACTGACCTGCAGCGCTGGTTCTACAATTCCCTCCGTGAGCACGCGTCGCCGGAGATGGCAGCCAAGTGCCTGGAGTTCTTTGCGAGTGTCGATGTCAGGTCCTACCTGCCGCGAGTGGAGGTCCCGACCCTAGTGCTTCACCGACGTGGCGATCGCGACGCGCCGATCGCCGCCGGAAGGGCCGCCGCCGCGCTCATGCCTGACGCCCGGTTCGTGGCACTGGAAGGGGACATCGGCCATCCGATGGTCGGCGACGTCTCGTACATAGAGACCGTGATTCGATTCCTAGACGAAGGGCGCGGCCAGCCGTCTGCGGCTCAGGCGCCACCAGCCGCCGGTCTTGTCACCATCCTCTTCACCGACATGGAAGGCTCTACCACCCTCACCCAGCGCCTGGGCGATGCGAAGGCCCAGGAGGTTCTCCGCACCCATAACACCATCGTCCGCGAGGCCCTCAAGGCCCACGGCGGCAGCGAGATCAAGCACACCGGCGACGGCATCATGGCATCATTCGTCTCAGTCAGCCACGCTCTGGGGTGTGCCATCGCTGTCCAGCGGGCCGTGGCCGCCCGAGTACGGGAGGATCCTGAGATGCCCCTCCGGGTGCGCATCGGCCTCAATGCAGGAGAGCCCGTTGCCGAGGACCAAGACCTGTTCGGTACTGCTGTCCAGCTTGCCGCCCGCATATGCGCCCATGCCGAGCCAGGCCAGATTTTGGTCCCCACGGTGGTTCGCGAACTCGCGGCGGGCAAGGGGTTTCTATTGGCCGACCTGGGCAGGATAGCCTTGCGCGGCTTCGAGGACCCCGTGCGGCTGTACGACGTGCGGTGGGAGGCGTAGTGGTCCAGTGTCGCGCCACGCCGCCTGGCAAGCCCATCAACGGCCGGTTCAGCCGCCAGCCCGTCTGCTCGGCGTCGTGGAGAGGGCACATCGCTCTTACAGTACCTACGAGTACTAGCAGGAGGTAAGGAAATGAGCATTGAGGACACTCTCGCCCAGGTGCCGCTTTTCTCCGAGGTCAACCGTAGGGCCCTCGGGCGCCTCGCCAAGGGGACGGTGAAACAGCAGTTCGCCAGGGGCGATGTCATCGTAAAAGAGGGCGAGCAGGCGGTCGCCTTCTTCTTCGTCCTTTCCGGCCGCGTCGAGGTGGTGAAAGGGGCGGAGGGATCCAGCCCGAAGGTATTGAGGACCATGGGCCCCGGCGACTTCTTTGGCGAGATGGCGTTGCTGGACGGCTACCTGCGCTCGGCCAGCGTGCGGGCCCTGGAAGACACCGAGTGCCTCCAGCTCTGGCGTTGGGACTTTCTGTACGCGCTACGCACCAACCCCCACATTGCTGCAGAGATGCTGCCCGTCCTGAGCCGCCGCCTGAGGGAGACGAATGTGGAGCTGGCGACCTGAGGGTGCATCCAGCCCCCTCACACCAGCAGGCTGATGGGGTTCTCGAGGAAGTTACGGATCTCAGCTAGAAAGCGGGCGCCCAGGGCGCCGTCGGTCACCCGGTGATCGGCGGAGAGGGCCACCTTCATCCGCTCCCTCACCACGATCTCCCCATCCTGCACCGCCGGCACCTTCCGCACGGCGCCCACTCCCAGGATGGCCGTCTGCGGCGGAGGGATGATGGCGATGAGGGTCTCCACCTTGAACATGCCCAGGTTGCTGACGGTGAAGGTAGCGCCGCTGTACTCCTCGGCCTTGAGGACGCCCGAGCGGGCGCGCTCCGCCAGGTCCCTGCCGGCGCGGGCGATGTCGGCCAGGCTCTTCTGGCCGCAGTCCAGGATGGCGGGAGCGATGAGCCCCTCCTCTAAAGCTACGGCGACGCCGATGTTCAAGGCCTGCTGCTGCTGAGCCTGACCGTCGACGAACCAGGAGTTGAAGATGGGGTGGCGTCGCAGGGCTCTCGCTACGGCCTTCACTATCACATCGTTGACGCTGATGTGGACCTCGCCCTCAGCGGCCTCGTTGAGCTGCCGGCGCAGGCGCTCAGCCTCCGTCATGTCGATGTCCATGGTCAGGTAGTAGTGGGGGGCCTCGCGCTTGCTCTGGGTCATGCGCCGCGCGATGGCCTGGCGCATGCGGCTCATGGCCGGCGCTGCGGCCGCCTCCGCAGGGACAGCGGCGGGTGGAACGGCCTCGGCGACGGGCGCTTTGGCCGCCTCGATGTCGCGGCGGAGGATGCGGCCGTCGGGGCCCGTCCCCTGCACCCGCGATAGGTTCACTCCCATCTCCCCAGCCAGACGCCGCGCCGCCGGCGAGGCGCGGACGCGGCCGGCCTCGGCTGGCGGTGCCTCGGCGGCCGCTGCTGGACGCTCAGGCACCGCGGCGGGTTTGTGCGCTGCCACGCCTGCCGCCGCTGCGGCTGCCTCGCGCTCGCCCGCCTGCCGGACGGGCAGGTACCGGGAGATGTCGTCCTCAGGGGCGGCGATGACGGCGATGACCTGGCCCACGGGGACGGTCGTCCCCTCGGGCAGCAGGATACGGCGGAGGACGCCCGACTCGTACGCCTCGATCTCGACGTTGGCCTTGTCGGTCTCGATCTCAGCGATGATCTCGCCGCGCCGGACGGGATCGCCCTCGCGCTTGAGCCAGCGGAGGATGGTCCCCTCCTGCATGTCGGCGCCCATCTGGGGCATCACCACTTCGCTGATCATCGGGCCCTCCTACGACATCCCCTTGACCGCCTGCACGATCTGCTCCTCCGAGGGGAGGGCCGCAGTCTCCAGGCGCTTGTTGTAGGGCATAGGCACGTCGGCGCCGCAGACGCGGGCTACCGGCGCGTCCAGATAGTCGAAGGCGCGCTCCTGGATGAGGCTGGATATCTCGCCCGCGAAGCCGCCCGTGCGCCAGTCGTCCTCCACCACCACCGCCCGGTTCGTCTTCTTGACCGACTCGACGACGGTGTCGATGTCCAGGGGGCGCAGGGTGCGCAGGTCGATGACCTCCGCCTCCAGCCCCTCTTCGGCCAGCATCGCGGCGGCCCGCAGGGACTGGTGGACGCTCCCCGAGTAGCCGACGATGGTCACGTCCCGCCCCGGGCGATGGACGCTGGCTTGTCCGAAGGGGACGCGGTACTCCTCCTCCGGCACCTCGCCCTTCATGGCGTAGAGAGCGGTGTGCTCGATGAAGATGACCGGGTTCTCGTCGCGGAGGGCGGTCTTCAAGAGACCCCTGGCGTCGTAGGGGGTAGCGGGCACTACCACCTTCAGGCCGGGGACATGAGCGTACCAGCCCTCCAGGCTGTGCGAGTGCTGGGAGCTGAGCTGGCTGCCGCCGCCGCTGGCCATGCGAACGACCAGGGGCACGCTTATCTGGCCGCCCGACATGTAGTGGAGCTTGGAGGCATTGTTGATGATCTGGTCGAAGGCGAGGAAGCTGAAGTTGATGGTCATCAGCTCTACCACCGGCCGCAGGCCGCCCATGGCAGCACCGATGCCGGCGCCGACGACCGCGGACTCGGAGATGGGGGTATCGCGCACACGGTCGGGGCCGAACTCCTCCAGCAAGCCGCGGGTAACGCCGTACGAGCCACCGTACGCGCCGATGTCCTCCCCCATGAGGACGACGCGCTCGTCACCCAGGAGCGCCTCGCGGAGGGTCTGGCGTAGGGCCTCTCGGAAGGTGATCTCAGCCATCGCTAGGAGGAACTGGGAACCTGGAACTGGGAACTGGGCCCCGCCCCCACCACGTAGGGGTGAGGTGGCCGAGTTCCTACTTCCTACTTCCTACTTCCTACTTCCCCTCCTTGTACACGTACTCATACAGCGCCTCCGGCGGCGGCTCAGGGCTCTCATCGGCGAAGCGCACGGCCTCGTTGATGGCCGCCTCCACCCCCTCCTCCAACGAGCGGGTCTCCTTTTCACTGATCAGTCCCTCGCCCTCCAGGTGGCGACGGTAGCGGAGGATAGGATCCTGGGCCTTCCAGCGCTCCACCTCCGCCTTGTCCCGGTAGAACTCCGGGTCGGCCATGGAGTGGCCTCGGAAGCGGTAGGTGACCGCTTCCAGGAAGTACGGCCCCTTGCCACCGCGGGCCCACTCGACGGCGCGGCGGGCGGCCTCGCGCACGGCCAGGAGGTCCATGCCGTCCACCCGCTCGGCGGGGATGTTATAGCCGCAGGCGCGCTTGTGGATCTCCGGCTCGGCGGAGACGCGGCGCACGTCGGTGCCCATGCCGTAGAGGTTGTTCTCGCAGAGGAAGACGACGGGCAGCTTCCAGACCGAGGCCAGGTTCAGCGACTCGTGGAACTCGCCCTGGTTGACGGCCCCGTCGCCGAAGATGTTGAGGACGATGCGGCCATTCTTGAGGTAGGAAGAGGCCAGGGCCAGGCCCACAGCCAGCGGCATGTGCCCGCCCACTATGGCGTAGCCGCCCATGAAGCCGCGCTTCACGTCAAAGAGGTGCATGGAGCCGCCGCGGCCGCGGCTCACCCCCGTCGCGCGGCCGAAGAGCTCGGCCATGAGGGGGCCTGGCTCCAGGCCGCGGGCCAGGGCGTGGCCGTGCTCGCGGTAGTGGCTGACGATGTAGTCGCTGGGGCCCAGGGTAGAGATGGCCCCCACCGCCACCGCCTCCTGGCCGATGTAGAGGTGAAGGAAGCCCCCGATCTTGCGGCGGGCGTACATCTCCGCTGCCTTCTCCTCGAAGCGGCGGATGAGCATCATCCGGCGCAGCAGGTCGGCGAGCTGCCCTCTATCCGGCTGCTTCCTTACAGCGCGACTACGTGCTCGAGTGGTCATGTTTCTGAAGCCTGCAATGGAGGCCTAAAGGCCTCCGCTACACCTTGGCAGGGCCGTAGCGGAAGGCTTTAGCCTTCCACATGAACTCCTCCCAGAAGTGGATGGCCTCCCCGTATGCGCCCAGCCAGCCTGAAGGGCTGGCCTTCGGGTGTATGGGGCGGGTGGGCTCCTCACCGCTCCTCCCTCCAGAAGTGGATGGCTTGCCCGTAGGCGCCTAAAGCCGCCTCTTTGAAGGCCTCAGACAATGTTGGGTGGGCGTGGACCGTCAGGCCCACCTCGCGGGCCGTGGTCTCCATGAGGGTGCCCAGAGAGGCCTCGGCCAGGAGCTCCGTCACGTCCGGCCCGACCATGTGGCAGCCCAGCAGGTCACCCTGGTCGGCATCCACCACCAGCTTGACTACCCCCTCCGTCAGGCCCAAGGCGACGGCCTTGGCGTTAGCCCGGAAGGGAAAGCGGCCAACCTTAACGGAGTAGCCCCGCTCGCGCGCCTGGGCCTCCGTGAGACCAATGCTGGCCACCTGAGGCTGGCAGAAGGTGGCCCGGGGCATCTTGACGTAGTCCAGGGCTGCCGGCTCCAGACCAGCGGGCAGACGCCCGCCCGTCTGGGCGATGCCCTCGACGGCGGCCACGCCCTGGGCCGAGGCCACGTGGGCCAGCATCAGCTTGCCCGTGACATCGCCGATGGCGTAGACGCCGGGGACACTGGTCTGCATCCGCTCGTCTATCTGGACGAAACCCTTCTCCAGGGCGATGCCCAGCGCGTCCAGGCCCAGGGCCTCGGTGCTGGCGGCCATGCCAACGCCCATCAGCACCCGGCTGGCCCGCACCTCCTCCTCGCGGCCGTCGACGCTGACCTGGATGGCCGCGCCGCCCTCGCCGAGCTGCACACCCTGCACGCGGGCCGAGGTCAGGCTGCGGACGCCCTGCTGATCAAGGGCGTGCTCCAGCCGCTGGCTAATCTCCTCGTCCTCGGTGGGCAGCAGGCGGTCCAGCATCTCGATAATCGTGACCTGGCTGCCGTAGGCGCGGTAGAGGTAGGCGAACTCCACTCCCACGGGGCCGCCACCCACGATGGCGATGGACTCCGGCACCTCCCTCAGCTCCAGGGCCTCGCGGCTGGTGATGACCACCTTGCCGTCGATCTCGACGCCCGGGATGCTGCGGGCGTGGGCGCCGGTGGCGACGATAACGTGGTCCGCCTCCACCGACCGGCCTTCGGGCCCGCCTGCCGGCGAGGCAGGGGTTACCTCCACCTCATGGGGACTGTGAAGGCGGCCGGCGCCGCTGATGATGTCCACCTTGTTGCGCTTGAGAAGGAACTCCACTCCCTTCACCGTGCGCTCCACCACCTGGCGGCTGCGGTCCACCGCCTTCCCCAGGTCGAAGCGCAGGCCGCGGGCAGTAACGCCGAACTCGTCGGCGCGCTGAAAGAGGTGGACGACCTCGGCGTTCCAGAGGAGGGCCTTGCTGGGGACGCAGCCCCAGTTCAGGCAGAGCCCGCCGACGCGGTCCTTCTCGATGAGGGCCGTCTTCAGGCCCAATTGGGCCGCGCGGATGGCAGCCACGTAGCCCCCAGGTCCCGCCCCGATGATCGCCAGGTCGTATCGAGCCATGGTGACGTCCTCGAAATCGTCTAGCCGCCGCCCTCGAAGGCTGGCCGCGGTGCCATCCTCTCCCCTAGCGCCGGAGGCTCGCCGCTAGCCTCTCGCAGCTCCAACCCGACCTGCTTGCGGGCGTGGTAGGAGCTGCGCACCAGGGGGCCGGCCTCCACGTGCCGGAAGCCCAGCCGCCGTCCCTCCTCGGCGATGTCGCTGAACTCTTCAGGCGGCACGAACCGCTCCACGGGCAGGTGCTTCTGGGACGGCCGCAGGTACTGCCCGATGGTGACGATGTCGCAGCCCACGCCACGCAGGTCGGCGAGGACCTGGCGCACCTCCTCCCGCGTTTCGCCCAGGCCCAGCATCATGCCGGACTTGCTGAGCATAGCAGGAGCCATCTTCTTGACGGCGGCCAGGAGGGACAGGGAGCGCTCGTAGCGGGCCTTGGGCTGCACGCGCCGGTAGAGGCGCGGCACGGTCTCGACGTTATGGTTGAGCACGAAGGGCTTCGCCTCCACGACCGTGGCCAGCGCCCCGCGGTCGCCCAGGAAGTCGGGGATGAGCACTTCCACCTGACAGTCGGGCCGGCGGGCGCGGATGGCGCGGATGCAGGCGGCGAAGACGCCCGCGCCGCCGTCGGGCAGGTCATCCCGGTTCACGGAGGTGATGACCACGTAATCCAGGCCCAGCACGTCGACGGTGCGGGCGAGGCGGTAAGGCTCCAGGAGGTCGAGGCCCTGGGGCCGGCCCGAGGTCACGGCGCAGAAACCGCAGCTACGGGTGCAGATGTCGCCCAGGATCATGAAGGTGGCGGTGCCGTTGTTGAAGCACTCGCCGATGTTGGGGCAGCGGGCCTCCTCGCAGACCGTGTGCAGCTCGCGGCGGCGGAGCAGGCCCCTGATCTGGCCGTAGCGCTCGCCAGCGGGGAAGCGCACCTTGAGCCAGGGAGGGAGCCGGCGGCCGTTGCCAGGCCGGGTCTCGATCTCCATCAGAATCGCCCATGTCGGTTGTCAACCGACACCACAAGCGACGAAAATGCGGGCTGCCCTTCGACAGGCTCAGGGTGCTGGATGGACTGCCGGTGGGAAGGGCAGAGCATACGGCATCCTGAGCTTGTCGAAGGACCTGAGGTCAAGGACAGTCGCATTCTCGCAGCAATCCTCCGGCAGCGGTCACTGCCTTCGCTTTCGCCTCCACCATCTCCAGGCCGAAGACGCGCCCCAGGCTGTCGATGACCAGGTCCTCCACCTCCCGCAGGGCGACCGGCCGCCCCAGCAGGCGCTCGACGGAGGTGACGGTGGCGTCGGCGAGGCCGCAGGGCACGATGTGCGCGAAGTAGGAGAGGTCCGGGCTCACGTTGAGGGCGAAGCCGTGGCTGGTGACGCCCCGGGAGACGCGCACGCCGATGGCCGCCACCTTGGCGGCGCCCCCAGACGGGGGCCCGTCCGGGCCTACCCAAACGCCCGGCCGGCCCTTGACCCGGCCGGCGGTGATGCCCAGGGCGGCCAGCGCGTCGATGAGGGCCGCCTCCAGCTTGCGCACGTACCAGAGGGGGCCCTCGCCCCAGGCGTCGAGCCGGAAGATGGGGTAGCCCACGACCTGCCCAGGCCCGTGAAAAGTAACGTCGCCGCCGCGGTCAACCCGGTAGACCCGTGCTCCGAGTCGAGCCAGCGCCTCTTCAGAGGCGAGGAGGTGCTCGGCCTTGCTGCGCACGCCCAGGGTGTAGGTGGGAGGGTGCTGGAGGAGGATGAGGACGTGCGGCGAGCGGCCCTCGCCCACGGCGTCGACCGCCTGCCGCTGCATCTCCCAGCCCTCCGGGTAATCCGTAAGGCCCCGGCGCAAGACCATGCACTGCTTGAAGCCGGACATTCCCATCGAAAGATGATAGCACACCGGGGGTCCCGACCGGGTGGGCGGGATCAGGGAGGATCGGAGGGCAGAAGATGGGTATGGAAGGAGTCTTGCCGCCGGGCGGGGCCGGCGGCAAGAC
>Ga0315296_10001618_pt1 | contig 19602 bp, 18 predicted proteins | sample YL17G14_18_MG_FD_203921 | JGI IMG/M metagenome (GOLD analysis project Ga0315296, IMG submission 203921) | Sediment microbial communities from Yellowstone Lake, YNP, Wyoming, USA - YL17G14_18 | ecosystem: Environmental > Aquatic > Freshwater > Lake > Sediment | place: USA: Wyoming | collected...
AAGATCCCTTCCCGGAGCGGGGGGGCCGCGAGAGCCCCGCCGACCACCGCCGACGCGAACTGCCCGGCGAGGGCCGCGAGCGCGGCGTCGAAGCCAACCCCGTCCACCCCCAACTCGCGCAGGAGACGCAGGTGAAAACCCGCGCCGCAGCCCGCGTCCACGACCTTGCGCCACCCGAAACCCTGCACCAGTGCCTGCCAGAACGGACGTTCGCGCTCGGCGCGCGCCTGCTGCGGCAGCGCCGCTGCCACTGCAGCCCATGACTCGCCCGGACCGACCCGGCTACTTCTTGCCATGGGACTGCACGAGTGCCGTGGTGTCCGGCCTCTTCTCTGCGGCGGCCATGCCGCCCACGTGGGTGTAGAGCGGCGAGTCGATCTCCTGCAGGCGGCGCGCGTACTCACCCTCGGAGACGACCCCGCGCCAGTGGCCGTTCACCCGGAACGCCACCGTGATGCCCAGGTAGATTCCTACGGCGAGCCCCACGGCGGCTGCGGGGCGCAGCAGCCAACCGCCCGCAGGGCGGGGTGTGCGCACCGCCAGACAATCCCTCACCGGGCAGACGGCCACGCAGTCCTGGCAGGACGTGCACTCGACCGACGCCATTCGAGTCAAGGCGTGCACCGGCAAGCGTGCGGGGCACACCTTGGTGCACTTGCGGCAGTCGATGCACGTGCCCGCGTCGCGGGCCACCTTGAGCGGGGCCAGGCGCCCGAGAATGCCCAGGAGCGCACCGTACGGGCACAGGTAGCGGCACCAGAGATCCCGCACCAGCACAGAGCCGATCACCACCACACCCAGCACCGTCACGGTGAGCCGGGATGGGTGAGCGAAGAAGAGCAGCATCTTGGTATCCGCCACCCTGTTGTACGGGCTGTCGAGGAAGGCGCGCACTCCGGGCAGGTCGAGGGCGACCCAGGCCGCCCAGAGGAAGAAGACGAGCAGCACGTACTTGAGGGCCCGCAGCGGGACGTCGAGCCAGCGCGGGAGCAGCCAGGTCCTGCCGAGCAGGCGCACGCCCAGCCGCCCGAGACCCTCAGAGAGCGTGCCCACCGGGCAGAGGTGGGAGCAGAAAGACTTTGCCACGAGTGCGCTCATCGCAAGCACCGCGACCAGGATCGCGAGGCCGGCCGGGTGGACGGGGTGAACCCCCCCTCCGGCGAGCGCGAGGCGCAGCGACATCAGCGCCGAGATCGGGAGGAACCCTTCGACACCGGCCGGGCGCGAGACCGGGGGCACGTTCCCGGCGGTGTGTGCGAGCGCCCACAGGGTGAACTGCACCCCCAGCCATACCATCAGCAGCAGGAACGCGACCTGCACCAGGCGGCGGGTGCGGATTACTGGCAACGTTTTCGAACGGCGCATCCACGTCTCCCGCAAACAACCTACGGCGGAACGCACGCTGCGGCCTTGACCGCGGTCAAAACGGTACGTTTCCTTGACGCTGCCATGCGTTGCCCGCGCCGGCGTCATGCCTCGCCGTCGGGGAGGTCAACCTCGGGGGCGGGCGCATGCCCCACCCCTTCCTCGGCCTGCCCGTGCGCGACGACCACCAGGGCGACTCCTCCAAGGATAACCGGCATCGCCACCCACTCGGTCAGGGTGACCCGTTCACCTGCGAACGCCACGCCCAGGGTCATCGCGATCACCGGGTTCACGTACGCGTAGCTGGTGGCGACCGCCGGCCGCACCCGGCGCAGCAGGTAGAGGTACGCCGAGAATCCTACCCACGAACCAAACACCACCAGGTACGCGAGCGCCAGCAGGGGCCGCGCAGGCACCGCGCGCGGCACCTTCTCGCCTATCGTCACGCTCGCCAACAACAGAAGGCCACCACCGGCAAGCATCTGGGCCGCCGAGGCCATCAGGCCCGCCGGGAGGTCGAGGTGCCGGCTCCACATCGAGCCCAGCGCCCAACTCATCGTCGCCACCAGCAGCGCCACCGCCCCGGCCGGGCTGGCCCGCAGGTTCCCCTCGAGGTTGAGCAGAGCGACGCCCGCGAAACCCACCGCGAGCCCCACCCACTCCAGGCGGCGCGGCCACTGCCCCCACAGGCCGGCGAAGATCGCCGACCACAGGGCGACCGTCGCCACTCCCAGTGCGGTCAGCCCCGAGGCGACCCACTGCTCGGCCATCACCACGCCGCCGTTGCCGCCGAGGAGCAACAACCCGCCCACCAGCGCCGCGCTCCCCCACTGTTGGCGGCGAGGGGCCGGCGCGCCGCGGAGCCGCAGCACGAGGTAGAGCACGCCCCCGGCAAGGAGAAAGCGCAGGCCGGCCATCAGGAACGGCGGGAACCCCTCGAGGGCGATGCGGATCGCGAGGTAGGTGGAGCCCCACACCACGTACACGGCGAGCAGCGCCAGCACCACCAGCCACCCGAACTTTGCTGAGAACGAGTCTCTTAGCACCCGCCGCAGTGTAGCGGCTCGCGGCGCGGGCGTACACACCCCGGGTCAGGCGAACACCCGCGCGGGGATGACCTCCGCGGCCCTGGTCCCGATGGCTTCCGGGAACCCCATGGCCAGCAGCTGCCGAAGGTTCTTCTCGATCGGGTTGGGGAGGTGCAGCAGCGCCAGGTACTCCTCCAGGGAGAAGTCCTTGAAGACCCCTGGCGGCATGTCGCTCACCGGGACCGGGTAGTCGCTGCCGAGGATCATGCGCTCGCCAGGAATGCTCTCCAGTACCCTGTCCACCGTGCCGATGCGACAGATCAGGCACATCGCCGAGACATCCGCATAGAGGCGCCAGCGGCCGTTCCTCTCGGCCTCCCGCATCATGGCCGCCAGATCGCCGAGGTGATCGTCCTGGAACGGGAACACGCGCATGGCGCAGTGGGCGGCGATCACGGTCACGCCGATGTCGAGGGCTCGCCGCAGCCGCCGCGGGTCGCCCAGTCGCTGGTGCTCGTCCACCGGCCGCGGCACCGGAAGCGTGTTCTCGGGGCCGGTGTGGCAGAGCAGCGGGACCCCTCGCTCCGCGAGCGTCTCGTAGAACCAGTCGTGCCGCGGATCCCCGACGTCGATGAGCTGGGAGTTGGGGAGCAGCTTCACCAGGGCCGCCGGGGGATTCCCTTCCAGGCAGCACTCGAGTTCGTCGCGCCCCTCGACGGGACCGCGGTTGGGGTTCACCGAGGCCCCCACCAGCACCTTGGCGTTGGCCTTCGCGAGCGTGCGCACGTACTCGTTGCTCACCACCAGATGGCTGTGCTCTTCAAGGAGCTTCCCGTCCTCACCGTATGCGGCGTCGAGGGCGAGCAGCACACCGTAGTCCACGCTCGGCGCAGCGGTCAGGGCACCGAGAATGTGGTCGCGAATCGTGCCGTCGAAGTCCCGGCGCAGCGCACTGCGCTTCACCCGATCGGCCAGGAGCATGTAGATGAAGGCGGGCTCGCGCTCCATCTCGCGGGAGACCTTGCACCCCGGCTCGTTCTTGGCCGCGATGTGAACGTGGATGTCGATCACCGGGGGCATGGTCTCGGTACTCGCTTCTGCCGCGGGATCACGATCTCGTGCGAGAGGGCCGCGCTGAGCTCCGTGGACACGCTACATCGCGATTCTCCCGCCGTCCGGAGACGAGCGTCAAGACGCCCGCACCGAAGAAAGCGTAATCGCCAGCGGCCGGACTTCCAGCCCGACGTTTCGATAGCCGGCGCTGATGCGGGCCATGCGGTCAAAGCTTCGCGACGATCGCCTTCGCCATGTCCACGGTCGAGGAGGACCCGCCCATGTCGTACGTCCGCACCTTGCCCTCCGCGATCACAGCGGCGACGGCCGTCTCGAGCCGCTCGGCCTTCTGCTTCTCGCCGAGCCAGTCCAGCATCATTCTGGCCGCCAGGATCGTCGCGATCGGGTTCACCTTGTTCTGGCCCGCGTACTTGGGCGCGGAGCCGTGCGTCGGCTCGAACACCGCCAGCTCCTCGCCGATGTTCCCCGAGCAGCCGAACCCGAGGCCGCCCACCATCTGCGCACACAGGTCGGACACGATGTCCCCGAACATGTTGGTCGCGACGAGCACGCCATACTTGTCGGGGTCTTTGAGCAGCCACATGCAGATGGCGTCGATGTTCGCGTCATCCATCTGGATCCCCGGGAACTCCTTCGCCACCTGCTTTCCGATCTCCAGGAACAGCCCCTCGGTGGCTCGCACCACGTTGGCCTTGTGGATCACCGTGACCTTCTTGTACCCGTACCTTGCGGCGTGCTCGAATGCGGCGCGGATGATGCGCTCCGAGCCCTTCTTCGTGTTGATCTTGCAGGTGATGGCGTACTGGTCGCCCGGAAGGTCGGCGAAGTGGGCGAACGGTTTGGCCAGCTCCTTCAGGATGTCGCGCAGCTTGTCCGGGACCGGCGAGAACTCGACTCCGGAGTAGAGGTCCTCCGTGTTCTCGCGGAACACCACCAGGTCGATTCCGTTGCGGTAGTTGAGCGAGTTGCCGGGGTACGCCTTGCACGGGCGCAGGCAGACGTAGAGGTCGAACAACTGCCGCATGCGCACGATCGGCGACCGGTACACGAGGCCCTTACCCTTCAGTTCGGGAACCAACTCCGCCTCCGCGGCCTTGACCGGCTTGGAGGTGATCGCCCCGAACATGGCCGCGTCCACGGTCTTCAGGAGCTCGATGGTGCGCTCCGGGAACGCGTCCCCTTCGGTGCGCCAGAACTCCCAGCCGATGTCGCCGTGGACGTACTGCGCGTCGACTTTGAGTGCGTCCAGCACGAGGCGCGCGGCCTCCATGACGTCGTTGCCGATCCCGTCTCCGGGCAACCAGGCGATGCGGTACGTGGGCATCTTCGGACCTCCTCTGGGTTCGTTGGTTCCACCCGTCATCGGGGCGCGGTCGCTCGCCTTAGCGAGTGGGCAGCTCCCGCGGCGCAGGGCCGTCGTAGGTGCAGGCCTGTTGGTCGATGCGCCGCATCGGCTTCTCGCGCCCCAACTCCTCGGCCACCTGCGCTATCCAACCGGCGGTGCGGGCCAGGATGAAAAAGCCGTTGGCCAGCTCCGGGGCGAACCCGAGGTCCGCGAGGACCGCGGCGATCGCCCCGTCGACGTTGAGCGGCAGCGGCTTGCCGGAGGCAGCGAGCGCCGCAACGATCGCCTCGGCCACCGCGACGTTCGGCCCGGCCGCGCCGGCTTGCCTCGCAAGCGCCAGCAGGCGGTGGGAGCGCGGGTCGTCGGTGTGAATCCGGTGCCCGAAACCGGGGAGCCGCCGTCCCGCCGCCTTCTCCTCGGCCATGAGCGCCTGCGCGACGGCCCGGGCGCTCTCACCGGCCTGCACCCGGGCGGCCCCGCGCGCCAGCAGGCGCATGCAGTCCTCGACCGCGCCGCCGTGGTGACGGTTGACCGCGAGGGCCCCCGCCGCGATGCAGGCGTTGAGGGGCGCACCGGTTGTCGCGGCGTTGCGCACCGAGAGCGTCGAGGGCGGCGTGACGCCGTGGTCGATCGAGGCCACCAGCATCGCCTCCATCAGGAGGCCCACGGCGGCGCCGGGGAGCTCGCCGCGCAGCACGAGGTAGACGGCTTCCCCAAAGGAGACCCTTCCCATCAGCTCTTCGAGGCGGTACCCGCGCACCCTGATCTCGTTGGGCGCGATCGAGGTCACCGCACTTGCCCACCCCTTCTCAGCCATCGTCATCCCTCCAGGACCCCGGCCACCGCGGCCGGCAGCGCGTCGAAGGCCTCCACCACGGTGGCGCCCGCCTCCCTCAGCGCGGCCACCTTCCCCTCGTGGGTGCCGCGCCCGCCCTCGACGATCGCGCCGGCGTGCGAGAAACGCACCCCCGAGGTTGCGGCGCGGCCGCCGATGAACGCCACCACCGGCTTGGTGACCTCGCCGTTCACCATCATCTCCGCCACCTGCTCCTCCTGTGAGCCGCCGATCTCGCCGAACATCGCGATGCAGGAGGTCTCGGTGTCCTCCTGGAAGAGGCGGACCACGCCCGGCAGCGGGAGGCCTACGATGCCGTCGCCGCCGACGTGCACCAGGGTGGACAGCCCGACGCCGGCCCGCGAGAGGTAGTACCCGGTGGATGAGGTCATGCCGCCGGAGCGCGAGGCCACACCCACGTGGCCCGGCTTGAACCACGCGCGGGCCGACTCCGCCCGGCCCCCGATCATCCCCAGCACGCCCTTCCCCACCGAGAGGACGCCCAGGGTGTTGGGGCCGAGAAAGCTCACCCCTGCACGTTCTACCGCGCGCGCGATCTCGAGCACGTCCCACACCGGAACTCGATCACCCACCAGAACCGTGAGAGGGATGCCCGCCGCGATCGACTCGAGGGCCGCGTCCTTGACCAGCGGCGCCGGCACGAAGATCACGCTGGCGTCGAGCCCCCCGTGCGCCTCCACCGCCTCCAGCACCGTGTCGTAGACCGGGACACCGTCAACGGTCTCCCCGCCGCGCCCGGGTGTGCAGCCGGCGACCACTTTGGTCCCGTAATCACGCATGAGCTTCGCGCGGGCGCGCCCCTCGCGGCCGGTGATCCCCTGCACCACGACGCGTGTGCTCTCGTTCACGAGGATGGCCATGCCCTACTCCAGCCCCCGCGTTCTGCGATAGTCGTCGAGGCCGGGCACAGGCAGGCGGACGTGTCCGCCGCCCGCACCCAGCGCCCGGCAGTCCACCTCGCACGCCAGGCACTCGGTGCAGCGGCCGCGGCGGGCCTCCTCCAGGGTGACATTGAGCACCGGCATTCCGTCCTCGGAGAGCTTGAGGATTTGCGGGACACACGCCGGCACGCAGGCCTTGCTCTCGCATCGCGCGCACACCGCGTGGTCGTAGGTGATCTCGCCGGTGGGCGTCGCGAACGTATAGGGCTTGACCGCGGCCCTCGGCTCACGCTGCGGCAGCCGGGCCGCCGTCGCGGAGGACCTTGCGATCAGCTCCGAGAGACGCTGCGCGCAGGTGTCCACGGGCGTGTCCTTGCCGTAGCACTCCACGGGTACGCCGAGCCCCTTGGTGAAACCCGTGAGGATCTCGATGGCCTTCTCCTCGCCGTTGCCGCCGAGGCGCACCACCGCAGGAACCGCGAGCGGTTCCTCGAGGAACGCCTTCACGAGACCGCGTGCTGAATGAAACTGCTCCTGCGAAGCGACGCCGGAGCCGGTTCCGAAGTAGCCGTCAACGCCCGGCTGCGAGAGCAGGATGCGCGCGGCCCGGTAGACCTTGGAGGCCGGGGGGTTGCCGGAGGTGTCGCAAAAGTTGGCGACAACGAAGCCGTGCCTGGCCAGGGCGTCCATCCCCATCATCGAGCCGCCGCCGCCGGCGCCGTGGAACGCGACCACCTTCTGCCCTCGCGAGAAGCCGTCGCGCATCTGGAGGAAGTAGAACGTCCCGCGGTAGTCGTCCTTCTCGACGTCCCACGCAATGCGCTCGAGAGGGGTGGGCGGGTGGCCGAGCTCGCGGGCCACCTCGATGCCGAGCTCCGGGTGGCGAAAGACTGCAGCGTCGTCCACCGTGATCCGGCAGTCGAGTGCCACCACGCGACCGTCGTCGGTGAAGACAAGCGGGTTGATCTCGGCGGCGCGCGCCTCGACCTGCCGAGCCACGCCGGCAAGCCGCACGCACGCGTCGGCGAGCTTGCGCTGCTCCTCGCCGTGCACCGCGACGCGCCGCCACAGCTCGCGGGCCGCGTGCTGCGGCAGCCCCTCCACGACATCCAGGGGAAGCTCTGCCACCGCGTCGGGGTGCTCGCGGGCGGTCTCCTCGATCCCGGTGCCGCCGTGGGCAGAGATCAGCAGCACCGGGCAACGCCGACGATCGTCGAGGATGATGCCCGCGTACCGCTCGGCTTTGACGGCCACGCGCTGTTCAACCAGCACCTCGGTGACCGGGAAGTCGCCCACCTGGGTCGCCAGGATCGCGGCCGCGCCCTGCTCCGCGTCCTCAACCGACTCCACGAAGCGGATCAGGCCCTTGCCCGCGCGACCGGTGGTCCACGCCTGCGCCTTCACCACGACCGAGCCGCCAAGACGCCCGGCGGCCGAAGCGGCCTCCGCGGGGGTGCGGGCGACCTCTCCGCGCGGGACGGCGATCCCCGCGGCGGCCAGTACCTGCTTTCCCTGAAACTCCGCAAGACGCGCCACGAACGCTCTCCTCCTGGGGTGTGGGCGCGCGGCACGCTACGCGAACGTCGCATACGTGTCAAGCAAGGAGCGCGGTAAGATACGGTACGCGAAGCAGGGAGGGAGCATGCCTCACGAGTCCTCCGTTCCAGGTTCCTGCTACTTCTACTACCCGCGCCTCGTGTGCGTCGTGGGTGTGCGCGACGAAGCCAAGCACACGACCAACTTCACGCCCGTGGCCTGGACGACGCCCCTCTCCTCCGACCCTCCGCTGTTCGGGATCTGCCTCTCCCCAAGCACCTACAGCCACCAACTGGTTCTGAAGACCGGAGAGTTCACCGTCAACTTTCTCTCGCACGAACACGCGGCGCTCGCCGAAGCCCTGGGCAAGCTCTCTGGCCGGGACACCGACAAGGTCAGGGCCCTCAAGCTCCAGCTCGAGCCCGGCCAGGCGCTCTCGACGCCCTCGCTGGCCGTTGCATACGCCTGTGCCGAGTGCGTGCTGCTCGAGCGCCACCACGTGGGCGACCAGACCCTCCTGGTGGGCGAGGTGCAGCGCATACACGCCTCACCGGGGGCCTTCGACGCCGACGGCGTGCTCCGGCTCAAACAGCTGAACCCGCTCCTCTACCTGGGCAGCAACCGCTACGCAACCACCGATGCCGCCTCGCTGCACCGCCCGGGTTCCGGAGCGAAGCCGCGCTGAACCTGTGGAGGCGCCGGGGGTGCCGGCGCCTCCACCGCGTACCGTCGCTGCCCACCGAACGATTACGCCTTGGCTGGAGGCGGTTGGGCGACGCCGGCGAGAGCGGTGGTGCCGAGCATCCCGCCGAGCCCCATCGTCTCCACGGCCGAAGATGGCACGATCACCATGCTGCCCTTCTCCTTGATCGCCTCGTACAGCATGTTCATGGCGCGCAGGTGCATGGCGGTGGGGTTCTCACGGTAGAGCTCGGAGGCCTTGGCGAACAGGCTGGCGATCTCGGTCTCGGCGGTGGCGAGGATGATGCGAGCCTGCCGCTCGCGCTCCGCCTGAGCTCGGCGCGACATCGCGTCCTCCAACTCAGACGGGATGCGCACGTCGCGGATCTCGACCGACTGCACCGTGATCCCCCAAGGGTTGGTCTTCTCGTCCAGGATCTTGGCGAGCTCGAGGCCGAGCTTCTCCCGCTCCGTGATCATCTCGGCGAGGTCGTGTCGGCCGATCGCTTCGCGCAGCGCGGTCTGGGAGGCGAGGAAGATCGCGTTGAAGTACGACTGCACCTCGAGCACGGCCTTCTGTGCGTCCCACACCAACCAGAACACGATCGCGTCCACGTTCACCGGAACGGTGTCCCGCGTGAGCGCCGACTCGGCGGTGACGTCGGTGGCGCGCACGCGCTGGTCCACGAGGTGCGAGATCACGTCCACTACCGGGATGATCCAGAACAAACCAGGGCCTTTGAGACCCCGAAACCTGCCGAAACGCAGGATCAGCGCCTTCTCCCACTGGTCCACCACCTTGATGGCGAACAGCAGGTAGAGCCCAATGAAAACGGCGGGCAGCAGCACCGCAGGGATGAGATCGTCGCGTCGCATCGTGTTGCCGACGACGATCGTGCCGATGAGCCCGGCAACCCAGACGGCGACCGCCGCGGTGAGCGACATTCCATTGACGAAGCGCCGGCTGTCCTTGGTCAGGATCGGAGCACCAAGGCTCAGCTCCTGGGGCGGTTTCTCTTTTCCCGTGTCCTTCTCTCTTCTCGGGATCGTGATGACCGGAAACATGGTGTCCTCCTCCTAGAGCGGCGGCCCGACGCGGCGCCGCGCTTTCGCCAGAAACCACAGGTAGATGGCGAGCAGCACCCCGGCCACCAGTGCGAAACCCGGGGATGGGATCAGCCCGCCGTGCTCCACGAACAACGCTCCGCCCAGCACCAGCAGAGCCACGACCTTCAGCGCGATGCTCATGGCTTGTGCTCCTCCACCCGCGCCGCGAGCTCCGCAACCACCTCTTCCGGGGGCAGACCGGCGGCGGCGGCACGCGCCAGGAACTCGTTTACCAACTGCACTACCTGCCGGCGCCGCTCCACCTGATCGCGCTCCACCTGGACCGGGGCGACGTACGTCCCGGACCCCTGCTGGGTGTTGAGCACACCGCGGATCTCCAGCTCTTTGTAGGCCTTGGCAACGGTGTTGAGGTTCACCTGCAGCTCCACCGCGAGGGTGCGGACCGTGGGGAGCTGCTCACCCGGCACGAGCGCACCGGTGGCGATCCCGGCCAGGGTCTGATCGATGACCTGGCGGTAGAACGGCACCCCCGAGGCGGGGTCGAGGCGGAAGCTGATGGGCATCTCAGTCACCTATTGTAATAGTTCATCATGACATTAATACGTTAAGTCCCCGAAAAAGGTTTGTCAACCCCCCGGCGGCTGTCCGCCCGGCGCGCTGCTACGATGGCCCGCAGAGATGCGAAAGGCGGCACCGAAACGGGGTAGGACACCGTGAACGCCGGGCGTTCGCCAGTCCCGGCGATCGCCGTGACAGCCGCCGCCTTCGCGGTTGCCGGCGCCCTCATCACCGGCCTGCTGCTGAGGTGGCCCCTGGCGTCCCCGGTGGCGGCGGCCGTTCGCCTCCTGGGCTGGACTCTGGCCGCCGCCTATGCGATCGCGCCGGTCCTGGCCCTGGGTCTGACCCTCACCCGCAAGTTCAGGCAGGAGAACGAAGTAGGTTGCTCGCGCCTGATCGCTGCCTGGGGTGTGGGGTGGGCGGCGGTGGTGCTGGTCGGGACCGTCATGCTGGCCTCGGGTCTGTACTTCGAGACCGTCTGGCTGGCACTGGCATCCGCCGGGAACCTGGCCCTCGTGGGGTTCCTCGTCGTGCGCCGGTGGCAGCCGCTCCGGGAGCTCCGGGCCATGGCCGTTTCGGCCTGGGACCGGTGGCGAGCCCAGGGCCTCATCGGCTGGGACCTCGCGATCCTGCTCTGCCTGGCAAGCGCCGCACTGCTCGCGAGCCTGCCCCCCGACGCCCGCGACGAGCTCGTCTACCACCTGGCGCTGCCGCAGTTCTGGCGCTTCCAGCACGACTGGTGGGTGCCCGTGGACAACCTCCACTGGCTGTTCCCCGCCAACGCCGAGCTGATCTGGGGGTACGGGATGGCGGTGGGCGGCGTCCACGTCCCGAGGCTGCTCACCTTCGCCTTCGGCGTAGCAACCCTCGCGCTGCTGGCCGACTGGCTCGCCGAGGCCGGCCACGACCCCTGGGTCGCGCGCGTCAGCGTGCTGTTCCTGGTGCTGGCGCCGATGCCGCTGGTGCTGCTGGGCATCTGCAACGCCGAGTGGCCTCTCCTCTTCTTCCTGCTGCTGGGGTGGCGGGCGGGCCGTCTGTACCTCGAATCCCCGCGGGTCCCGGTGCTCGTCCTGGCCGCGCTGGCGTGGGGCGTGTGCCTGGGGCTCAAGTACACGGCGTTCCCGGTCGTGGCGGTTCTCGCCCTCGAGTGGCTGGTGGCGCTCGCCCGCCGGCACGGGTCGCGCCGGGCCCTCGCCGCCGCTGCGGCTGTCGTGGTTGCGGCCGCCCTCCTTGCCGGGGGCTGGCTGTTCCGGAACTGGCGCGCCACCGGCGACCCCCTCTACCCGCTGGGCACAACCCTGCTCGGCGCGGCGGCGGCCGACGCCGCCCCGGACGCGGGGCGCCTGCTCGACTACTCTCGGCCCCCGGGGCTCTGGAGCCTCGCTCCCTGGCTGTACCACGCCACCGCCGATCCGGTGATCGATCACCGGCTGCACCTGGGATGGCCGCTGCTGCTCCTCGGTGTCGTGGCGTTGGGGTGGCGCCGCATCGGCGACCGCCCGTGGCTCACCGTGGTGGGCGTGTCGGCGCTCCTGCTGCGCTTCTCGCCCGCGCCGAGGGCGTACGTCCCCCTCATGGGGCTGGCGTGGCTCTTCCTCCCCGATGCCCTGCGGATGGTGGCGCCGCGCCCCCGTCTCCGCCGGACGGTTTCCGCCCTAATGGTTCTGCTGGCGCTCACCTCGCTGCCCTGGTTCTACGTCGTTCTCACCAAGTACAGCCCGGGGTCGGGGGACTACCTGCTCGGGAGGATCTCCGACGCCGGGTTTCTGCGGCAGAGCGGGGTGGTCACGCCGGTGGTGACGTACGTCCAGACCTCGACGCCGCCGGAAGCCCGCGTCTGGCTGTGGTGCGGCGAGCAGACGTTCTACCTGGAGCGCTGGGCGCGGGCGAGCAGCTTCCTGGAGAAGCCGCTGTTCCTGACCTGGTTCGAGAGGTACGGCGAGGAGGGCTTCTCCCAAAGGCTCGACCAGGCCCGCGTGGACTTCGTCCTCGTCGAGACCGCCAACTGCCAGGTCCCGCCGCTCTCTGTCCACACCGAGACGAGAGACTGGCCGGTATCCCCCCAGTTGCGGCCGGGAATCGCCCGCTGGATGGCGGGCAACCTCCGGGAGGTCACCCGCGACGGCAGCTACGTGCTGTACCGGGTCACACGCCCGGTTGGCCGGTAGCACCTGGCAGGTGCCGCCACCCATCGGCCAGAGCGGCGGGGCTCGTGGCCTCGCCACCGCGAGTGTATGATGGCCGCACGGCGCTGCGCCCCTGGACGGGCCGCGGGAAGGTGAGATGCGCGACGCGGTGGTGATCGGCGTGGCAGGCGGGACCGGCTCGGGCAAGACCACGGTCGGGGAAGCGATCGTCGCCCGCATCGGTGCGAGCCGCATCGCTTACCTGCAGCACGACAGCTACTACCGAGACCTCGCCGGTTGGGACCGGGACGCGCTCCTCCACCACAACTTCGACCACCCCGACGCGCTCGAGAGCGAGCTGATGGCCCAGCACGTGCGCGACCTCAAGGCACACCGCGCGATCGAGGTGCCCATCTACGACTTCACCGTCCACGCCCGCACTGGGCGGACGCGTCGCGTCGAGCCCCGCGGCGTGGTGCTGGTGGAGGGAATCCTGATCTTCGCGGAGCCCGTGCTCTGCGAGCTCTTCGACATCAAGATCTTCGTGGACACCGACGCCGATCTGCGGTTCATCCGCCGGCTGCGTCGCGACCTCAGCGAGCGCGGACGCACCGTCAAGAGCGTGATCGGCCAGTACCTCGAGACCGTCCGCCCGATGCACCTTGAGTTCGTCGAGCCATCCAAGCGCTGGGCCGACCTGATCATCCCGGAGGGCGGCTTCAACGCGGTGGCGCTGGACGTGGTCTGCGCGCGGGTCGAGGCCCTGCTCCAACCCCGGGACAGCTGACGCGCCACCGGTGCGGACTCGCGCCGCTGAAGAACTTCCAGGGTTGGCTGACCTGGGGGCGCCGGTCACTCGCGGGGGCGGCGCCGGCGCTGACGGAGCTCTTCTTCCTTGTACATGTATCGAATAGCGTGCTTGTAGATCATGAGGTTCGGTCCGTCGGTGCGGTTCAGCTTGATGCAGTCCCGGTCGTACCACTCCACCCAACCGTGCAGCTCGGTCCCGTCGTCCAGCATCACGACCATCGCCGTCTTGTTCTGCATCTGCTTGATGAAGTAGTAGTTCTCGGCGTTGGTCTGCTCCGGCGGCGCCTGCTTGCGATGGACCATTCCCCGCAGCGGCGTGCGGTCCGCCAGCTCGGAGATCGAGGGCCGGATGAGCCTGCGGCTCGTGAGGGGCTCGTCGCCCCTTCGTTCGGATTCCTTCATGTAGACCTCATCAAACTGATTTGCAGTATATCACCTCAGAGGACGTGTTCACCAAGGATACGGATCTGTGCCGGAAAGGGTTTATTGGGTCCGCGGGGCCTTGCGCGCGGTGTCCGCTTCGTTCGCCTCGTGCGCGAGGCAGCACATCAGCCTCCCGCACATCCCCGAGATCCGGGTCGGGTTGAGCGAGAGCTTCTGCGCCTTGGCCATGCGTATCGTGACCGAGTTGAAGCGCGTCATGAACGTCGAGCAGCACAGCATCCGCCCGCAGGGCCCCCAGCCGCCGCTCGCCCTGGCCTGGTCGCGCACGCCGATCTGCCGGAGCTCGACCCTGCGCCGCGTCCGTCGGCCGAGGTCGCGCAGCAGGTCCCGGAAGTCCACCCGCTCCTCCGCCGCAAACGTGATCACGATCGTGTCGCGGTCGAGCGGCACGGTCGCGGTCACCGGGCGCATGGGCAGGTTCAACTCCCTGGCACGCTCACGGCAGAACCGCAGCGCATCGCGCGCGACGAGGGCGAGCTCTTGCGTCCTCGCCACCTCGCTCGGCGCCGCCCGCCGCAGCACGCTTCCGGCGACCCGCTCCGGGCACGGTCGCATGACCGGAATCTCATGGCCGCCCAGCCGGCCGACCCGCTCGCCATCGGATGAGGCAACCACGTAGGAGACCCCCACCTCGAGCTCCACACCGGCCCTGAGCGTGCAGACCTGGCCTGGCAGATCGGGGGAGAAAGTCATGCGAACGAGATCGCCACGGGGCCGGGCCGCGGCCGGGCACTCAGAACAGCTCATGACGGCTTTCCCCCTTTGTCGAGAGCCGCATCCGCCTCGGCGACCGCATCGGCCTGCCCCGCCCGAGCCTGCTGCACCCGAGCCTCGATCGCCGGGTCCGAGAGCGCCAGGATCTGCGCGGCCAGCACCGCCGCGTTGCGGGCGCCGGCCTTGCCCACGGCCACGGTCGCCACGGGGACCCCGCCGGGCATCTGCACGGTGGAGAGCAGCGCGTCGAGCCCGTCCGCCACGCCGCCCGCAAGAGGAACCCCGATCACCGGCCGCGCGGTGGCTGCCGCCACGACACCGGCGAGGTGCGCCGCCATGCCGGCGCCGCAGATGAAGACGCGCACTCCGCTCGCCTCGCCCTCCCGCACCAGATCCAGTGTGCGAGCGAGCGAGCGGTGCGCCGAGGCAACGTGGGCGCGCCAGCCAACGCCGAGGCGGTCGAGTTCGGCACCTGTCTCCCGCAGCACGTCCCAGTCGTTCTTCGAGCCCATCAGAATGAGGACCGGCGCGTTCATGCCAACCCCTTGCCGATGTCGCGCCGGTACTGCACCCCGTCGAACTGCACCCGGCCAACGGCCGAGTACGCGCTCTGTGCCGCCTCGTTCAGCGTCGAGCCGCGCCCGACCACCGAGAGCACTCGCCCTCCCGCGGTGACCAGCCGCCCATCCTGCAGCGCGGTCCCCGCGTGGAAGAGCAGCACGCCGGGTTGCGCCAAGGCCTCGCCGAGGCCTGCGATCGGGTCGCCGCGCCTCGGTGCCCCGGGGTATCCGTCGGCCGCCAGCACCACGCACACCACCGCCTCCCGCTTCCAGTTTGCGCGCAGTGCGCCCAACTCGCCGAGCGCCGCGGCGCGTAGCAGCGGGAGCAGGTCGCCCTCCAGTCGCGGGATCACCACCTGAGTCTCTGGGTCGCCGAAGCGGCAGTTGTACTCCAGAAGCTGCGGGCCCTCCCTGGTGACCATCACGCCCGCGTACAGCACGCCGCGGTACGGCCTCCCCTCCGCGGCGAGGCCCGCGATCGTCGGGTGGACGATTGCACGCAGGATGGTGGTCGCCAGGCCGGATTCCATCGGTGCTGGTGAGACGGACCCCATCCCTCCGGTGTTCGGGCCCTGGTCACCGTCCTTGAGACGCTTGTAGTCGCGCGCAGATGCGAGGGGGAGCACGCTCGTCCCGTCGGTCAGCACCATGAAGGAGATCTCGTCCCCCTCGAGGCACTCCTCGACAAGCACCTTCTCCCCTGCCGAGCCGAAGGCGCGTTCCTCGAAGTAGAGGGCCAGCGCCGCCTCGACCTCGTCCTTGCGGCGGCACACCTGGACTCCCTTGCCGGCCGCGAGGCCGTCGGCCTTGAACACCACCGGCACCTTTAACTCCTTCACCGCTGCGGCCCCCTCGTCGCGGCTTCGCACGACCCTCGAGCGGGCGGTGGGGATGCCGTGCCGCACGCAAAACTCCTTGGTGAAGACCTTGCTGCCCTCGACCTCGGCTGCGGCGCGCGAGGGCCCGACGAGGAGGAGACCGCGCCGGGCAAATTCGTCCGCGATGCCGAGCACCAGCGGCAGCTCGGGGCCCACGACCGTGAGGTCGATGTGGAGCGAGGCGGCGAACTCGGCGAGCTCGACCATGGCATCGGCCGCGATCGGCACGCAGGTGGCCATGCCGGCCATCCCTGGGTTACCCGGCGCCGCGTAGAGCTCGTCGACGCCGGCGGCGCGGGAGAGTTTCCAGGCCAGCGCGTGTTCCCGCGCCCCGCCGCCGACCACCAGGACTCTCAACGGGGCCCCCCCGCAACCAGTGCAACCTGGAGAAGCGACAGGCAAGCGGTCTCGACGACATCGCGCGCGGAGCAGCCCCGGGAGAGGTCGTTGGCGGGGCGGGCAAGCCCCTGGAGCAGCGGCCCCACCGCACGTGCACCGCCGAGGCGCTCGGTGAGCTTGTAGCCGATGTTGCCGGCGTTGAGGTCGGGGAACACGAGCACGTTCGCCTTGCCGGCCACCGGCGAGCCGGGTGCCTTCTTGCTTCCCACCGCGGGGAGCAGCGCCGCGTCGAGCTGCAGCTCGAAGTCAAAGGCGAACTCCACACGGCGCGCGGCGAGCGCCGCGCCGGCCTGGCGGACCTTGTCCACCAGTGGGTGCTCCGCAGAGCCCTTCGTCGAGAACGAGAGCAGCGCCACCCTCGGCTCGCCGCCCACGATCGCCCTGAAGGTGCCGGCGGCGCTGACCGCGATATCGGCCAGTTGCTCGGGATCGGGGTCGGGGAGCACAGCACAGTCCGCGAAGACCATCAGCCCGTCCTGCCCCCAGCGCGGATCGGGGTGGACCATGACGAACGCGGACGACACGGTCTTGATCCCCGGCGCCGGTCCGATGGCGTGGAGCGCCGCCCGGACCGTGTCGGCCGTCGTCCGGACCGCGCCGCCGACCGATGCGTCACACTCCCCGCAGGCCACCAGCAGCGAGGCGAAGTACAGGGGGTCCGCGAGGGCCACCTCGGTCTGTTCCTTGGTCCAGCCCTTGGGTGCGCGGCGGGCGTGGAGGAGGTCGAAGAGCTTCTGGCGCCTGGGGTCGCCCGCGGGATCGGTGACCGTCACGCCCCGGGAGCGGAGGCGCTCGTGGTCCGCACCCTGTTTTGCCGCCGGACACAAAATCGTGACCTTCGCGACCTGGTCCTGACGCAGGACACCCGCGGCCTCCACGATCCGAGGGTCATCCCCCTCCACCAGCACGACATGGCCACCGACCGCGCGGGCGCGGCCCGGCAGCTCCTCGAGAAATCCCAAGCCGACCTCCGCGGGTATTGTAACCGCCTTTCACGTTGGACCCGCAAACCTCCGCGCAAAAGCGGCTTGCAGACCCCACGCTGGGCAGCGGCGGAGGCCGTGGCTCGTGCGTCTATTGACAATCACGTGACATATGGGCGATCCGAACACCCTGACATACGAATACGAAGGAGGATTCGTGGGTCCTGACAAAGACTTGACAAATCTCGCGACCATCGCTAACTTGACCAAAGTCACCCGTGCCCCCGCACCACCTAGGTTCAGGGCCGGGACGGCGAAAGGGGAAAGCAATGGCGCTACTCCAGTGTGGTCTGGCAATCCTTGCGGCGGCGAACCTGGCGGTCCCGTCACACCCCGTGGGCAACGTGGCCCGCCGGCTGCAGAGCGTCGAACCGCCGCACGTCTACGCGGTTTCGGAGGCCGAGCACTACCTCACCGCGCAACAAGTCGAGTACATCCGACCTGGCTACAACATCACGCTGGTGAGCATCCAGATCCCGGCCGACCGCAGGCCGCTGGTCGAGGTGACGTTCACCGACGATAAGGGCCAGCCGCTCGACCGGCTCGGCAACATCACGCCGGGAGCGCTCTCCGCGTCCTTCATCCTTGCCTGGTACGACGCGCCCAACCGCGACTACATCTCGTACACCACGCGCACGCAGACCAGCCCGATCACAAAAGTGTCCGCGGTGCAGGCGTCGGCCGACTCCAACGGCACCTGGAACGAGCTGGCGATGGGGCGCTACACGTACAAGTTCCGCACCGTGCTGCCCGCCAGCTTCGACCAGACGAAGACCCACACCCTCGGCATCTACGGCTCGCGAAACCTCCAGGCGATCATCGAGAAGATGTACTACGACAACGTGCTGTACGACTTCCGGCCGGACGGCGGGCCGGTGACCAGCACCTGGGCGGCATTCGAAACCGCGACCTGCAACGCGTGCCACGACCCGCTGGGGCTGCACGGTGGCTCCCGCCGCGAGGTCAAGCTGTGCGTGCTGTGCCACAACCGCACCCAGTCGCTCGACCCCGACACCGGCAACACCGTCGAGATGCGCCTGATGGTTCACAAGATCCACAACGGCCCGAACCTGGCCAAGGGCTACACGATCATCGGCTTCAACCAGTCGGTGGCCGATTACTCCCACGTCACCTACCCGCAGGACGTGCGCAACTGCACCACCTGCCACAAGCCCAGCGCGCCGGAAGGCCACATCTGGTTCAGCAACCCGCAGCGCTCGGCGTGCGGCTCCTGCCACGACAGCGTCGACTGGGTCACCGGCGAGAACCACGCCGCCGGCCCGCAGGCCGACGACTCGGCGTGCGCGAGTTGCCACCAGCCCCAGGGCGAGTTCGAGTTCGACGTCTCCATCAAGGGGGCCCACACCATCCCCACCAAGTCGGCGCAGCTCAAGGGCCTCAAAATGGAGATCCTCAACGTGACTGGCGCGGCCCCCGGCGCCAAGGTCACCGTGCTGTTCAAGGTGACCAACGGCGACGGCTCGCCGGTGGCGGCCTCGTCCCTCAATAGCCTCAACATCCTGCTCGGCGGCTCGACCGCCGACTACACAAAGACGATCCGCGAGAGCGCCACCAAGGCGACGGCCTCCGGCGACGCCTGGGTCTACACGTTCACCGCTGCGCTTCCCGCCGACGCCGCCGGGAGTTGGACCGCATCCGCCGACTGCTACCGTAACGTCACCCTCAACCCCGGGCCGACGGCAGCGGTGCGTGAGGCCGCCGTGAACCCGATCTACACCTTCGCGGTCACCGACGCGCAGGCAACCGCGCGCCGCACCAGCGTCGACCTGGCCAAGTGCAACAAGTGCCACGAGACCCTCGCCCTGCACGGCGGCCAGCGCTACAAGATCGAGGAGTGCGTGATCTGCCACAACCCGGTGGCGGACGACAAGAGCGTGCGGCCTGCCGACCAGGGCCTCCCCGAGTCGATCTCGATGCAGCGGATGATCCACCGCATCCACACCGGCGAGGAGCTGAGCCAAGATTTCACGGTCTACGGCAGAGGAAGCAGCCTGAACAACTACAACGAGGTGCTCTACCCAGGCGATCGCCGCAACTGCGTGGCCTGCCACGTGGCGGGCGCCTACACGGTGCCGCTCCCCGACGGGGTGATCCCGACGGTGACCCAGCGCGACTACTACAGCCCGATGCAGCCGACCGCGGCGGCCTGCCTTGGCTGCCACGACTCCAAGCCGGTAGCCGTGCACGCCTACACCATGACCTCGTTCTTCGGCGAGGCCTGCGAGGCCTGTCACAGCAACGACGCCGAGTTCGCAGTGGACAAGGTGCACGCTCG
>Ga0315296_10001619_pt1 | contig 19597 bp, 26 predicted proteins | sample YL17G14_18_MG_FD_203921 | JGI IMG/M metagenome (GOLD analysis project Ga0315296, IMG submission 203921) | Sediment microbial communities from Yellowstone Lake, YNP, Wyoming, USA - YL17G14_18 | ecosystem: Environmental > Aquatic > Freshwater > Lake > Sediment | place: USA: Wyoming | collected...
TCGAGACAGCCTCGGTGGCTCAGCTCGGTAGGGATCTGCTCACGCCGAGAGCAGCCGCCTCGTAAGCGGCAGGCCGCGGGTTCGAATCCCGCCCGAGGCTCCAAAAGATCAGTTGAAACCCACACGCGCACGGCAGGGTCAACGTATGCTCATACAACAGAACAGGACGGGGAAAGGAATTGACAGAAATCTTCAAGAAAGAAGCCTCGCAATCATGTGACAGTCACAGCTTCTTGACGAGATTAGTGCGACAAACCTAAGCATAGTATTGTTTTTGATGCGATAACGGTTGGTTTCGGCTGCCTCTCATGGTTTGAATGGGGTATGAGCTACCTGGGCCGGTTGATCAGCCTGGTATGATCCGTGAAGTCTTGTAGTTCATAATTCGACTTGTATTGCCATGTCTCTGACTATCGAGGTGAGATGCCTGTTTTGTCTCCACACCGACAAGCGCAGTTGATCATAAGGGATCTTCAGTTATTTGTGAAACTTCTGTACTTGTACCAGGCCAAAGTTCTCGTAAACATTCTGTCTTTTCCGTTGAATCTCGTTATCTCATAGCTTCCTGTTGATATCGGGCCGTATCTTTTGAAGTTCCACAAGAAGCACATTCCTATTGAGTTCTGTTCAATCAAACCCAAGCTCTCCTCTATTATGAGAGCCTGCCTCAACTCGCCTTCTGTCGCTCTACATCCAAATTCCGAAAGGCACGTAGGCTTACCTTGTATCTTCAACCTCTCTAGCCAGTAGCTGTACGCCTCGCTATTTCTGTCATTGAGAAGGTATCTGTTCTGACATACAACATCAAACCCTAGCCCTATCCAATCTATGTCTTCATCTGCAATTGATGAGTATGATATTTCTCCTTTGAAATTGCTTCTCGTTAGGGAGACAAGCTGCCCCAGAAAGGCATTCACATTCCTGTTGATCTTCTTGACGGCGGTTTGGTTGGAGGTTCTTCTGTTGTAGTTGTCAACTCTTTCCTGACGGCTCTTCCCCTCGACAAAGCCTCGTATGTCCATTGGCGCCTCGTTTGCCACAAGTAATATGAATCTGCTAGTGCTGGAACTTCTCAATGTTTCAGCTTTTCTTGAGAATTGATCTAATTTTGCGAGAACCTCGCTTTGGGTTGAATCAACGTAGCTTGGGCTCAACATAATAGTGTTGAAGCCGATGTTCGCTGCGATTGTGGCACCCGTCAGCATTTTGTCTTCGTTATCGCCGAACAATCTAATGTTTCTGCATCCCAACTCATGATAAATCTCTGACAAGTCTTCAAGTATTTCATCATCTTTTGGTGGTGTGTAGTAGTCCCCGAACGCCGACACACCAATTGTATAGCACATGCCCTTTGGTATTCTGTAGGTTATAGTCTCAAAAACATCGGTGCGGTCAACGGGCATAACAACCACAGCAGAATCGTCCTTCATTCCATCAGATACGACTAGTTTGGTTTCGTGTCCTTTCTCGTTACTGACGGGTAGCCTTCCCCAATGGTGTGTCGAGGAGTTGAGCAGTTTCCAGTCGCCTGTTCCGTTGTACCGTATGAACCATTGACTGGTTAAGGGATCTCCGTCTGGATCTGTGGAGTTGTTCAGGAACATGATGAGGTCTCGGTCTGTTGGAGCAATATACTTCAGAGTCCTCGTAGGAGTGCGGTACGTGAATGCTGCCTTGGGAGGTCGATTGAGAAGCTGCTTCACGTAGACCGAGCCGCCATCCATGAGAAAGATTACAAAAATAGTTATGGCTGCGATGATTGCAATCTGCCACTTCTTCACTCTCTCACCCTCCTTTCAAGAGTCGTTCTGTCAACAACTGCCGTGATCACAGTGAAAGAGCGAAAAGCCGAGGGCGCAGCTGAACTAGTGCTTTCAAATATGATTCTATCGAGGAAATATGGGTCGGATATTGCTTTTCTGTAGGCTTCAAGGGATTCAGGCGAAGAATCAACACGCCAGTCCTTTTCTCCTGCATCTCTCATGTCCTTTGAGAACCAGACTACAGCCTTTATGTTCGAATACAGATTCTTGATTGAGTCATACGCATTCAGTATCCACTTCGCTTTAGGCCCAAGTACATTGGGCAGAGACTCCGAAGAACATCCCATCTCAGCCAGCACGAAGGGTTTGTTCTTATGCTTGGTGTAGATCTCCAGACCGCTGTTCTTCTTGAACAGGTCTCTGAAGTCAAGCCAATAGGTTTTCCCCTCATAGTATCCAATGTTGTATAGATCGCATCCCACCCAATCCACGTAATGATCGCCGGGATAGTAGTTCTCAGGTTTATTCCATTCCGTGTCTGGAACGCTGTTGTGGTTTGGACACCAGACCCATACCGCATTCTTGACTTCGAGCGAATCAAAGATTTGATGGATGTGCCTCCATGAGTCAACGAATCTCTCCGGGCCGTCTGGTTTGAGAGGATCTCCATAGTACTTGTACAAGTCATCCACTTCCGACCAGCTTCTGTTGCCGTATGGTCCAAAGTTGAATGCGCCTTGGAATGGGAATTTGGCGGAGTCCAATCCGAGGTTCATCTCCCAACCCAGACGTAGAAATACCGGATATGTGAAAGCCTTCGCCTGTAGCGCCCATTTAGTCAAAAGGTCATCGCATCTTCCTTCGATTACATCTTGTGGTTTTGCTGGGTAAGCTCTTCCAGTTGCTGAGTCAACTGATGTCGCCCACCAGCCAATCATAGGAACAATACCGATTCGCACTAAACGATCAGCCTGGTCTCGGGGAAAATAGGGTAGGAGCCCCTTGATGCTGCTTTCCGGCCAAATCCAGGGTATGATTTCGATGGCCATTCTTCTCCCCACAGCATTCTCATAGTACGTTATTTTCTGGATATCCTCGTCGATAACCGACGAACCTATAACGTGAGCTCCGACGTAGCATCCATTGACAGGAATCTTGATTCTCATCATCGTTGGGCCGGTTCCTGCTGTGGTGGTTGTTTGAACTGCTGGTGGGGTTATTGCTTTCCAGTTATAGGCGAGGATTGAGCCCACGGCAAGAACGAGGATAACGACGAGTATGCCGATGGTTTTGGCCTTCAAGGCCACTCAACCTCATTCCATCAGGATTAGCGGTTGGCCGTATGAAACTTGCGATTCAAATCTTAGCTTATCGGTTGGGTCATGCGCGTCAAGTTGAGGGGCCGTGGCGGTTTTGTTACCTTGTCGTCGGAGTTGTCGCCCTGGAACCTTTCGTCGGACGGTGAGCGTCATCCTTTGTTGGCAGATGGTCGCCACCCAAGGTGAGTTCGCTATCAGACAACGGAGAGTTTTCTTTGGCCTGCTAGACTATGTCTAGCTGCTTTCTCAATCCAATTCACAGCTTCAAACTCAGTCACTTCAATCTCCTCGAATCTGCATTTTCGTGCGGGATCTCTTACGATCCAGATGCTGCCATCGCTTCTGACCACATAGAGATAGTACTTGTCTGCTTCTCTCTTCGCCGTTTCATACTCGTGTGGCGTCAATGTCACTCTGTGGCCACCCCGTCTGGATTTCACTTCGATGCATCTTGTTTTGCCGCGGCTGTCTTTGGACGAAATATCGTAGCCTTCCGTTGTAAGAGAGACATCTTTTGGTTTCCGTCCATTTTCCCGTTCAAACTGCATAGCCATCTTCATCCCCCAAGTTGAGCTTTCGTGGATGATCTGTGTGGAGAGAGGGCGTCCTGCTCTAGGCTTTGTCAATTCCTCTCTTTCTTCGGAGAGGAAGCGATACAATGGGAGTAGCCTTGTGAATGTTTTCGCTACGTGATCCGCAATATTGCCCCTGATGGCGATGATGTCTCTTCTGGTGAGAGAAGACCCAGTCATGGTGAACGAGGGACCAACTTCAACATACGTATTTCGTTGTGGCAGAACATGAATTAGTTCGTCCACGTCAGAATCCGAAATGCTTCTAATTCGAATATACTTGTATTCATCGAGGTCTTTAGTTATGAATCTAAGCCAGTGGTTGGAAGGCAGGGTTCTCAATACTCTGAAAAACTCATCTCTCTGTTTCGATAATCTGTTCGCTATCTTGAGTCGGGCAGATCTAGCAGCGTATGTTCCTTCTATCCAGATTCCGTAGACACAGGCATTGTCTCTATTGATGCCAAACTGGAACTGTATGCCTTTTCTTGGGTCACTGTAGACTTGACCATCCGCTATCCCAAGCCAGATCTCACTTCTCAGGCCTCCGGTCTGGCGAACGATCCTACAGACGTAATGGGCGCCTTTCCTTTTGAAGTGCCTGAACTCGCTGGGTAACCTGTCAAGTAGGATCGTTTGAAGTATCAGGAATCGACTTTTGAGTTCCTGGAGGGCGGTCTTGTTCGGACGAGTGTTATCAAAATCCCTTGGCGTAAATCGAAACAACAGGAGGATCTTCCTCCACATTGTAATAGCTGTTTGTGCGCAAGATAAGAATTCCCTAACGACAATGTAGGGATTGAAACAGGAGGGACCAAGGCAAAAATCTGCTGCCCACGTGATCTCTTTTCTCAATCTACCGATGCCAGGCGAAAGGATAATTTGGAGGAAGCGAGGTATGACTAGAGGGCAAGCATGAATCGCAAAGACAGAGAATCAATCTTCAAGGCTTTCGACTCCTCAAGGTTCTTTGGGAAAGGAAGGTTTCTGAAGGCTCGTCTGGAAATCACAAATCCAGACTCGGCGATTCTTCACATATCTGTAGATATGGCCAAACACGAAGAGATGGAGAGTAGCAGGTTGGACGCAAGGAGGAGGACAAGGCATTCCGACTATTGGAAAAGGGGTTTTCAGTCTCCCGAGGAGTTGTCGAGAAAGGACCTCTTAGGAGAGATAGACACGGCCTACAGGAAGGCGGTTGAGTGGGCCAACAGGGAGTTGGAGAAAAGGGATATGGATGTGACCAGGCTAAGCAAGGAGCTGGATGCCGAGGGTAACTTCCAACCATGCCCCAACTGTGACCATATTACCGACGGGCCTAAGTGTCTAAATTGCGGGCGACCACTTCCAAATTTTGAGGCCAGATTATGACGTCCTCTGCTTTGGTATGCATCTTTCAACCATAAAGTTCCAATGCACAATTGTTGCGAATCTCTGCACAATCCAGCTTCTTAACTGCAGTGAATATTGAATATGATGGGCTTCTCCGTATTGGGTCAGAATTCTTCCACACATATCCATTCTTCTGAAAGAATTCTCTAACAGCATTACACCTATTCGGCCCAGCATCAGAAACTGGAATCGGGACCAGCACCTCGTTGCTCACCTTGGAAAACACAGGTTCTAGACAAGAAATTTGTTCGATTCGGTGCAATAGTCGCGTCCCGAAATGCGCCCTTCTAAACTCGGGTTTCACAAAAAGTTCCTCTAGGATTATTTGTTTCCTCTCGGCATAGGCACGAAGCTGAGCCCAAGCAACGGTTTCGAATCCCGGATCAATGACCGTAAGATCGATCTGTTCGCCTTCATCTCCGAGGATACAACTGGGATCGGTTGTGAGTGTAAATAATCGAAATGGCCGTCCGTCGATACTGAGGACCACGCTAGGCTGAGAGGTGGCCAGAGCTTTGTTACCTTGGATTCTCTTCTGTCCTGCGTCATCCCAAGCTTCCCTTGGGATGTTCTTCCAATTTTCGAACTCGGAGACGCTTAAGTTCAGGTTTGAGGGCCAGAGATCTTCGTCACATGTACCCCACCCTTTCAAAGATCTTAGCCCCGTCAGCGGTGTTGTGCCTACTCTCGGAGTTCCATCATCTATCATCTTGCAGACACAATGCAAGAACCTGAACGACCCATTTCCCCATGCTCCTTGATAGCACGGCCGGCCGGCCTGGGCCGGTAGATCAGCCTGGTCTAAGCAACGAATCTTGGTAGTTCATACTTCCAGACGGCGAGCACACAATACTAACAGTGTGGCTTGTTTTGATGCTATAATCGGGTTGGTTTCGGCTGGGTCTCCTGGGTTGCATGATTCTTCCCAACAGAGAGCGGGCCGCCTGTGGGCCGGTAGTTCAACCTGATATGTTCTTCAGATTTCTGTAGATTGTTGTGGTTTTTGCCGCGTCGGGGAGGTAGCGAGGGCTAATGGTAGTGGGTCTCTAGGGAAGGGCCCATATCGCTTATGAAATAGCAGTAGACATCTCGGTCTCGTTCTCGGCCTAGGTCTGTCGTTGGCCGCATTCAGAGCAGAAATCTGCGTCCGCTGGAAGCTGAAAACCGCACCTGACGCATGCTTTCACGACTTGTTTCGCAGATGGCTCCTGCTGCTTCTCGGGCGTACTCATCACTGTCGGTGGCCTGGGTGAAGATGGACGCATTGGACCTGACCGCTTCCTCATGGCGACTACTGCCGCTATGGCTATTGCTGCCACAACGACTGCCAAAGTGACATATGTCTGCGCATAGTCTTTCTTCCAGACAGCTACGACCGTCTTTTGGCGGTTCATCACTATTGATTCATTCGGGTTAGAGGATGCCGAATCGCCGCTCCAACGATCGAAGATAGCTCTCGCGCCCAGAATGCCTATGACGCCGCTCTCAGGAACAGGAGAAGTCACTGAGAATCTTGCTGTCGCTCCTTCGTCATACCATCCTGCGCCCTGAGGGCTTCCCAGCTCGGATTGCACCTTCAGCTCGTACTGCGTCTTGTATTGTGCTGTAAGTTCGCCTGATTTAGTGACTGTTATCCTTCTTGAGGAATCCCTGTTGCCGTCGCTCCACATATCAAGGACATATCTGGTCCCTTCAGACGCAGGAACCAGAGACTCCACAGACAAGTAGTAGGTCTTGCCATATTCCAGCCACATACTTCTCGGCAGATCGTTCGGACGATACGTTGTTCCGTCAATGATCATTGAAGCGACTTTGGGAGTCACAGAGAAAGTCACCTTCTCCACTAGTCTGAACGAATCTATGCATCTGTCAGTTAGACTCAGATAGGTGTCGTACGTGCTCGGAGCAGATGAGTATTGGATCGATAAGAGATCAGATTTCCCACGAGGAACATATATCCATCTGTTAATGTCGCCCCCGGTACGCGTCCAAACTACTTCTGAGCTCTCGACGTTGGAAATCATCATCCGTCGTTCCGAAATGACTCTGAAGCCGCTATACAGCGATTTCCAGTATGGCTTCAGGTCGTTGAAGGCATCATCAGGCGATGCGTACCTATTATCAGCGAAAACCGATATGTAAGCAACTCTTCTACCATCTTCTAGCAGATAGAAAAAAACCGTGTCTTTTGTCCGTAGTACGTTGTATTCGATAACTGTCCATCCACTCGGACAGTTCAAGGTGAAACGAAAGGTCTCGTTCATGTATTGCTGTTGCCCGAAGGAGGGATGGATCGCGAGGATGAGCATAGGCATTAGAAGAACGGAAAGCAGTACTACTAACGATCTAGCTAGATTCAAGTAGGTTCGCCGCCAGCAATCGTCTTTGCGGCTGATGACGATTTAAGCACTCCTACATATTGCCTTCATGAGCAAAGCGCGTGCGCTCACAAGAACTTGTAGCCACATTTGACGCAGAACTTTGCAGCGGGCTTGTTCTCTCTTTGACATTTCGGACATGTCTTTGGTGCTGGCATAGATGGAACTCCAGTCTGAATGGATGCGCCAGCCGTCATCTTGCTTTCGAGCCTACTCTCTCTGAGCATGGGTTCTGTTGCCTTTGGCTCCGCCAATGGCTCTCCGAGCATGCTCCTCGTAAGCTCAGCGACTGCTTGTTCCTCAGTCATCCCCTCTCTCACCAACTTCCCAATGTGAAATTCAAGAACTCCTTCCGGGCTGTGAGCGTACTTTGCTCTATACAGCTGCAACAGGTTTTCCCTAGGATGCGCAGCCACGCTAAGCGTAGCAGGAGTCATCTTGGGCCCCTTCGACTCAACTTCAGCCGCCTTTGTTTCCATAAATGGTTTCTTCAGCAGAATCATGTCGCCTATTTCAGAGATGTCTTGGAACGGGATTGTTTCTTCTCTTTTTTCCTTCGAGACTACGAGCGCAGTTCTACCGCCCGTTGAATATGCTACGTCTCTTACCGTGCCCACATGTGCGGCCTTGACGTCGTAGACCTCCTTGCCCACTAGCTCTTCACGACGGTAAAACCTCTCTGTCACTGTTTCACCTCCGTTGTCTGCTTTGCGCCACATTCGTCACAATATTCAGCATCTATGGGCAGTTGGTAAGCGCATTTGATGCATGTTTTCACACTGAACTTCGAAGGCGTCTTTTCCTTCTTCTGAAGAAGATAGATGAGCAGACTCATCGTGGGTACTAAGGCTATCAGAATCCAAATGCCCCACCCCGAAGTGACTAGATAGAGGAACCCAATAAGACAGAGTGCCGCTACAACAATGCGCACGACACGCTTCTTCTCTGTAGCGCTTCTGATATCATTGTGCACATTTCGCGCTATTTCTAAGGACAACATCACTAATACGGCTCCGCTGAAGACCACGAGAACGATAAGAGCATAATTGAGAGGAGACTGGGGCTCACTCAAAGTGTAAGCAATCGTGCCAGTGGTCACGTAGGTGTAGGTTCGAGTTTCGGCGAAGACGTAGGTCGCCACGGGCACCTCAACGGTAATACCACTGCACACAAACACCACGTGAACAACGTGAATGTTGCCAATGTCGGTGAGCAACCATTGCTTTCCTAATCGAACAGTCTGCCCAGCCAAAGAACGATACGACCTCGCTTCGATCCGACTAAAACTAAACAATGCCTCTTCTTCGACAGTATCATCCTTGTTGGTCACCAGAACTGTGAGTACACCTTCCTCGATAGGTATGCCCATAGAATTTCTGATCGCCCCCTCTACGATATAGACACTGCTTACCTGCTTACTAGGCTCATAGTAGTAGAACCCGAACTCGAGGCCGGTGACGTCCAAATATGGGCCCTCCCCCTTCGTTTGCGTCACAGTTCTCGAAAATGTTGTCCTAAACTGGGTTGATGTTGTGGTGCCATACCAAGTAGAGTAGTATGTTGAGGTTACAGTTGAGTAGCTTGTGATGACTCCTGATGCGGATTGCGTTAACGACACTTGAGCGAATCCGGTGAGGACAGACCCGATCAACATAATCGCCACCACAATTCTGGCGATATCCAAGCGGTGCCCAGACCGCGTAGTGTGTGACTGTTGCTGGACAAGAAGAATGATCCGCGCTATGATTCGCTGCAAAACGCTCTAGCTCACGCAAACTTATAGCCGCATTTGATGCAGAACTTGGCTCGCTTCTCGTTCTTCCTATTGCATTTGGGACAGATCTTCTTTCCATCTACTAGCTCGACAACTCTCTTCGGTGTTGATAGCTCCGGCATAATGTTCTGTTCGACCTTGAGTGTGATTATGTCGCCTATCTCCAAGATCTTTTCGAATGGAATAGTTGTGTCTCCAACGATCAGTGCGGTTTTTCCTTCTTTGGAATATCCTACGTCGGAGACAGAACCTATCTTCTTGGCTTTTGCGTCATAGACATCCTTGCCGACAAATTCTTCTCGTTTGTGATATTTCTCTGCCAACGATCTCAGCTCAAGTTTGCTTCTGTCCACATTCTGAACAATACTCAGCATCTACGGGCAATTGACAACCGCATTTGACGCATACCTTTGTGCTGGGCTTCGGGCGCATCTCTTCCCTAATCGCTGGTGCAGGGGCCTTCCTTCTCGTGAAAACAACCACCGCTACTATGGCACCAGCAACAACGACAAGGAGAAGGATTGCACCGCTCGAGCTGAGGAATGTCTGCACGTCACTGAGAGTATAGGTGGCAACGTAGGTTGCTACGTAGGTCGAAGTGCCAGTTCGAGAGAAGGTGTAGGTGTCCGCCGGCATGTCAACATAGATTATGCCTTTGTAGACAATAACCGTTCTTAGGATCCGGTAATACGCGTCACCGAGCAAGAACTTCTTGGTAAGGGGGACCGTTTTCCGCTGAAAGCCTTCAGACATCTTAGCCGGAATCGAAATGAAGTCAAGAGTTGTCTCCTCAGAAAGCGTCTTATCTTTGTTTGTGAACAATAGGACGATGGAGACTTTCTCGACAGGCTCGTTCATCAGATTTGTGATTCTACCATCAACGTAGTGGTACAGTGGCACCTCTGCCCCGCTATAGTACGAGTACCAGAACGAGATCTCGATCTTCAAGTACGGGCCGTCCTGCATTTGATAGGTGTTTGTCCCCGACGTAATTGTTGTAAAGCCAGCGGTCTCTTGCGTTACAATCCCTGCATAAGTCTTCGTAAACCGGGTTGATGTCGTTACGTCGTACCAACTGACGTAGTATGTCGAAGTGATCGTTGCGGTGGTGGTTACGACTCCTGATGCGATTTGCGTTGACAGTCCTTGAATGAATCCCGCGATGATCGAACCAATCAAGAGAGTGGCCACTAGAGTTCTAGTGACATTCAAACTACGCCTTAACCCCAAACAGTTCAAGGGCAAGGCATCTATTTAGAATCTTCGTTACTTCTTCTCTTTTCCAGCTTGAGCTGAATACTTTCACAGGCCCTCTCCGGGTCTCCATTCGGTTCCTTGCAGCATAAATGAGGAGACGTTCCTTACTCTTCTTGGTCTGCGAATGTTGCTGGACGTTGTTGAGTGGCGCATCCTAAGCTACCTGGCAGTTATGAATGTGTGGAGAGGAGTCACAGCGGAGATGGTTGGGGGCGCTTTGGCTTTGCGAGAAAACGATCTCAATGAGACGTTGCAACGATTGAAGGAGCAGAAGCTGATTGAAGCCTTTCCTGGCGAAGGAATAGAGCAACTCTTCGTCACGGAAGAGGGAAAGAGGGTGCTGCGAAAATGAATCGGTGCTCTCGCTCGGCCTCGATGCTGTTCGTATTTCTTGTTTTGGGTTTTCAGGTGCTCGGCAGAATTCTAGTGCTTGCGCGGTGTTTCCTGTCGAGTTTGGCATGGAGATGTGCATGTGCCTATATCTTTCGGGGACCGAAAATTTCTCCCTAGGCCTCTTTGAGGCTTGATCATGTTTTGCCTCGGGCCGTGAATCGTCTCCAGGGCCGTTGAAAGCGTATGCCACTGAACTAGGCCTATCTATGGCGCGGAGGTGAACGACTTGAATGATTATGCGAGAGGGGCCTTGGAGGCGATGGCTTGGTTTCTAGGTATGCTGGAGGATGATGCGGAGCTCGGAAGAGTCAGGCGAGAAGTGGAGGGTGCAAGGGACGATCTCTTGGCCGGTGTGACAGTTGACTTTCGGGGCAGATTACGGTCGATTCGCTAGGGCTTGCCACTTGTGAGTTCTTCTAATCTTCGTCGCAACGTGTCTCTAATGAAATCATCCACGGACACGAACCCCTGGACAGCTTTTCCCCGCTCCACTATTTCTTTGATTGCGTCGTAAAGTGGTCTAGGAACATTAACGGTTGTTCTAGGCGTTCGTGCGCTTTCCTTCTTCTTAGGCAAATCAACCACCAGTAGTACTGGTACAGTACCGAAACGGATATATACGTCTTTTGGCGTAGTACTGGTAACGTGCTGGTGAATATATGCCGAGAGAGAATTTTACGAGCATATCTATCCCGACAGAGCTCTACGAAGAGCTCGTCCGATATGTGAAAAAGAACCCCAAGCTCGGATATACAGGCGTACCCGAGTTTGTGAGAGACATTCTCCGTGATGTTCTACAGAAAGCCAAAGGGGCTTCTTGACCTTGCCGTTCTGCACTTTCAACATCGACGGTTGCCCAGGCTGCACTCTATTCGGCTGCTGCAAATTCGAACGTGAGACAAAACAAGCAGCGGCCATGTGGGAGGTCTACTGAGATGGCTCTTCAGTTTGCTGGCTGGAAGAAATTTCTACGTCCCGAAGACCGGGCGGAGCAACGCAGGAAGTATCGAAACAAGGAAGAGGAAGATGTGGAACGAGCAATCGACTGGCTTATTGCCAACGTGAAAACCGGATTCAAAATGCCCCTCGACGAGATCTGTCGCAGATTCGGCGGCAGCGCATCCGTCTACGTCAAGAAAATTATGAAGAGAGCAATCGAACGCGAAAGGAAAGAGGGCGACATAATTCTCTACCAGAAGGCCGGTTTCTACAGACTCATAGACAATGCTGACCGTCGGTTCGCAAAGGAGAAGCAGGGTCATCTTATCGCCAGCGGCACTGGCAGCATCATGTCGGGTCTCGTGGTTCACGCCAAAGTGGACGGTCTCGAATCGCCGCGCCTCACCCAGACGGCGGTCATCGTCAATCGAACGAGCAAGTTGAAAGACAGAGATCTCGCCAAACGTTTGAGAGGTCTGGCCATTGTCTGAAATACCTGAGTTTGCGGACACGGAGCGAAAGGTCGGCCAGCTTCTACCCGTTCTCGTGAATCCGAAAGGCGATATCGTGGATGGCCTTCACAGACTGAAGGCGAACAAGAACTGGAGGAGAATCACTGTTGATCTCAACGATCTGCAGACGCATGTCGCTAGACTCGTCATCAACACTCAGAGAAGAATCGCGGACGAAGAAGACTACAAGGAGCTTGCGGAGTTTCTACAGAAGAACGAACCGGGTGACAAGCCTTACCGCGTCGCCTCAGGTAAGTCGATTGCGGAGCGGATCAGCGAACTCACAGGCATCAATGCCGACACAGTCCGCCTCAACCTTGATGAGCAATTCAAAGGCGATCAGGGAGGAACCGGTGTCCCACAGCTTCTCGGTAAGGGAGAACGCGTTCGTGTTCCTAAGCCTCTAGCTGAACCCGTCCGACAGCTCATAGATCAGATCAAGGAACTCGTTGAGGCCGACCCTGACGGCAGGAACGAGATAATCAAGGCGTGCAGTGAAACGCTCTCGATGGTTCCGGCGTTAAGCCGCCGCGTGAAACGCAGTCAGAAGAAAGCAAAGAGTCCTAGCCATGAGGATTGGTCGCCTACACATTTCATCAAGAGACTCAACAAAGCCTCGTCAGACGTAACATTCCTCATCAGTCTGCCCACAAGCTTTGTCAAACGCGTTCTCGGCGATATGAACAGTCTTGATCGAGAGACCTGCCAAACATTGATCCGAGATCTCGTTGAGGCCGCAACGAAACTGCAGAAGGCATTGGAGGCCCTCCAATGAGTCTTTCGCTCCCTCTTCAAGACCACGCCCTCCGAGAACTCGTCAAAGAAGCCAAGATGAAGAAAGCGCTGGAGAATGCACACCAAATCATGGCGTTACACCACGCCCTCGGCAAGACTGACGCTGACCGTTTCGAATGTGAATGCTGCGGGAAGAAGAATCTGATGAGAGTTTTCGCGGTGAACGGCCACATTGTAGGAAGCGAATGCAAAAACCATCCTGGGGAGTTCCCCTGCAGGAGACCGAAGTCATGAGTCAGACTCAGATTGTGAAGAGGGTTCAGGAAATCGCTGAGAGCAGTCTGGAACGACTCGAGAGACTGGTTGAGGAGCTGGCGAAAATCAAGAAGGTGAGCGCGGAATGGTGAATCCTGAAGATGAAGCCAAGATCCGCGAAATAATTGACCAAGCCATCAATCAGGGACCTAAGCCACACAGGATCGTCCGCGTCACTGGCCTCTTGAAGACTCCTGGTCGGATTCAGTATGAGATGCGTCACCTCTCCTTCACCGTTGAAGAAGAGATTCCGGCCGACAGGAAACGCAGCGAAGTCGTACGCGAGATCTGTAGCGACCTGGGTCCCCTGGTCCTTGAGTTTGAAACCAGAACCCCAACTACCAACAGCAATGTACCGATACCGAAGAGTGCACCGGCCCCTTCTGAGCCTACACCTGAACTTGACCCAGCATATCTCGATACGCTAGGGTGGACGGATTTCTCGCCAGGTCCAGGGCAATGGATCGTCGCCGAGACATCTGGCGCCCAAGCACTCGATGAGGAACTCACGAGGTCCGGCCAAACTATTGAGATCGGAACCTACCGGTACCGCCTGAGTTTCGGCAGGCCAGACAAGGAAGGAAAGCGGTGCAAATTCGTGAATCGCTACCGTGTGAAGTGACCGCGATGGCGCGCGCACTAGCGCTGAAAGTCACAGGCACAGTTGAAAGAGATCCCGCTGTCTTTTGGGACGACCGTGGCATTGGGCTGCTCAAACTCGTCGAGCATGAGAAGTCGATTCGAATCAAAGAACTTCAAAGACCCGAGTTGCCGAAAGACTTGAAGCCGGGCGACAAGATCACAGCGGAAGTCAACGAAGGCGACCGATACTATTTTCTCATCTCACTGGAACGGGAAAGGGCTGCTTCGCAAACGGTGCCTCAGACCGGATCCATAACGGCACCAGACGCAACACAATCCCCTCTAGCGGAGCAGCCCCCTAAAACCGAGGACTTCAACGTAGCGTACAGCGCCAAGAGGGTTGGTCAGCTTTATTCGATCTTGGTCGATCCGCAAGGCAATATCATCGATGGTCTTCACCGCCATGCAATAGATCCGAATTGGCGGAAAGAAGTCGTGCCATGGGTCCAGTCACGCAGAGACTTCTTGATCGCAAGGATCCACGCGAATCTGCACCGGCGAACAGTGCCGAAGGAAGAGCGTCAACGAGACTTCACTGAGCTTGCGCTGATTCTGCAGAATGAAGGAGCGGCCGTTGGAGAGCTAGCCACCAAGATATCTGAATTGACAGGCTTCGATAACGATTATGTTCGCCTTCTTCTTCCTCGATCTCTCAAACTCAAAGATCTCTCGAAGGCGGGGAAGGTTGGCGGTGAAAGAGGAGGACGGGGAAGGCCTATCTCAGATAGGCCCTCTCAGCCTGAGACTTTGCCTGAAGCCAAGGTAGATCTCGACAAGGAAGCGGAGCGGATCGGCCGGATCTTCACGTCAGCGCCTTCGCAGAGCTCAGCGGAGCTGGATTCTGGACCATGCCCGTACTGCGGCAATTTGATTCTGTGGGATTCAGGGAGGAAGGTCTTTGTCAAGCCAGCAACAAGTTGAGATTTCAGCGGTTCGCTTCCAGTATCGCGGCCAGCCGGATCGACGCGGCAACTGGGAGAACATGCCGTTCTATCTACGTTATCTGCGACAGTTCTTGATCGATCATGATGGCGAAGTGGTGTGGCTGAAAGGCAACACAGGTGGCGAAGAGGCAGCGTATCTTCTTTTCAAAACAGATCTAGCCGAAGAACTGAAGAAGCTTCTCAGTCGGCCGCTTGCTGAACTCGGGAGCTATGATCTCACTGCTGAGCCGGGACCTGTCGAAGTTCTACGGAAATATTATCGCGATGGAAAGATCGGTGTTGGCCGGCTGATCTTCTGGGAGGAACAGGTCGGCGAAGCAATCGACACATTGACTCGAAAATCCAATGAGGGCTTCTGGTATGCTCCGATCGGTACGTCAACTGGCGCTATCCGGCTGAAGGCCAAAAGGTTCACACAGAAATTTCATGAAGACGAGAACTGGTTCTGCCTACACGATGCAGAGGAAACGATCTGTCGAAGCGATGGGACACCAGTAACAACGAGAAAGCATGAGGAGCTTTGGCTTCGAGAATCCGCGTTGCGCACTGTGATTCGCCTCCTTCCTCTTCTCGCGGTCCTTGTCGTGGAGGCGATGTGAATTGGCTTGGCGCAACAATATTTCTTCTCCAGTCCGAGACTCCAGTAAACCCGAGGTTCTTCTGAACATCGCTTTGCAGCAGCTGCATGAGAAAGGCCTCACGGATCTTGAGATTGTTCTCCGCAAAACCAAGCCTGACCAATCGTACCCTGAAGACGAGTTCTATGTGTATCTGGATGGTCCCCCGCATGATGGAAAAGAGGAGACCGACGACTGGATCACGGAGCAGCTGGAACGTCGACAGAAGCGAGTTCTCAGAGTCCGCTTCAAACGTTTCAGTGAATCGAAAGCGACCCGATTAGCGGAGACGATTCAGCGGATACGACGCGACATTCGCCTCGGCTTGATTCCGAAGCCCTGGGTTCGATGCATCGACATCGAAGACCTGACGAACAATGAAGATGTGGCGAAGATCCTGGAGGCGCATCCACCTTGAGGAAGGTTGCCTACTCCAAGCCTTGTGCCTGGTGCGGTCAATCTTTCCGCGGCCATCTGAAGATCTGCGAGCTATGCAGACGAGAAACGATTCAACAGTTCTTGAGGACGGTGAAGTCGGGGAAAGGTGTCTCCGCCGGCCGCCCCTCAAACCCTCAGAAGGGATCGGATCCACAGCTGACTGAGACGCCCTCCACAAGTAGTGCACAATTGCGAAAGGAACCATGATGGCTAGCCGCGGGTTTCGGTTGTCTCATCTGCAGATGGAACGGATCTTCGACATCGCTGCCGATGTACACGCGAATGCGAATCAGGTTGTTAAGTGTCTGATCGATTTGGGGTTGGGGGTTTGGGGGCGGTTGACAGAGGGGCAACGACGCCAGGTTCTGGAACGGACCTACATCAGATATTGTGATGCCAGGATCAAGCGAAAGCTCGAGTTCTCCCAGAAGCAAGAAGAGCTTGGCGATCGTCTCGGATTCGCGTTACCTACCGAAACGAAACAGTCCATCAGACGGTTGGCGAAGCAGACGCGGAGCAGCATGAGCCAAATCGCAAGGGAGAAGCTGAGAGCATGAAGGACAAGATCATTCTCGGCGAGACTCCTTCCGGTGCCAGAGTGGAGCTGGATCTGCAGGAGCTCATCACTGGCCGCACGTTGCTTTGCAGCATCAGTCGCTATGGGAAGACTTGGACCGCTAGACGCATCGTGGAACAGAGCTTCGGAAAAACAGGCATCATCATAGTCGACGTGGAAGGAGAGTACGCCACTCTCCGAGACAAGTTCCCACTGCTGATCATCGGCAAAGACGTGCCCTTGGTCCCTGAAAGTGCTGAATTCCTAGCGGACCAGGTCCTAGAACATGACCTGTCCTGCATCATTGACGGAAGCGACCCGCAGCTTGACGTCGCAGCTTTCCAAGAATTTCTCGCCCGGTTTATCGATCGATTCATCGCAGTTGAGACCAAGGCCCGCAAGCCTTACCTGTGGATCCTAGAGGAGGCGGATGAGCTCGCCCCTGAAACCGGTATCGCCCGATCCATCTGTCTCGGCCAGATCCGTAAGCTGGTAAAGAAAGGAGGGAAGCGTGGCCTCGGCACCATGGTTCTCACGCAACGCCCGGCCTTCGTGTCGAAGTTCGTGATCTCACAGTGCCCCAACAAGATGATCGGCCGGACGGAATGGCCGGATGACCTAACCGTCCTCCGCAAGTTCGGGAGGATACCAGGCAAACTGGCAGATCCGGAGTCCAAGGACCGCCACGCCTTGAAGAATCTCGAGAAGGGTCAGTTCTACGTGGCCGGAGACTTTGTCGCAAAGGACACGCTGGTCAAGGTCGGACCTGTCGAAACAAAACATCTCGGAAGCACACCGGAAATTATTCCACCTGCTCCGAAGGAGTTGAAGGAGGTTCTCGCACAACTTAGTGAGAAACTGCCTGCGATCATCCAGGAGAAGCTTGCACCCGCTGTTCCGAAAGTTGCTGAGATCGAGGCCCGGCTGAGAGAGAAGTTCGAGGCGCAGTGGCAGGCCCGACTGGCGCGAAAGGAAAAAGAACTCACATCCATTAAGAATCGTCTCGAGTCGAAGTATGAGACCGAGATCGCGGACCTGAAGCGGAAACTTGAGGAAGCCGCCAGGCAAGCAGCCGTCAAAGGCCCGGTGGCTGACCTGCTCTCTCATCCTCTGGTCCAGAAGAACTTGGAGAAGCTGAATGCGAAGCAGCGGTCCCTCATAGAGCTCCTGGAGGCGAAGGGACCACAGGATCCTGAGCACTGCAGCCTGTTCCTGGAGGTCAGCCCCAAGAATGTTCCGGACTTCGTATACAAGATCAACTCGAGAATCCCCAAGCTTATCGAGAATGTTCAAGGCCGCTACGCGAGTCGTCTCGCAAAACTGTTCCCGGTGACTGAAGAGGCCAAGGCTGAAGCAAGAGAGACCGAAGACCTGAGAGCTCAGTTGAACGGTCGTGAGGCCGAGATCATTGACCTGAAGCGCAGAATTGAACTCATCGTCGATGAGCACACCAAACTTGAACGATCACTCAACGAAGCGCTGAAAGAGAAGATAGAGCTCTCGAAGCAACTGAATGCGCTGCAGTCTAAGCCTGCGACATCAGAGACTCCGCATCCAGCAGGCAAAGAAGTGGAGGAGCCAAAAAGTCAGGATGCGATCGGTGTAGATGTCACCCTGCGGCGAGTCGTAACCTCATTCAAAGTGGCCGAGAACAAAGAGATCCTCGACGTTGACGAGTCTTCCTGGGAAGGAAAAATCCTGGCGAGAGGACTGGAGGGATTCTTCCAGGAGCCGAAAGGAATAGGCAAGATCATGGCGGAGCTGGTCCGACGATACAACGTTGGCGACAGCGGTGGAAACAGGACCACGGTGAACGACCGTCTTGCCATGCTTGTCAGCAAAGGCATCCTGGACCGAAAGCAAGAGGCCGGACAATGGACGTACTATGCCACGCCTGAGTTCCAGGAGAGAATCAGGAAGCGTGACTAGCCCTGCAACATTACGATCTCTTCGCAATTTCCCCTGATCTCCCATGAGAAGGTGCACCAATCATGAATGATCTAACGCCACATCAACTGAGTTACTTGGCCGTGGCCCATGTTAGAGTCCAACTTGCAAAGCGTGGCGTAATCGCTATTGATGCGCCAGCGTTCTTTGAATATGATCTAATTACCCAAGGTGGTCTGCGAATTGAAGTAAAATCCTCACGGATGAGAAACCTTGAGCATCCGTACTGGGCCTTCACTAACACACGGGAGGGGGCTTACACAAAGGGAGCGGCAAGGCATCAACGAACTGATCGTAAATGCGATTACTTCATCCTAGTAGGTTTTCGAGACTACGAATTTCCCACATTCTTTGTGCTACCGAAAGAGATTATCGGAATGAGGCGAACAATTCACTTGCCCTACAATAGACGCTACGATGGGCGATATACATCGTATCGTGACCTTTGGGAGCCTCTGACTAATGTGGAGAGGAGGCTGCACCCGTCTTGAAACCTGAGAAACAGGGTGTTTGCATGAGAGGCGACCAGCATGATTGGATTTACCACGCACGTGATCTCGGAAAGATCAGTGAGAACAAGGTCGTGCTTCGACTAATGGATATCGGGATTGAGTGTCTGCGTCCCTTTGACGATGCTGGCCTTCGCAGAATCCTGACCGAGCCATGGCACGTAGCAAAGAAAATTCCGGCTCTCTCGAGACAGATCCGGAAACGGGATCACGGCCACTTGCACGCAGTCACAGCTGCCAGGCTTAGTTCAGCTGAGAAGCAGGCGCTTCGCGACTTGGCAAGGAAGAACAAGACCACGATGAGCGCTCTGCAACGCCAGGCGATTGAACGCATCCTCGCAAAGGAGACCAGAGAATGCTGAAGAAAGATGAGATCGTGGGCGTGCTTTTGGAACTTGGCCTTCCATATCTTGAAGCTACGGCGGCTGTGAAAAACCGGGATCTGTTCAAGCAAGGCGTGGAGGAACTGGTCTGTCGCAAGGCGATTCAGGTTGTCAACATGGCGCATGCAGCTCTAGGAATGTCGGTGCCGGTTGAAGCATGGTTACGGTGGGATGGAAAATGAACCTAGGCCTACCCTACCCTACCCTACCCT
>Ga0315296_10001620_pt1 | contig 19569 bp, 19 predicted proteins | sample YL17G14_18_MG_FD_203921 | JGI IMG/M metagenome (GOLD analysis project Ga0315296, IMG submission 203921) | Sediment microbial communities from Yellowstone Lake, YNP, Wyoming, USA - YL17G14_18 | ecosystem: Environmental > Aquatic > Freshwater > Lake > Sediment | place: USA: Wyoming | collected...
AACTGAAGTTCTGCAAAGCTTACGCAGATGTTGAATCGCAAAAACCATTAGCCCTCGTCGGAAGCCACAACTTTTTAGAAATCTCCATAAATCAAGGGAATGCTGCAGAAGCCTTCAAAATTAAAAGTGGAGATAAAGTTACACTTTATCGCTCTTAATACCTAAATTGGAGATATCTCCCGCACAATCCCATTTTTTCTGTTAAACTCGCAAACTACGCTTGCAGTTCAGATTGTGTTTGTAGTATCTTTTGCGTCTCATTTCTAATTCTCTCAATCCAGCATTGGAGGAATCGAAAATCCTGTGGCAACTACCGCATAGTGTAACAACATCCGCTGGACTTTTCTTTTTATCGAAGTGGTGAGTAGTCAATGAGGCATCAAGAAAGTCTCCACAAACGACACAGATTTTATCTTGCGTATGTTTTTTGGCTGTTTTCATACAGTTCCTAATAAATGGTTCAGCTTCCTTCTGTCTTTTTACTCTCTCTTTTGTTTTATACTCAGCATACTTGCCCTTGCATTCATTACTACCGCAAGTTTTGTGTCGAGGATTTTTTATCGGCCTTTTTTTGCATATAGGGCATATTTTCCGATTCTGAGTCATTCAATCTCACATTGAGTATTTACCTATTCAGTTCTCTCCAAAAAATATTGCGCACCTATTGATTGAAGTATTTCGGCACTATCTTCATGAGTCAAAGGCTTTTAAGATTGCCGTGGATACATACTTGAAACTATTAAGGTGATTCTAAGCCGCAAAGGGTTTGATGCAAAATACGGAGGCTTCGCTAGCCCTATACTTCCTGATGGAAGGTTGATCTCCTTACCGGTTCCTGCGCTTCATGGCGAAGATAACAGAATTCAATATGGGGATTTGTGGTTCGGCAAAAATCAAAGGATCATTGACCTTCTGCAGGAGATAGGACGAAAAAAGATTAAGATACCTCGAAACAAGCGTGCGCGTGCTGGGAAGAATAAATGGAAGTATGTGAGAGATCAGCCGGCACATGTAGATCCTGATTTGCGCAAAGGAACGCTAAAGCGTAAGTCAGGCTGGAAAGGTTTGTTCGGCCAATCTGATGGATCGCAGACTCATCTTGAGAATAATGGAGTGAGTAGGGGCGATCTTTTTCTTTTCTTTGGATGGTTCAAGAAGTATAAGTATGACGAAACTGGAAGACTCGTTATCGATAACAAGGATCGTAAAGACTATTCTTGTGGAAAGCATGTCATCTTTGGGTATCTTCAAATCGGCGATATTCTTCGGCTTGACCGTAAGGAAGCTCGGGTTAAAGTTGAAGAGTGGATGAAATATCATTCTCACATAGGAGAAAACTCGAAATTTGTTGGTTCAGATGAATTTTTTGGCAAGAATGCTTTGTATATAGCAAAAGATGCTCTGACATTCGCCAGCAGACTAAAGGGCTTTGGCACTTTCATTTACAACAACAGGAGCGCTAGAGACCTCACTCTGACGAAAAAGGGTTATTCAAGGTCAAAATGGGACTTGCCTCGACCGATTTTCAAGGAAGCTAGAATCAGCTATCACCCTAACCCTTGGAAAAAAGACTACTTTCAATCTGCAAATGTAGGCCAAGAATTTGTTATCGAAGACAATTCTAGGATTAAGGATTGGGCTATATCGTTAATTCGCAGATTTGCGGAAATCTAGCGTTTTTCGGGGGCACGTGGATTTTTACCATTTCTAAATCTGAAAGATTGCTTGTGATATCTGTCTCCGCATTTCCCACATGACCACCATTCGCCTTTGTCCGCCATAAACACTCCTTCTCCACATCTTGGACAAAAGGGGTTCTTGCGCACAAGTTTGTCATGTCCGATAGTATAGTGCTTTTTCATCCACTCCTCTCCGGAAAACCTAATTCAAAGTGTTTCATGTTTCTTGATGGTATAAGCTCGTTTAGTTTGTATTCATAGGCTACAATTTCGCCTGCGTCACCTTTTTGAAGCTCAATCGATAATTGAACTGTATCTTTTCTCTCAGACCATACCCCAAAACCCCTAGTAAACTGAACGACGAAATCACCAACACTGAATTCCAAATTGGCATTGTCAGCTTTGGATAAAGCCTCAAATACGCTTTGCCAACAGATTTGCTTAGATTTGAGAATAATTTGAACTTCTTTTAATGCTGTGAAACGGTCCTTTTGATCTACAGATGGATAGGTTTCTCTGTAACTGTTAAGTTTGCCTTTCATAGTCTCACAAAGAATTGATTTCTATGCTAATCTATATGCTTTTACCTGGTTCGATGACCTACGATTTCAAGGGAAAAACAACGTAGCAAAGCGAACGCATCCACAGCAAACCAAATTTACATGAAAATATAAGATCAAAAGGTTCATCTAAAGCAGCTTTGATATAGATTTAGACTCTTATCACAGGAACCAGGGTATCACTCAATACTCTTTTTCTGTGTCGGCGCCATGCTCAGTCTATTCGCCCTTTGAACTTCCAGAAAAGCTTTTGAATCATGTGATTTAACCATAATGTGGAGGTATACAAATTCTCTCATCTACAAATAAAAACCCATTTTAGAGCCATTTTGGATAAAGAAATCTCACCAATTGCAGATCCGACTAAGAAAGGTCACGCATTTCTAAGATGGGTGTTAAGGAACGTTTTTGACAAAGCCGAAGAAGAATACATTTTCAACGATGCCCCTTATGATTTTGGAATTGATGCCTATCTGGAGGAAGAGAATGAAACATATGTTTTTCAATCCAAATACGGCTCTTCACATAAGCCAGAGGCAATAAGCGGCTTTAGAAAAGACTTTGAGAACTTTAAGAAAACTGATATTGACAAGCTTGGCCTAAAGCTTCATAACCTTAAAAAAATGGTCAATGAAGGAAAACAAATCGCACTGATCTATGTAACAGATGTTGATATAACCTCTGAAGAGACAGAAGATGCAAAGGCACACGGAGTCCATGTTTATGATCTAGATGATATGACTCAAGAAATATGGAAAAGAATTGTTGAACCTTATAAAGGAAAAGTGGAACAATTAAACGTTGCCAAAATGGTGGACTACAAGAATTATTACGTCTGCATAGTCTCATTGAAGGATTTGGCTAAGTTCATTGATAAGTCATGGGAATACATCTTTCAGTCGAATATAAGACAGTGGTTGCAGTTTCGAACGAAGGTTAACAGAAACATGCGGGAAACATTAAAGACAGATACCAGCTCCTTTTTCAAATACAACAATGGAGTCACACTTGTATGTGATGACGTCAAACCAATAAATGGACAAACGATCGAGATGACCTCTCCACAAATTGTCAACGGTGCGCAAACCTGCAGTGCGATTGTGGTATCTTGGAAAGATAATATAAATCTTGAAGGAGAGGTTCTCGCAACAGTCATGAAAGCTGTCTCTCCGGAAGAAATGAATACAATAACTAGGTTCAGAAATTCTCAAAACGCAATAAGAGGCAAGGATTTCGTTTCCTTGGAAGATTTTCACAAAGAGATCAAATTGATGTTACTCAATTATGGCTATTTTTATGAGGTTCAAGCAGGTAGCTTCGCTCTTCTTGATCCAAATGAGCAGGCAAAATATGTAGGAGACAACATATTTAATGAATACTTACCAACCAATCATAAGCACGATATCCCTTCAAAAGAAGCCATTCAGAGCTATGTTGCAGGTTTAATACAAAATCCTACTGATTCATACGGTCGCCTTTATAAATTTATGCCGCCTGATGGGGAGAACTACAAAGACGCATTTCCTTCTGATCTTCCTCACGACTATCGAATCTTGCTCTTTCCTTACCTTGTTAGGGAATATGCTAAGTCACAATTGGAATATGGAACTCGTCCATCTGGAAAAGAGTGGAAGGTCAACTCTACACTGTTCTTCGTGGCAGTATACTTCAGGCTACTTTCGAAACTCTTAGATTTCACGGGGATTGATCTTACGAAAATGGATCTAAACAAACTAGAGAAGATCTTCCGAGCTTTTGATCTGAACAAGCAAATCTTGAATTTGACCGACAATATTGTCTGCGAGTTCATGAAAGATTCACAAGTCTTCAAGAAAACAAAGGTAGTAATACAAGTAGAGGCAGGGACACAAACACTGTTTGACTATCCAACGTTCTTCAAAACCCATGCTTATAAAGACGAATTCAAGGACATACTGGAAGAGAAAACCTCGCTGTTCAGCGTTGTTATAGATAACCTGAAAAGCCAGATTGCAGCTCTATCAACATAGTTGTCGGATTTCAACATACTGTTTTTTTCTTTTGCCTTAATTTATCCCTTTTTATTGCTGTAGCAGCTACAGCTAGTTGCCTTAAATTAAGGGGATGTTACGCCTAAATGGGAGTTTTATTTAGGTGCTAGGATTTAGGCTAGACAAAATAAGGTAAGATTCTTGTTAGATCCTTGTCGTCAACTATCACATCCGCTGCTTCTTTCACTTTCTCGTTGCTTGCGTTGAAGGCAATGCTTAGACCTGCCTCTTCGAATAATTTTATGTCGAAAACACTGTCGCCTACGATTGCACATGAACGAGGAGTCGTTCCTTGATCTGATGCGAATTTTCTTAGAACTGATATCTTATTTAGTAGGTTGACTATTTCTTCGCCTTCTCCAACCAACATTCCCTTTTCATCTATTATCAATCTATTGGCGAAAGTGTAGTCTATTCCTAGTTGTTTCTGAACGCGTTGAGCCAGAATCGAGATTCCGCCACTGATTATGCATGTCGTGTATCCAAGTTTTCTCAGTTTTGATATTGTTGATTTAGCTCCTTTCATTAAGGGAACTTGATCGAGAACTTGTTTTATCTTGCTGATATGAATAGGTCCCCACAGGAAAATGTCTCTTTTCATAAATTCTGAATAGGTAATCTTGCCTTCAAGGTATCTTCTAAGGTTGTCTTGGTTGTTGACATTAAACGCTTTATGAACGTATTGCCAACTGCTTTCTATATCTACCAAAACACCGTCCATGTCGAAGACAATAATCTTGATCTTATTTTTAGACATAGGTATTCTTCATTGTATTTAATATGTTAATCAGTTGGCAAGGTATTGATAAAATAAGCTAGAACAAAGCCCATTGCAATTACTCCGCAATAGACTATGATTGCACAAACTGTGTGCAGAATTGTGAGCTTTCGACTAGTAAGTTTTGTCGTAATTTGAAGCTTGTCCTTGTATTTAGGTAAGGCTTCAATCTCTTTTGCATGTCTCACTGAGATTAGCATGAGATTGTAGTGGAATAAGTCGAGAAAGAAGATTGGTATTAGATAGATCGATCCCATAGCAACTATTAACGAAGTCGCTGAAATTCCACATATATTAACAGTTTTAACATATTGAAAAGAGGCAAAGCCGATAGCTTGAATAGCAGTTCCGATAGGGATACCTTGCAATCTTAAACGAATCACTACGTCGTCAAAGTGTTTAATCCGATCCTTCGTCATCTCCCAGTCCTTCAAAACAAGATCAGGTTCACTCATCTGGCAAATCTCCAACTATCTTCCGCCTTCTAGCTATAATTGAATTGTGCTTTTTTGCATATGGAATTGTCAGTAAATCTTTGGAGCCTTGATTTAACTTCAAAAAGTCGGACCATATTTTGGTCCGCCCTAATTGCATTTCACATTTGCTTGAATTCGATCTTGGATATACCTGATTTTTGCTGGAAAATCGACGGGTCACGCTAACCTATTAAATGCAATTGCACATATTCTTTAGTTAGGGGTTTGTGGGTAAACAAGGCCATGTAATGGGGATAAAAGTGGAGAAACCTACCGAGGACACTTACGTTGCCGAGTTTGTTTCTGTTGTCAAACAGATTGGAGGACCTATAGGCTTCGATGCCGAGTTCAATAAAATGACCCCAAGCGGTAAAGCTGACGTCAATCTTCTCTATAAAGGCAAGTTGGTCGCTGTCATTGAAGTGAAGGAACCTGGAATACCCCTTAGTGACCCCGCTCTCAAGGCTCAAGCAGAAAGATATGCCGAGTGGTATCAGAAGAATAGAGGCGTCAATTTTTACGGCATACACAATCTGAAGTATCTTAATATCTTCAAATACGTCGCAAAGGAGAAACGGGAGAAAACACTGCTCGAGTTCATGGGGACAAAAAGAGCAGATTGGGCATCAATTTCAGACTTTCCGTTCAGAATAATGCCATGGGTCAAATCAATAAATGAGTTCAAGCAGATTTCGACGAACAATGAAGCAAAAAAGAATCTGAGCGAGTTTCTTCTTAGATTCAAAGAGATCTTGGAAGGGAAATCTCTTGATCTCAGTGCAGAGGTCATAGAGACCGTAAAGAGATACATAGAAGAAGGGGCGAGTCATGGTCTTACGAAATTTGAATACCTTTACAAAGCGGGAGAGAAAGATGTCAGAACACTATTCGAAGATTGGCGCAAAGAAAGGGGAATTGAAAAACCCAAAAACGACGACAAGCTGCGAGATTTTCTGACTCTTATGATAAAGGAACAGCTTTACACATTTTCTATGAAAGTTTTGTTTTATCTTGTGCTTCAGAATATTGATGCCGAGATGTCCGCAAAGCTCAAGGAGAATTTGGCATCGATTGAGCCCTCGGATTCTGAGCTCTTTCAGAAAATATTTGACATGCTTTTCAAGTATGCAATTGAGAGGACGGGAGATTTTGAAGAGGTTTTCGGGACAAACACAGTTGACAGACTTCCACTCGTAGATCAAACGCTTCAATCATTGAAAGAGCTAATCTCCTACTTGAATCAAATCAGATGGAGCGAAATCAATGTAGATATAATTGGTAGAGTTTTCGAGGGGCTTATCTATAGTGAGCGAAGACACCTGCTTGGCCAACATTATACCGACACTACGGTTGTAGATCTTATATTGGCAGCAACTATTCGCAAGCCTGAAATGCTCATCGACCCAGGATGTGGCTCCGGCACTTTTCTCGTTCGTGCATTGAACTACTGGAAAGCAAACTACGGAGCTGCTGTGGGCAACTTTGAGCTTGTTGAAGGAATCGACATAGACAAACTTGCGTCAATGCTCTCTAAGGTAAACCTCTATATACAGGCATTAGAAGCAATCAAGGGCAAACTCAAGTATTACCCAAAAATCTATCATAAAGACTTCTTCAAAGCAGAGCTGTCGCCAAATTATTTCTACGTAGTGACTAATCCTCCCTACACAAGGCAGGAAGAATTAGCAATGGCTTTCTACGATAAGGAATACAAAAAGCATTTGACTCATACCGTCATCGACATTGAAAACTGGAGCAAGAGGTCTTCAATCTATGCCTATTTCCTTGTGAGAGGGGCCAAACTGCTCAAGGAAAATGGTAGGCTCGGCTTTATTGTCGAAAACTCGTGGTTAAATGCAGAGTATGGTGGTCCTCTGAAGAATTGGTTCTTAAAAGAATTTACCATCGATTACGTCATAGAATCTCTTGTTGAGAGATGGTTTGAAGACGCTGCGATAATAACCAACATAATAGTAGCTCAGAGAACCTCAAGCACTGATTACGTTACTAAATTCATATACCTCAAGAAACGATTGCGAGAACTATTTGGCTTTCCCCCTCCTGCCAGCGACTGTGCAGCTAACCAGAGATATTATGAAAAGATCAGCAATCTCTATGTAAGGGCAGCTAATTTCATCCCAAGTAATGGTTATGTTGTTCAAGAAGATGACGATGTCAGAATAGTATCTGTAAAGAAAAGCATGCTCAGCAACATAGAAAGTGAGCTTGGAAAATGGGGAATAATCAAAGGACCAAAGAAGTATTTTGAAATCATAATAAAGTTTCTTAATAGGGAAGACGTTGGCTTGAGAACGTTAACTGATGTTCTGGATGTAGATCGTGGCTTGACAACAAATGCCAACGAGATATTCTATCTTCCTTCGAAATATTGGATGTTCTTGGACGAGGGCGAACATCATCTGACACTAAAAGGCCCAGGTCATAGAGCACTTAAAATCAGTAAACAGTATCTGAGACCTCTCATTAGGCCAGCACATATAGAAGATTCTGCATACAATGTTTCGAAACTGGGCAAGGAAAGGCATGAAGATTATGTCTTATGGATTGAAGACACATCGAAAATCAGAGACCAAGGGGTAGCAGAATACTTGAAATGGGCTGCGGGCTTTGCTAAACAACAGAACGAAATCGATAGTGAGAGCTTCCCCACGCTTGTCAAAAAGATTGAATCGCCCCACTGGGCACAGTTGCCAGACAAATCAGGTGCGAAGTTCTTCTTCAAAAACGATCTTTACAAGAACTATGCAATCTATTTGAACAGAATATCAAAAGCTCAAGTGGACAAGCGGTTGTTCTTAGGTAATCCAAAAGTCGACGTTGACGAGAGAATATTGTTCAGCATTTTGAACTCCGTCTTCACATATCTTGGAATGGAACTGATTGGAAGAACTAACCTTGGTGAAGGGGCCTTGGATGTCAATGTAGTCGATTACAAAAAAATACCAATCGTAGACCCATATGCGCTGAAAGCAAAACTAGAGAAAGACGGTCACCTTGCCGATTTTCTACAACTCGTCGATAAAATGTTAAGCATGAAGCCTATTGACATTGAGTCTGAAGCAAGAAACAAAATACGTTTGAAGATCGAGGAATATGTTCTTGGATCCCTTGGGTTTGGCAAACAGGATATACTCGACTTTTATCAAGAACTTATAACGCTTGTCAATCTTAGGGCTGAAAGGGCCACAAGCACAAAGAAAAAGACATAATCTTAGGGTCTGCACTGAAAGGGGGTTCTCGAGCAAAAGACTACATGGTTAAATACGGAGATAAATGCCTGGGAAGTTGAAGCCCTAAGACCTAGAACCCTTCTCAAACTTGTGAAGGAGAAGCTTAAGGAGAACGTGCCCAACGAATATCTGGCTCAGGCTGAAGCTTGGGAACAGGCTACTAAAATAGCGAAGCCAATCACTGAGAGACTGAGACGAACTATGGAAAGAGAAGTATTTCACTCATTGAAAAAAGGCTTGTCTAGAGAAGAGATATTGACACAACTTACATCAAAGTAGGTTACTTTGCGGTATAGTTAAAAGACAGCTTGGGTGTACCCGATTTTCAGATCGAGCAGTAGCAACGACATTGGCAACACTCATGAATCCATGATAGATATCTCCAGTTCTATTCGGGTCTGCTCCCGAAATCCCTCTTTTTTCTCTGGATTTAATACAGCGTTCTAATAAGGATATGAAAACAGAGAAGTGAAAAAGCAGATATTTGAAGCCTTCATATAAGTTTTTAGATGGTTATGCCAATCAGTTGGAGTGAAATACAGAGTAAATGGTTGTATAAATTATCAATTTCACAATCACAGAATGAAATAGTTGAAGCATTCAACCGTGTTGAGAAAAGGTTTGGGTCAAGTTTCTTTGATGATTATAACTGGTTGAGAGGAACTTACATTGTTACATTGATTTCGGATTTGGATAAAATCCTTGAGGAAACTGAAAAAGGCAGCTGTAAATTACCAGAGAACGGTGAAGTCATTAAAAGAATTAAAGAGAACAACATTCATCTGGCAAGCACGATCATTAGGTTAGCTGCGTATTACTTAAGACATAACCTTATTGTTGAGTTTGAGCCTGAAATATGTGGAAAGAAACCTGATTTGAGGGTAAATTTCAATGAGACTTGGATATACATTGAAGAATCCAAACTTGACGTATCTAATCGATTCAAAATCCTTACAAATTTAATGGAACGTATTTCCAGTGTAATAGATACAATTAATTCAAATCTGAATATTGAAGTAGTTCTCCTAAAAGAAGACCTAAATTCTGAAGAAATTAGGGAGATAATTAGTAAAATAGGAATCTTGTCTGAAAAGTCCAGTCAACCTCAAGCGTTGAAAATTAAAGATTTCGTCAAGATTACTACATACAAAAAGGGGCAAGAGAAACCGTTGGTTGAAGAGGAAAGACCAGCATTGTGCATGGATGCACTTAGCGTGGGTAGTGGTTTTGAACGACATTTACATGTGCAGATACAGTTCACAGATGTAAGGATGGAAAAAATACTAAAGAAATCCAAACAGTTATCTCCAAAAGAACACAACCTGTTAATCCTTGATCTTTCCATTCCTGGGAACCTGAAGATATGGTCTGACTCAGTCAAGAAGATACTACAATCTGGGAAACATCGCAGGCTTGGAGCAATTCTCTTAATTGAAGGACACCATTTTGTCAAATTATTAAAAGTGGATAGCAGCCTAATTATGCATCCTCAACCCTCAAAGCCTTTACCTAATGATTTTATCAAATTGACAGAAAACTGTTTCAAAGAATTTTCAGAATATCAATATAGGCCATAACAGATTAACTAATGTTTGCATAGGAAGCAACGCAGATATCCAAGGGCTTGGTGCGCCCCCTTGGAGAAGAGGGAAAAATAGCGTCACTACCGTCCCAAGCGTCACTACTGTCCTCTTTTGGCTTTTTGGTGGGCCCACGGGTCCTCGTAGTATCTATTTTGATTCTTAGAGGGGTCTTTTTCTGACCTTGTCAAAACGCCCAACCTTATTAAAATTTTGAGCCCTGAGGCACCTATGCGGAATTCTAGACTGTGACTCTTTCAATCCGGTCGACGTAGGGAATGGTAGGCGCCTCTTCCAAAATGTACGTGGTGAAGGCCACTACAAGCATTCCAAGGTTATTCGATATGACATACAGCAATAATCAACAACACAAATCTGCACTGTGGATGGCGGGTCCGAGGGGATTAGAACCCAAACGGGTTCAAGTCCCACTCACCAAACTAACAAACGAGCGCGCCAAAACTCGCACTCTTCAAAGCCGAGAGTTCGAATCTCTCCCGGGCTACCAACGCTCAAGCGTGAATTTATACTAAATTCCTCCTTTTTTGGAAGTCTAGCCTTGAAGTGAGCTGGCCGCTATGTTCGGCAGGTGCATTATGCAGATTAGTACACAAAAGAGTTAGAACCCATTTGCTGATTCTCAGTATTTTATGCCAACATAAAGTAAAGGTAGCCAACCACGCTTTTTATCAGGCGCGCGCGCGTTTCGAGTGCGGGTATGGTGCTCCTCAATCTGCACAGACAGAGATTAGTTGATAGGAGAAGGCCTGATCTCTGGCAGATTTTCAAGAAGCCACCCTATCAATACTCTATAAACGATAGGGGACTCGCACGGCTGAACTACTTGAGTCAAAGACTGTTTTCTCAAGTGGTTGACAAGCGCGCGCTTCTTCCTAATGTGGTTGCTGTATGCCTAATATGGTTAGTCGTTGTGTGCTTGCAGCGCCTCGTGAGCGGTTACGCTAGTGGTATCTGCATTTGAAGACAACCGGATTGAAGACGTCTCCGCAAGATACAGATAAAGACCTCCAGGCTAGAACTTGGCAACGATACGATCGCTGGAATGGTTGGCTTGGCAAGCGTGTTAGAGGATTTAATCTGAGTGGGCTCAGAAAAGGTTAGAAGGTTAAAGGTGACCTTTTTTCGGACGCTCACTTTCCTTTTCCCAAATTTGAGGTTACTATTATCTCTGAGAATTTCTTTATGTTCTCAGCGGTCAGAAGTTCTTTCAGTTTTTCCACGTGTTTTTCATTTGCATAAATTGGCAGTTTGCAAAGGTTATGAAGGGCCAGAAATAGTTCTCCAAGTTCTTTGAAACCCTCCAAAGTGACCATATAATCAATCAGAGAGTTCCCAGGGTTTCTCAGCCTCACCATATATTGAACATTAGAGACAAGAGGACCCTTAAGTCTGGCCACTACTGAGAGTTCGTAGTTGCCTTTGTTTCGGTGGCACCAAACCGTGTGATCCACAACGTCGTTGTCCATAGCATATTTCTCCGTGTGGACTGGGTTCAGCGTTTGTCTATTTTACTTTCGATTCTTCTTAGGATTCCAAAGAGCTGAGCGATATCTTTCTCTATCCTCTTAAGTCTTTTTTCTGTATCTTGACTGCTCATTTTTCCTCGGTTTAATAACAAATCCCCAGAAATTTAAGGGTTATTTATACTCAATCATTAATTAAAAATTGAATTACTAGTTAATTCACAAGCGCCGCGAGACGGAGCAAAATGAAGCGGTTAACCTGCCTTGGCAATGCTAAAATGCCTAGTCATCCATTAACAAATACCTGAAAACACATTCGGGCAGCTCCGCGGATTCTTCAAAACAAGCTTAATTAATCATACCGACAACTAGGAATGTGGTTAGTGTGCAACTGATTATTAATAAGCCCAGACTAATCGAACAGCTGAGGGCTCTCGAATACGAATCTTGCCCAAGACCTGCTGGCCTTGTGACATTGTCGTTGGAATTCTTCAGGAATTCGGAATCTCTCTTCAAGTATACTAGCCCAGCCCAGTTGGAGATAACAGCAACGGACGCGGAGATGCGTAGTGAGGTCGTGGAGTGCCTAGATCTTCCTGAACCAAAAGTGTTTTTCACTGATTGCGATTCTGTTGTTCAGTCACTTTTCGGAATCGCGAAGTCAGAACTCATTACTAAGCTCAAGATTTTGTCCCTCTTGAACAATAAGGTCGTTATTGCATGGCGTGATGTTATGGGAAATACCGAGTATCCGTCAACTTGTGATTCGTGCGCTGAAAGCTTGGCTGTTCACTTCTCAAGCAATTAGAGTCAGGTAACACCTATGGTGCGCGATCTATGTTCGGACTTCTTCAATCATCTTCAGTTTGCCAAAATCCTCTGGGTTAACGTAGATGGTTGGGCGACCTTCCATCACAGCACGTTCCTTGAAGACCTTGTCGGAAGTCATCAAGAACGAGTTTGTGAAATGCGCAAAATCTAGGATGACTTTGTCCTCGTCTTCCGGTGTGGCAGTTCGATACGCCACTGGCATGTTAGAAAATGTGTTTATGCTGATAGACCTCTTTTCAGCAATCTTTCTGAGATTGTCGAGTTCTTCTGAAATTGCGTTCTTTGCGCCTGATCCTTTGAACCTATCAACTATATCTAATATAAACTCCGGAAATACTATTTCTACACCTTTCAGCAATCCAAGATTGATAAGCCTAGAAACGGACTTTGCAAGGATCATGTTTATGTCTGGTAAAACTCGGTTGTTGAGGGTCAGAAATGGGGCTTCGAGATTACAAGTGTGCCCGCATTCCATTTTAAAAGACATATCTAAACCCTCGATTTGACCTTGAATCGTAAGTGAGTCTTTTCCACATTGGCTACAGACAACAGAATTCTGACGGACGGGAAATAACGCCATAAACTTCTGTGCGTTTTTGGAATCTAGCGTTAATCCTTTTATGTTCCGCAGACCTCGCAAAAACGCTTTCGTAAACTCGTTTAGCTGTCCTTGGATGACGAGTTTACCCTCATAGAATATTACAGAAAGCCCATTTATTGACCAGAAAGATCTTTGATACTCATTCGTGGGTTTTCTGCTTTTGCCGTCAAAACTCTCAATATGTTTTGCTAAAAAGGCTTCGTCAAATCCTGATGTTATCATAAAGACGATGTTTACTGCATCTGGCATAAGAATTAATAATCACGACTTTGTGTATAAGAGTTTGGTCAGAATGCCCGTTTCTATTAGCATTGACATAAATGAACTCGGTCGTTTGCGTAACTACATATTATCGCATAATCTGAAGCGAGCTCCAACAACCAATGACTATGAATTGCTTCGAATCAAGGATGGCGAAATAGATATAGTGGTTTACAAGTCCGGAAAGCTTGTTCATAATGGTTCTCAGGTTTCCAGGGAAATCGTCGACTTCATTTTGACTAGGGAAAGAAGCTTTGATTATCTTATTGGCAGTGATGAGGTAGGTAAAGGCGAATGGTATGGACCGCTTGTAGTCACTGCGGTCGCACTTAAGCCTAACGATGTTGTAAAGCTCAGAAAAACAGGAGTAAGAGACAGCAAACTCCTAGGGAAAAGCGAAATTGAAAGGTTGACCAAAGAGATCTTAGCATTAGGTGTGGTTCATAAGGATGTTGTACTAATGCCTGAAACCTACAATGAGCGCTATGCAGAATTCAAGAAAGAAGGGAAATCTTTGAATGACTTCTTGGCTTGGGCGCACGCTGCTGCAATCAAAGATGTGCTTTCCCTCGTTTCTAATGAATCAACGAAGATCAAGATAATAATTGACAAATTCGATGTAGAAAAAACTGATCTCCGTCTTCAAAGGGCAAAAGTGAAACAGCCGAATATAGAAGTGATTCAAAGTTCAAAAGGTGATACAGAACTGCCTGTTTCAGCTGCAAGCATATTAGCAAAGCACTGCTTTGAAGAGCGGGTCGACCAACTTAACGAAAAGTTTGGCGTAGATTTGAGGAATAACGCTCCCGAGAGTTTAGACAGAGAGAAACTTCATTATCTTGCAAAAACTCACTTCAAAAACATCTTGAAACTACTCGGATGAAAAGCGCCCCTATCTCAGTTTGAGTGCCGAATACATTCATCGCGCGCTCATATTAGCATGTGCAGTTGAAAACGCGCAATAATGATGTAATGGCAGAAAGTGCGCTAGACAAAAGACCTCGAGGCCTTAGAAAGCGATTTGCTAGAGATCATAGCAATAGTTAACAAGCCTTCTCGGGACTAGCACCCAAATGGGTTCAAGTCCTCCAAACACTAGAGCAATGAAAAAGCTATTTCGCAGGATTGTATCCAAGTGGCAATACATAGGTGTAGTAGAGTAGTTCGGTCACTCAACACTAACTTAGCGATTTCTTCCGAAGTCGTGATTAATAGTTGGCTTTTCGTGCTTTGTGATATACCCATTAGGAGAGAGACACTCTCGCATATAAATTCTACTGTGTAAATTTCATAATCGGGAGCAAAGCGCGCGCTAGTATGCGTTTTAAAAGATGACTCGAGAAAAACTAAGTATTAAACATATTATGATCTATATTAACAGCCTCAAAGGAATATTTAGACATTCCTTGATTTTTCCCAGATACATTTTTCTCAAGTTTCTAAAAATGTAAAGTGGCTCTACATTCTTCAATATGTGGAATTCCTGAATACGATAGATTCTTTTCTTGGCAAGCCATAATATCTTTTCCAAGTCGCCATGTGATATCTTTGCGTTTTCAGGCCACATTAATTCAATGTATAAGCTGAAAAGCGTTGGGTAAATTCTAATTTCAGTACATGTTTTCAGAAAAGCAATGCGCTCACCTAGAATCTTATACATATAGCGTAAAGACCTTTGATTAATTGGATAATCTAGAAAGTCATCAACAAATCGAGAAGTCCTTGAAGAGACATAATAAACTTTCTCAGTTTTGATCCCGTTTGCGAGTAGAAGCTCGATCAGTTTATCAATATTTTCTTGTTTCCATCTCTTTGTTAGTAGAATATCAATCCTTAAGCGTCTAGCAATTAACGCTTGGATTTTTTGAGCAAGCAGATCAACGTTTTCTTCAGATAGTTCCAACGAGTATCTCGTGGGAGTCGCAAACTCGATATCATCGTAAATTTGGACATCCCCCTTTAGACCCAAACCTTGTTTAGAATAAGTAAACAGAGCACCAAACAATCGTTGTCGTGCACTTACTATATCAGAGAGACATAAGAATCCATCATTCACGAATATCTCTTCGGGAGCTTGGAGAATGAGAGGAGGTTCACCTATTTTTGTGAGCATCTCAAGGATTAGGTTTGCTCTTACTCCAGCATACTTGGGAATCTTTTCTCTGACCGTTTTCTCGTCTATGTACTGGGTTGGAACTTTATTGCTATCAAAGAAAATTTTGTGATTCTCATACCAACGCTCCAGTGAATCTGTATCTTCCAAAAAGACAAAAATCGACCTTTGTTTGATTGGAAAACTGAGTTTCTCACTGAATTCTCTTACAGTAACAATTGATTTTGGACCCTTAACTTGTCCAAAACCAGATAAGAAGTTCCGTAGCTGAGGAAAGGGTTCGATTCCCTTAAAGAAGGTTTTTGTAAAGATGTGGTAGATATACTGTTGTTCTGGAATGGATGAAAAGATATTCTCGTAACTGCATTCTCTTGTTTTTCTTAGAAAGTCATTTAGTGAAAATTTCGTTGAATTTGAACAGACGACTTCCCAGTTTGAAAGATCAATGCAATCTTGACTCGATAATGTTACCCTTTTGAAATTCAAATTGCACTCCGGTAAATCGAATTCTGAACCAAGTAAATCACAAAACTCTAATACGCTGGAAGCTGCGTCAATGTTTTTTTGTTTTCCCCAACTACTTGTGTTCGTTCCAGTTGGTTGAAACGAGACAATACACAACTGTTCTCTTACAGAGTCATTCACTCGAAAACTGATTTGAAAATTGTTATAAGAAATCTGTTGCTTTTCTGACAAAAAGGGAAAACTCTCATTTTCTGCAATTTGTTCAAGTTTTTCCCAGAGGCACTTTCTTACCTCAGCTTTTGTTGGAATGGTTCTAGGTGTTGAAGCTACATAAAGACTTGTTTTGTATTCTTTACTATTCAATTGCTCCTCTCCTGAAGCTCTTGAGAAGATTACTTTTCAATTTATAAAGTCGAAAAGAAATGAAAACTGATATTATCAGTGCAAATAGAAGGAATACAGGTACATCAGGAATTTCTAATTTAAATCCTATCTGTTCAATTTCCCAAGGTAGATATATTTCACTGAACGAATGAAGAACTAACAGAACGGAATCAAGTACCAAAAACACCCATAATGGAACTTTAAGTTTGATATGAGGCATAGAGATGCTTGCAACTTCATCATAGCTTTTTTTGATTGAATACTCGATTGAAGGGAGATGGATGACCTCGTCAATATACCTTGTTTTTTCATCTTTAGGAAGTCTTAGTGTAGTCAGATATCCACAAAGGGATAGAATAATTGCTAGTCTGAAAAGGTTCTCAAGTACTTGATCGGCCAAGTTCTCTTTACTAACAACTTCTCTAAATTGGTTAACAATTCTCCTAACAAGCATGTAATGAGAAATTAAAAGTTCACGTTTATTTTTCGGATTTTCTACTGCAAGAACATACGACAGATATATCGCTACTCTCTGTAAAGCTTCATCCTTACAGGAGTTAAATTCAACAATTATGCTTTGTGGGACACTATCATATTTCCCACTTTCCCAAACTTGTATCGCTGAGAAAACTGATCGTAGTTCATTATCTTTGTAATCAAGGATACCAGAGAATTTAGCAAGATCTTTTTCAAAGAAAAGAGCACTTTTGTTTCGTTCTCTACATAAAATGTGAAGGAAAACGCCATTTTTGAGTAAATCTGTGAGAAAGGTGTAAGAGGATTCGCTTTCTGTGTTCTCAAAATCTTCCACTGCTTTGTCAATTTTTTCTCGGTATTTTAAAAGATGTTGCTCCAAAGAGTCCGAAGATTTACTAAGGCTTTCAAGTATTGAAAGTTCCGGATCATCCTTGCTTTCAATCTTAATGCTTTCACGTTTCTTGTTTAAGACAACGTTCAGCAAATTGGCTAATAACTTAATTCTTGTTCGATATCCACCCTTAATAACACTTGTAGTCCTATTTGACGCTGAGAGAATAAGTTCATGGGGATAACCTAATTCTTCTGCAGGTAGCACAAAAGGGCCTCTAGAGTCATTTCACATTCACAGTCTTTATTAGAGTTTCTATGCTATCTAATATTGCCCTTTTATTTGAAAGTAGCGCGCGCCTGAAAGTAATAAAATTAATAAACCAAAAACGGTAACTACTGGTGAGGAAAATGACCGAAGAAAAGTTTCCTGTTTCTAAAACACTGAAGGTAATTGAAGGCACAACTGTTTACAAGACCGATAAGTGGTGGTCTGCAGTACTCGTTGTTGAGTCCTTTGGAAGGAAACAAATTGCTGTCTATCTTTGGAATAAAAAAGGGGATGAATGGAAGAGACGGCAAAAGTTTTTGGTGCCCAACAAAGATGAATGGACAAAAATAAAAGACGCTGTGGAAAAATATCTTGAACAGAAGTTAATCGGCCCTTAATTGAAAGAGAAATCTCAATTCAAAGTTAAAGCCTTCGTTCCTATAGCGCGCGCTTATGAGAGACGGGATCTTTGGCAAACGGCTTTGCTCGGATCGGTGGGAGTTTGGCGGAAAGCCAAACAATTCGAGTCTTTCATTATTTGTCGTAAGGGTGTATCAATAGAGGGAAAGCTGAGGCGGGTGTCGAAGGGGGGTGTTCCCTCAAATGAGGGGGGTTACCTCGACGGGTTTCCTGCCGAAGATATTTCCCTCTCGCACGTAGAGACCAAAGAGAAAACGATTTAAGCCAAAATTGTCTCTTGGATTGCCACAAAAATCCCCTTATACGACTTGATTGTTACACTACCTATCACTAATTCAAACGGCTTAAGATTATTCTGGGAAAAGATTGAGTAGGCTCAGATATGAGTAATCACGGGGGTTACTGACGAGATTAACACGTAATAGTAATTCAATTTTTTTGGAGCTTTTCGACGGTTTTGGCAACATTTAAATAAGCTCAAATCTGTGTTTTCACGGGGGTTGTTGCATGATAATTAGGCTGAAAATAAGGTGTCGGGGGAAGCGCGGTTACGACATAAGTAGTGTTCCTCTTAAAAAGTTGGAGAAGGCAAGCAAGTACAGGAAGAAAAGGTGGGAACTCAAGGACGGCTGGCTGGTTCTGGAAGCCTTCTAAGAAACGCAAAGATTCATATTCGATCAAAGCACTATCAGAAATGTGGTCTAGATTGAGCAGCGAAGATACCTCCGCGACTAGCCGTACGAAGGATATCAGAGACAAGAATCCCTACGTGATTGTCAGCTTCGTTTTGGGCTTTTTGACAGGTCTCTATGGAATTCTAACCGGATTAGATTACTACTTTGCTGGGTGGCCTGCTCACGGTCCTGTCGGAGTACTGGGCGTTTTCCTTACGATTTTTGGCTTGCTGACAATTCTAGGTAGCCTTCTTGTACTCAGCAGACGAGTACGCATTGTAGGCGCCATTCTGATTCTGCTTTTCGGAATCGTGGCAGGCATGCAGGGAATATTTAGCATCATGGGCTTTTTTACAAAACTGCTTCTGCCGATTCTCAGCTTCATATTTGCTCTGTATGCAACGAAGCGGGATCGGAACTCACCGTAAAACGCTATCCTTTCGCGCGCGTGCGGAGTTCTGTTTTATTCTAGTTCATAGCACACGTTATGTATGAGTTCCTTGGTGTTTTCTCTTGGACCGTTCTTCAAGCATCTTGAATTTCTCTTCAGCTTTTTTCATTGTTTCCAAGTCGTTCTCTACTAGCTGCTTCAGGGCTTCTTTCTCAGTTATGCCCATCGTTTTAGCAATCTCTTAAGTTTCTTGGATATGTACGGAGAGAACTCGACTTTAAGCGGGCGCTTTCTTCCTTGCTCGTGGCTATTCTTGAATAAGAGTGCGTGCGCAGGCGCTTATTATTGACCTTTCTTATATTTTGGAAGAGACATTATTATGAACCGGAAAAATTAAGCAAGTTTGGAAGCCTGAGCGTATGAGTGCTCTTATCAGCAAATATCCTACGCCGTTGATTATCGTTATAAGCATAGTTTTAGGCTTCTTTTTTCCGCAAGTTGGATTGATTTGGA
>Ga0315296_10001621_pt1 | contig 19559 bp, 19 predicted proteins | sample YL17G14_18_MG_FD_203921 | JGI IMG/M metagenome (GOLD analysis project Ga0315296, IMG submission 203921) | Sediment microbial communities from Yellowstone Lake, YNP, Wyoming, USA - YL17G14_18 | ecosystem: Environmental > Aquatic > Freshwater > Lake > Sediment | place: USA: Wyoming | collected...
GCCTATGATCGCGGGGCCGATGATGTAGCTCCCGGGAAGCACTCGCGTGCCCTCGCCCACATGGATGTTGCCGATCACGGTGGCCTTCTCGGACACTTTGCCCTTGATGTCGGCCTTCAGGTCGCCCATGAGTATCCTGTTCGCCTCGAGCAGGTCCCACGGCCTGGCGACATCGATCCACTCGCCCGTGAGCAGGTGCGTGTATATGTGGCTCTTGCGCATGAGTATCTTGAACGAATCTGTGATCTCGAACTCTCCCCTCGGGGACTTCTTGGTCTCCTTTATCGCCTCGAATATCTCCGGCTCGAGTATGTACGCGCCCGCGTTGACCATGTTCGTCTCCGGCACCTCGGGCTTCTCGTTGATCTCCTTGATCACGCCAGCGTCGACCGTGATGCAGCCGTAGCGCTTCGGGTCCTCGACGGTCGTCAGGGCCATGACGCTCCCCTTGACCTTCTTGTGGTGCTCGACTACGCCTTGGACGCTCTCCTTCGTGAGCACGACGTCGCCGTACAGGCAGAAGAAGGCGGAGTCGACCTTGTCCTTGATCATGCCTATGGCATGGGCTGTCCCGAGACGCTCCTCCTGCTCGACGTACTCTATCTTGACCCCGAAGTCCCTGCCGTCCCCGAAATGCTCCCTGATCCTCTGGGCGCGCCAGCCGACCAGGAGTATGAGGTCTCTGATGCCCGCTTCCTTGAGCGACTCGATGTTGTGCTCTAAGAACGGTCTGCCTGCCACGGGTAGGAGAGGCTTCGGTATGTTGGATGTCAGCGGCCGCATCCTGACACCTTCTCCGGCAGCTAGTATGTAGCCCTTCATCTGCACGCCGCCTTGACGATGTTATCTATCGTGCTCATGATGCTCCCGGCACGCTTCTCGGTCCTGGCCTCGGCCAAGAGCCTGATCTTGGGCTCGGTGCCTGATGCCCGGACGAGCGCCCAGCCGTCCTCATACTGGAGGCGATAGCCGTCGAGCGTGATGAGCTCGTCGCACTTGAGCGCACGCATCGCCTTGTCGAGGTTTCTGAGGGACATCTCCTTGAACTTCGGGTTGTAGGAGACCGCGCCCCTGAGCATCTGATACCTCGGGATCTTGGATGTGAGTTCTGAGAGCTTCTTCTTGGAGGCCATCTCGACCAGCCTCGCAGCGGCTAGTATGCCGTCGGGACAGTAGCTCTGATCGGGGAAGATCCAGGTGCCCGAGGGCTCTCCCCCGAACTCCGCCTTGCTCTTCTTGACCTCCTCGCTGACGAAGACATCGCCCACACGCGTCCGGATGATCTTGGCGTCGATGTAGTCGTCGATCGCCATGGACGTGTCGACCGTGACGACGACCTTCTTCTTCGCGAAGCGCTTGGCGAAGAGGGCGAGCAGTTGGTCGCCCCCGAGGAACATCCCTTTGTCGTCGATCGCGACCATCCTGTCGGCATCGCCATCGTGGGCGATGCCCAGATCGGCTTTCATCGAGACGACGGCGTTCTTGAGGTCCGTGAGATTCTCTTCGATCGGTTCGGGCGGTCTTCCCGGGAAGTGGCCGTCCGGGTTCGAGTTGAGAGTGATGACCTTGCAGCCCATCCTCTGGAGGACGATGGGTGTGATAGTCGACGCGGGACCGTTCGCGCAGTCGACCACCACCTTTAGCTTGGAGGTCCCGACGCCAGCCAAGATGCGATATGCGTGGGCATCGATGGCTTCTGGAAGAACGTGCTTCTTGCCCACCTGGTCCCACGGCTTCAACTTGAATTTCTTCGACTCGAGCAGCTTCTCGACGGCGGCGGACTGCGATACTCCGAATCCAGAACCGTCAGGATTCCAGAGCTTGATGCCCGCGTACTCAGGCGGGTTGTGGCTAGCCGTCACCATGACGCCGCAGCTCATGGTGCGAGCGGCCTCCGCAAGGGTCGGGGTGGTGACGAGTCCCGCCTCGAAGACATCGCATCCAGCTGCCATGAGCCCGCTCGATACAGCAGCTGCGATCATCGGTCCAGATGTCCGCGAATCCATCCCGACGACCGCACACTTCGCGCGGGTGCCGACTGCCATGCCGATCTTGGCCGCGAGCTCGGGCGTGAAATCATTGTTGACGACTCCCCTGATCCCGGATGAGCCGAACAGTTCCATCAATCAGTACCCCGGACACTCCGATTACCATACGTGACTATATTACATTTCTCGACAGGACTCCGCCCAGGATGGCAGCCCGGTGCATCCGACATCGGGCAATCGCTGATGGTTTTAACCGGTAAGTCGATTCGGGTGCGAGCTGATGTCTCGGAACGAGACATCGGATAATCGAGGGGGAGAAGAGAGATGAGATTGAGGTATCTTCAAGTGGGAACGGCTCTAGCGATCGTCGCCTTCATGACCGTCGCCTGCCTTCCTTTGGCGAGAAGTGGACCGGGAACTCCGTCACTACTCACGCCGGAGGAACTCGCCTACGCGAAGGCGGTGGGCAGGGGCGAATACGCCTACGGCATTGATTGGACTTATTCGTATGACTACGGGGAATTCGAGTACCCCGCGGGCAGCGGCATGATGGCATGGAGAGGTGTCGGAAGCGAGCCGGCGCATGAGTACGCGAAATACCTGGTCAAAGAGATGAGGAACATCGGCCTGAAGGATGTCAAGAAGGAGGAGTTCCCAGCTCACGCGTACAGCTTCGGCGGCGCGTCCGTCCAGATCACATCGCCGACGCAAGGCGAAGTCTGGACTGCTGCCGGCCACGCCGGTCTGCCCGGCACGTCACCTGGTGGGATCACGGCCGACATAGTCTATGTTGGACTCGGGACCAAGTACGACTACGAGGGCAAGGACGTCGTTGGCAAGTTCGTGCTTGTTGATGTGAGCGAGGAAGAGATGTTCTGGCTGCAGTATCCTCACATGGAGGCTGAGGTTCGCGGAGCGCTGGGCTTGGTCGTCACGTGGGTCGAATACCAGATGCTTCCGAACGCGATAGTCACCCATGACTCTGAGTGCAGGCCAACGATACCGGCGGTCTGCATAACCAAGGAGAACGCCCAGGTTCTGAAGGACATGATCGCCAACGGCGTGACGCCGAAGGTCAATGTCTGGTGCGATGCCACTATCGACTACGATGGCGTTGGCTACAACGTCGTCGGGTACCTGCCGAGCGAGAACTACGGTACGCCTGCCGACAGATTCGTGATCGTTGCGGACCACTACGACAAGTGGTGGTACGGCTCCTCGGACAACGGAGCTGGGGTTGCCCGACTGCTAGGAATGGCCAAAGCTCTCACGGACTCTCATTACAAGCCGGCGAAGACGATCATCTTCCTGGCCACGGACGCCGAGGAATTCGGATGGACAGACACAGAGTTCGATTGGGCTCTCGGTGCCTGGTGGGAGATATTCTCCATACATCCCGAATGGGCTGGGAAGGCTCTCGGAGCCTTCGCCTTGGAGGGCGGGGGCACGATAGGTGCGACGAGTGTATCGGCCTATGGTAACCCGGAGACGCTGGAATGGCGCAAGTCAATCCTGCCGAAGTTCAACGAGTTCTTCTCGAAGACAGCGCCCTGGTCGAAGTACTACTTCAGAGCGTCGGTGGACACCATGAGCTTCGGAAGCACATGGGCGGACGAGTTCAGCTTCTGCGCTGCGGGTGTTCCGATCATGAGCATAGATAGCACGAGATCGAGCTACGCGGGATACGACTACCACACGCAGTTGGACACGATGGCCGGGATCTCCGCGGAGAGCCTCGCGATGAGCATCATATCGAACGGCATAGCCATAATCGAGCTGGACAGGTCGAAGGTCGCGCCCTACAGCTTCCAGGACAGGGCTGCGGACCTGAAGAGCACCCTGAGCACAAGGCTGATCGGAGCGGCAGGGGTCGACATCAGGCCGATCATCAGTGCGCTCACCAAGTTCGGAAGCGTGGGCGGCGAAGTATGGTCGCTGATAGGTACATCCGGAGGCTCGAGCAAGGCGGCCGAGGCAAACGACCTGCTTCTCCAGACAGCCAAACTGGTGCTCTCGGACCTGACGACCGTGGGCGGATACACCATGTCGATGTATCCTCACCAGCACTACTTGGATGACTCTTGGTATTTCAGAGAGGGCATCAAGCAGCTGAGGCTAGGGGACATCGATGGCGGGCTGATGTGGCTGTCTTGGGTCTACGGGATGTACACGGGAAGGCTTGTCAGTCCCGAGGTCTACCAGTATCTCGTCATAGACAGGTGGGATGACACATCGAGAGCGGACTTGTTCTGGGCTGACGGTCGTCTGGCCTATGTGGAGGACTTCTACTCAGAGTACCAGTCCCTGGTCGACAAGAAGGCCGCTGGGATAACGGACTACACGACCGAGATCGCACAGCTGACTCTGCACTACCAGTCTGTTGTCGGGAATCTGCAGGCGTCCCTCGATTCGATGGTGGTAACCCTGAACGAGGCGACGGCACTGCTGCTGGAAGCGAAGGCAACGATGACGCGATGAGCAGAGCGTCGTGATCCGAACCAGCAAAAACCCTTTCCTTTTCGTATCTTTCTCAGATCACTCTGTGCAATCTATCAGAAAGAAAGGCTGGAAGTGGTTTGTTGTGGCCATGAGCGGGAATCTCACAGCTTCAGTATGTTCTTCGCCTTGTCCTCGTCGCTGACAGCGAACGCCACATGCACGTGCTTCGAGTCCCTGTCGAGCATGTAGGCAGCGTCTATGTTGACGCCTTCCCTTGCCAAAGCCCCTGAGATCCGTGCAAGCTCTCCCGGCTCGTCCTTCAACTTCGCCACAAGCAGGTTCCTCTCGGAGAACTCCAAGCCTGCACGCCGCAGGCTTTCTCGGCCCTTGTCAGGATCCGCGGTGACTATGCGGACGACCTCTGCATGCGGCTCGGTGGATATCGTCCTGATGTTCACACCGTCCTTGTGCAGAGCGTCCGTCATCCGGGCGAGCTCCCCCGGTCTGTTCGCCAGCTTCACGCTGAACTCTCGCTCCATTTTCTCATTTCCTCCCTTCACCGAAACAAGGGCGAGGGTCTCCCATGGCACATGTGCGATGAGAAACGATCGTCATATTCCAGTGTCAATATAACGTGCGAGGTCTTTGTATTTCAAACCTCTCGACCAGGAATGGGCAATGCATACACGGATGCATACGTTTGTGCGCTGGCTCAGCGCGAGACGGAGGCTCGTCGGACTCCTGGATCGAGGCGTGTTCCGAGCCAGCAATGCTGGCCATGACGGCACATGACGACTCTCCGCGTATAGCCAGATGCCCCGAAAAACCGAGCCAGCATACGCAAATCATTAAATACCATCCATCGTGATACACATCTGGACTGTGCCTGGATGGCATGGCCAGAAGCGCAAGGAGGGATGAAAAAGATGGTTATGGAACCGATAAGTGTCGACAAGGCGATGGAAATCGCAAAGAAGAAGGGCATAAAACCAGGCCGCGTAAAGGGCACGAACGGAATCCAGTTCACGAAGGGCAGGAACTCCCGCCTGGAGATCATTGACTGGGACGAGTTCAAGACCACTCTCGGAAAGAGGAGACTAGCAGTCTACGAGAGCGGCGGCTGGATGAAGATAATGAAGAAGTAGGTCTACCTACTCTCTCTCAAACCCTTGAAACCCCTTCTTCGAATTAATTCGCAAACCAGTTCGAGTTTTTCATTTTCCTATTCCATAGCCGGGAAGCTAGATAGCCTCGAACTTGCATCCCGAATCCGGGTGTCCGGCGTTGGATTGTCCCAAGTGTGGCGTTCACAATCTGGAGGACGCGGAGCGCTGCAGGATCTGCGGGAGTCTTCTGAGGCCTAAGAGCAAACCGACTGGACCTTCGAAGGAATGCCCGCTATGCAAGACGCGCAACGATCTCGATGCGCCCTTCTGCTCCGGCTGTGGGAAGCCGCTGGGCTCGATTGCGATAAAGGAAATCAAGAGCAAGAAGAAGCGCGAGAAGTACTACGACCGTACTTACATCGACTACCCCGGCTCTGCGCACAGAACTGCACGGGCGGGCGTCGGAGGCGCCCTGATAATGATGGCGGCGTTCTTCGCGCTCATAGACGCCGTGTTCACGATCGCAATAAGCTGGGAGATGACCCGGCTGGCCGACTACGACCAGCTGCTGAGGGAGAACCCGCAGCTGGAAGGCGTGGTTTCCAGCCTCGTGGTCTGTCAGGGTCTGAGGTTCGTGTTCATAATCATCGCCTTCGCGGGCGGGATCTTCGCCATGCAGAGGCTGAGATGGGGGCTCGCGATGGTGGGAGGCATATTGGGCATCTTTGCCCTGCTGTCGGGCTTGCTCATCCTAATCCTCCCTGTCTGGGCGCTGATAGAGCTAGTGTTGTTGTGCGGGGCAGTTGTGGGAGTGGTCATGGTCGGGATATCGCGCAGGGAGTTCATGCTGGCCTGAGTCTGCCACCGGTTTTTCGCGGGGAGCTGACCGGCATCAAGACATGAAAGTGCTGACATAACCTTGCGGGAGAATAGGAGAGCAAGGGGTCGAGGAGTTTAGGATGCTGGTTTTCAGTTCGCACTGTGCGCCGGCCGTGCGGAAAGTAGTTTCATTGTACTACAAAGAGTGACCATTAGTGCGTATCTAATTCGTGGTCTATCATGTGCGCGGGAGGAAGCGGTTCGGAGGGACCGGATCCGGGATTCAAAGGAGCGAAGTTCCTGGCATGGCTGAAGAGGAACGGGGCAGCGAAGAACCTGACGACTTGCCTGAAGAAGCTGCGCCATCTAGGGCTCGAGCCGGATGATTCCATCCGCGTATGGGAATCCGACAGGATATGCGAGGCGTCCAGCCGGGGAGGCAAGGTCGTCTGGCTGAAGGATTTGTCCTGGGCGGACGATTGGGCGAGTGTCTATGGCATCGAGGTCCCGCACCACGCCCAACCCATTGAAACAAAAGAAAAGTTAAGATAAACAAAAGTTTATGTATGACTTGCGCGCTAGACGAAGGACGATGAACGGAGTGCGACACACAATCACAGCTAGGGGCGATATACAGCTGCCAAAGGCAATGGCGGTCGGCCTCGGAAAGCCGTTTGGCGGCATGTTCGGAGACACGGCGGAGCTCAGAGTGCTGCAGGAGATAGTGGCTGACCCTTACTCAGACTACACGCAGCAGGACCTGGTGCAACTGACAGAGTTGTCTGATCCGAGCGTGAGGAAGGGGATATCGGTCCTTCTCAGGCACGGCATCGTCAAGAACGTATCCCGGACCAACAGAAGGCCAATGTACCGCCCCAACACAGACTCGAAGAAGCTCACGGCCCTCACATTCCTCGCCTATGCCGTCCTCGACGAGGTTGCTGGCTCCGATTCGATGAACGAGGCTGTGAGGCACTACTGCGAGTGCGACGCCTCAAGTGCGGAACAACTGCTGCTGGCGGATGGCTCTACGCTCATCGATTATGGGGCCAGCTCAGCGGGCGAGAACTTGGGCGGCGGTTCCTATGCCGTGATGACGGAGAAGGTATGACCATGAGCAGGAAGGCGAGTGTGGTGCAGGAGCAAGGGGAGAAGGCCGTCGCGGGGATCGACCTGAAGGCTATGTACAGGATCGACCCGAAAGACATGGTCCCGGACATCACCGTGACCGCGTACTCGAATCTGGCGTACGTCCAGGTGTCCCCGAGGGACGTCTACATAGACTTCCTCGAGATGCCGGGGGTGAAGAGGGACGGGAAGACGCTGGTGAACGGCACGAGGGTCTACATGTCTCATGTCGCCGCGCAGAGGCTGGGGGACGTCCTGCAGGGGATACTGAAGAAGGTCGCCAAGGAAGGGGGCATCGAGAAGTTCAAGGATGGAAGATGACTCCGGATCTCTTCCTTCCACACGCTTGACCAGTTCGAGTTTTCGGTTCTCCACCATTGATCGGCACCAAAACCTCAAAATGTCGAGACATTCCTATCGGAACACGAGTAGACAAGGGGGAATTACGAATTGAGGATACTGGTTCTCGGCTCTGGAATGATGGGCGCCGCCATCGCTCAGGACATGTGCGACAGCGATGAGGTCTCCGATGTGGTCGTGGCTGATCTAGACAAGAAGAGAGCGGACGAAGCCGCCCGCCACCTCAGGAGCGACAAGGTCTCAAGCAAGCGATTGGACGTCAAGGACTTCCAAGCCACCAAGAAGCTGATGAAGGGATTCGACGTGGCTGTGTGCGCTCTCCCGGAGGGCTTGAACACATACGCTAGCAAGGCGACTATCGGCGCCCAGGTCCACGTGGTGGACCTCGCCTACGGACACCGGCAGCTGGAGCTCGACGGTCCGGCTAAGAAGGCGGGGATAACGATAGTCCTGGATTGCGGCGTCGCGCCAGGCATGACGAACATACTAGCCGCCCACGGGGCGAGTCTGATGGACGAGGTGGACGACATCCGCATCGTCTGCGGCGGGCTGCCCCAGAAACCGCTGCCTCCTCTCGGATACAGGATCACGTGGTCGACTTGGGGTTTGATCAACATGTATTGCGGGAAGGCGAGGATCGTGAGGAACGGGAAGATCGTCGAGGTGGACGCGATGTCTGACCTCGAGCGGATCGAATTCCCGGGGATAGGGGAGCTGGAGGCGTTCAACACGGACGGGCTCTCGACCCTGCTGCTCACCATGAAGGGAAAGGTCAGGAACATGGTCGAGAAGACCGCGCGGTACCCCGGTCACGCCGAGAAGATCATGGCGATGAGGGATCTTGGCTTGTTCGATACGAATCCGGTTGATGTGGGCGGTGCCAAGGTCGTTCCGAGGAACATGGCGGTTTCCATATTGGACAAAACCCTTAGGCGGGGCGATGAGAGAGATGTCACCGTGCTCAGAGTGGATGTTGCGGGCAGGAAGGACGGGAAAGACGTGGGGCGGTCGTTCGTGATGGTCGACCGCTTCGATGAGGAGCGAGGGGTGACTTCGATGGCACGCACGACGGGCTATACGGCGGCTATTGTCGCGAGAATGATCGCGCGCGGAGAGATCGCGGAGAGAGGGGTTGTGCCCCCGGAGACGGCGGTTGTGAAGGTTTTCAAGAAATTCGTGTCGAATTTGGAGAACCGAGGGATCAGGATACAGGAGACCTCGAAAGAGCCGATACAACGCTCATCCCATCGGGTGGCTTGAAGGAGGAATAGCAGTGGGGTCCCCAAGGCTGGATGTGCCCTTCGTGACAAGCAGCGAAACACTCGTTAAATATGGCCCTAGACGATTACACGACCAGTAGTACCCATGGCGCTTACGGAGATCAAGGCCCATTGCGAGAAGCACGAAGCCAGAATTGACGGAGCACACGCCAAGATGGACAAGTTATCGGGCGGAGGCTCCGATGACGGTTCGACCAAGAGCTCGTCGTTGAGGCCCGGTCCCGGGACCCCCGTGGGAAAGATCACCGTTGTCGTTGTTGTCGCCATCGTCGCTGTCGCAGCTGCCCTCTTCTATTTCCAGGTGATCCTAGGCGGATCCAATGATGAAGGCACGGGGTCGAACGAACCCCCGAGCATCGACTCGTGGAACATGCAGAACAACACGAGGACGCCCAAGATCTGGGTCAACGCCTCCGACCCGAACAACGCCATAACGAACGTGAGGGTCGAGATAGTAAGATACAATCTGAGGGCGAACGCGAACGAGACCGTGCTCGTGTTATCCTATGCCGCTGACTCCCGGACCGTCCGCTTGACCGACGATATTGATTTCAACTCAGGCAAGACCGTCCAGAACGAGAGCATGGTGAACCTGGACGGCGCTCTTCTAGTCAAGGTCGCCGTCCAGGACGCCAACGGCAGCAGGTCCCAGACCTTATCCAGGAACATCACGCTGCCGAGCGTGAACCTGGGGCCGGTGATGGTCAACGAGGTGTTCGTCAACTCCCAGAACGGGATGAGGGTATGGGCCAACGCTTCCGACCCTGATGATGCGATATACACGGTCACGGTCGAGATCTATGTCAACAGTACTCCCCTCGGGAACCCAGTGCTCGTGAAGGTGTACTACATAAACCAGAGCACGGCGAACGTAAGCGACGTGATCTCACTCAGCACCCTTCCTGCGGGGGATTACCTGATCAGGGCGTATGCAGTGGATGTGCTTGAGAAGGAATCCGAGTTCCTAGGGTTCTACAGCTTCGCGCTTCCAGTCTGATTGTTGTTCGTGTCCTCCAGCAGAGTTATTTATATGGCGGCCGTAATCCTCGCTTGCCAGAATGCAGGGATAGCCAAGCCTGGTCAACGGCGCTAGATTCAGGGTCTAGTCGCGCAGGCGTCCGCCGGTTCAAATCCGGCTCCCTGCACGCCGCGATGTCTGGCTATTTTCTATCAGGGGTTTTTTGGTATAGGCCCCTTTTCCGGATGAGCGGAATCGTAGGCCTGCTCGAGAAGACGAAAAGCGTGGTCGGGGCGTATGCGAGCGTAGTATATCTCGGTCGTGCGCGTAGTCTTGTGTCTAAGGGCTCTAGACACCGCGTCAGGTCGCCCGCCCCAATCAATGCACATTTGTCCAAAGGTCGCTCGTAAGGTCTGCATCCGGAATTTGATTCCAGACCACCTCTCCGCTCGTGCCTTGATCTTGCCCCACATGCCGTCCGTCCAATAGTCCGCAGTTCCATCGGTCACCTTCGGCACGAGCGCCTCGCAGCACTTAATTCCAAAGTCCGCCAGGTAACGCTCTCGGTCCTTCAGGAACTTGATCACCGTAGCCCGAGCTGGTGGCAGTATCTGAGCGGGAGAGGCGACAGCCCAACTGCTCTCGCCCTTGGGATGAGCCACGATGATAGTCCAAGTGTCGATGCTCAGGTCCTCCAGCCTTGCCCGACGAAGCTCAGATCTCCTGAGCCCCGAGTACGCGTACATCGCCACCATGAACCGCGCCACCGCACCCTCGTATCCCGGCATAGTCCTCAGATTCGAGCGGATCTCCTCGACCCGCGACTCAGGCAATACAATGACCTCGGCAGATACCTTCTGAGGGAAGCGAACGTAGTGCAGCTTCCTCATCTGATCGATTACCCCGTTGTTCTCGAACTGCAGGAATCCGTTGAGGTAGTTCAGGTAGTTGGTCTGAGTTCCATGAGCGAGGCTGATGCCGTGCCGGGTCTTCTTCGTCCTCATCCATTCCAGGAAAGCAGCAATGTCGTCCTTGGTCAACTTCCGAGGGTTCGTCGTGCTGACCTTGCCTTTCTCTTTCAACTCGAGGAACGCTCCGTGTATCGTCCTGAAACCTCGCTTCATGGTCTGTAGAGTCTTAATCGCGTAGTAGCTCTTGATCGCCTCAAGATAGGCGCGCTGACAGGGAATCCATGAATCACGGCCCAGGAGCTGGCCCTCCTAGGTCGACCCTTACCGACAGTTTTCTCAGCGGATCACAACATAGGCGAGATCACACGCGGCCCTCTTCGTGAGGATTTGCATTACATGCAGCAGGACTCGACGCAGAATCCCAATCGTCGCTCTCGCGAGAGTTGATCAACGGCTCTCCTTTGTCTCTGCGTAAGCTGAGTGCTCTTTGAGGTACCTCTTGAAAAACCACACGATGAAGATGCTGTCAGCCTTCTTCATCTGCGTCCTCTCCAGCGCGTTGTAGTAACTCCTTCGGTTCTCGTATGGTATGTTCAGGAGAGGGTATCCGTGCTTCTTCAGGACGAAGTTCATCAGGAGTCGGCTAATCCTGCCATTGCCATCCGTGAATGGGTGTACCGTCACGAACCTGAGGTGAACAGCCGCCGCTAGCTCGACCGGATGTAGGGATGACTTACTCCTGTCATACCAGCGGAAGAAATCTCTCAACAGCGGCTGAACCTCGATAGGGCTTGGCGGCATGAAGCGGCTCCCCGAGATCGCGACCTGATGGGTTCTGATCTTGCCGGCTATGTCGGGCTTCGTCCCGATGAAGAGTTTCCTGTGCCACATCAGGATGACCTGCAGAGACAGGTCCTTCTTGTGCCCCAGGACCTCGCGGAATACTCTGTCATGCGCTTCGGTCTCCATGACGTCCTCGATTGGTTTGGCCCGCGGACTCAGTCCTCGTTCCAGAAGATCCGCTGTCTCCCGGTATGTGAGCCTCGAACCTTCAATTCGGTTCGTGTCATATGTGAACTTGACCGCGAAGGAGCGAGCGTTCTTCTCAAGCGCGCTCGGAGCAACCGTTCGTGACTCCTTGGAATAGTTCGTACGGATGGCATCCAGAAGAGGGTACCAGCGTTCCCTGTAGATCTCCGCAAGGAAGTCTCGCTTGGCCTCCTCAAGGTCGGGGGGTAGTCTAGCCCCAAGATACCTCTCGCGAGTCTCAACTCCCTTTGCCGTTCTCAGAGTCTGCTGAAGATAGAAGTACTCGCGTGCTCGCACGCGTTTCTTCTTGATTGTGACCACGGCACCTTATTACCCTTACATATTCATATATTTTCCGGTTTTCTGCAAAATGTAAGGGTACGATTATCGGAGTCCATTCAGCAAGGCCTAGAAGACAGCGGAGGTGGTTTGCATTCCCCTACATGCAGACTTCTCGAAGAGGGTACCAAGCCGCATACGTGTCAAGCATTCTGCTCTGCGTGCTTAAATATGGTGTCAACTTCCATTGGACACCTATATATACTTCGAGAAACCTTCACTCATCATGGAAGAAGTCCTGGCAATCTACAACCCGTGGTGGGAAACTAGATTCAGAGCCGAAGGAGTCAGAAGACAGGGATACCTCGAGCAACTGGAACGTAGGGAGGGAACCAAAGAGATAGTCTTCATCACTGGTTTGCGCAGGGTTGGAAAGACAACGCTGGTCCGACAATACATCGAAGGCCTCATCGCGAGAGGACATGATCCGAAGAGAATCCTCTATTTCTCAATGGATCACCCCTCACTGGTCAGGGAATCCATCCTCGACATTCTTGACAGCTACAGGCGACTGCATGGTCTGAAGCGGAACGACCGATTCACGGCCGTCATCGACGAAGTCCATCTCAGGGAAGGCTTCGAGCAGGAGCTGAAGACGGCATACGACCTTGGGCACGTAAAGATCTTCGCCACCGGTTCGTCGTCATTGTTCTTGATCGAGAAGGGCTCTTTCCTGACAGGCAGGCAGAGATTCATTGAGGTCTTCCCGTTCAGCTTCTCAGAGTATCTTGATCTGAAGCGCATCAGGACAAAGCCCAGTGATTCTCACTTGATGGTTCGGCATGCCGAGGACTATGTCCGTGCGGGAGGTCTTCCCGAGTATCTGAAGACGGGTGATCCCGGTTACCTGACTACGCTCATCGACTCCGTACTGTACAAGGACATAGCGGCGCGCCGTGGCGCAAGGAATGTGCAGGCCCTTCGGGAGCTGCTGCTGTTAGTGACGCAGAGCTGCGGCTCGAGGCTGTCCCCGAGGAGAATGGGCAGGATCCTAGGCATATCGCACGAGACGGTCCGCGAGCACCTCACGTCATTCGCGGAGGCGAACCTGATCCACATGGTCCGGCTCAAGGGGAAGGTGTCAGAGAGCATGGCCGCTCCGAGGAAGGTGTATCTGAGCGACACGGGCGTAGTGCATGTTCTGAGCCCGACGGTCAACATAGGATGCCTTGTCGAGAATTGCGTGTTCAATGTGCTGCGAGGACGCGGGAACGACCCAGCCTATGGTCTCGTCCGGGGGAAGGAGGTGGATTTCATCCTTCCCGATTCGTGCTACGAGGTCAAGTATTCCGACAGGGTGATTCTGGAGGACGTCTCCCATCTAAAGGACGTGAAGACTAATCGAAGGATTGTCATCACGAGGAACCAGAGCGGACGACTCGACGGCATGGATCTCGTGCCATTGTGGCGCTTCATGCTAGAGGATGAGGGGCAGTACATCGCGCGTTGAATGCGGTTTGCATCTCACTACATGTGGACTTGTCTGAAGGATAACAGACACCTTAATATTCTCAAGGGAGCAAAACGCATTTCTCGAGCGAGTATGATTGTGTGCAGTTATTGATAAAACATATATATATAGTACATCAATTGTTGCTCAAAATGTACGCTCTCAATACAAACGAGCTTAGGACGTTCAAGACCATATGCGATGGCGCCAATTCGACGATCGAGCTAGTGGAAGCCTTGAGCGTATCCGCGATTTCCATCTACAGGGCAGTTCAATCGCTGTCATCAAAGAAGCTGATCGAGACCAGACGAACGGGCAAGAGACTGTTGCTCTCTCCCAGCCCACATGGTCACTCCAAAGCGATGGTTGCGTACTTGGGGGGGAACGGACGGCCGATCGAGCCCCTCATAGGCTCGCGGCTTCTTGTGCTACTTTCGGTCTCCAGCATCCCGAAGTCACTGGACCGGGTCGCGGAGGAGGTGATGCTCACGAGCGAGTCCGTGCGAAGAATCGTCTGGGCCCTCAAGGGTTTCGGTGCCGTAAGCCAGGACAAGAGTACGGTATCGATCCCCCAGCAGGATACTGCGCTGGTAAGATTCTTGCAGGATTTCTCGAAGGGCGCCAACATGGCGATGCTGGAATCCATAGCACCCGCGGGAACGATTCTCTGGAACGAAGGACTCGAATTCATATTCACCTCACGAACGCCTTTGAGCTCTCGCGGTGTCAGTGAGACCGGGATCACCGCCATGTCAAAGCGCGGTCTTCAGTTCATCTCAGACGCTAGGTACTATCACTGCGCCTACTGGAGACCAAGACTGAGGAAGGAGGACATCGCCATGCATCAGATCCTAGTCGATCCGAATAGCACGAGGAACATCTCCTACGGCCTCCTGTTCCTCATGAAGGAGGGATACAATCCAGCATACCTTGCGAAGTTGGGGAACACGATCGGTGCTGGTGTGCTAGCCAGACAGATCGCTGTGTATCTCAGAGGCGAGGTCGTCGAAAACCCCCACTTCCCGAACGAGTCTGACATGGAACAACTTCGAGTTCAGTATGGGGTGAAATGAATGGAGGACTCGCAGATCGGGCGCGAAGAGGTGCTGTCTCTGCTGAGGAGGGCGGGGGAAGCCTGTCCTAGACGAATCGAGGTCTATCTCATCGGTGGAGGAGCCATGGCCCTGAGAGGCGAGAAGGACGCCACCAAGGATATCGATTTGGTGCTGGAATCTCAAGATGATGCTGATGAGCTGAAGAAGGTTCTCGAGAGGATCGGCTTCAGGGTCGATGCAAGGCGCCCGGACGAGTGTCGTGCATTAGTGGACGCCACCATACTCTCAAGGCCGGCTGGATTGCGTGCTGACATCTTCGTGGGGAAGATCTGTGGCATGATGGCCTTCTCAGAAGGGATGAAGAGTCGGGCGGTCCTCGTCGGCGAGTTGGGCAAGGTCACCCTATTCATGTGCTCCAGAGAGGACATCTTCCTTCTGAAGAGCGTCACTGAGAGGATGAGGGACCTCGACGACATGATGAGCCTGTTTAGAAGCGGGCTGTCAAGGGATACCATCCTGGGGGAATGCGATCTCCAGAGTGCACTCGCTGGATTCCGAGAGAGCCATATCTGGGAAGCGTTCCTGTTCGTCAAGATTCAGGAGATGGAGAAGAGATATGGCATCAGCGTGCCCTGGAAAAGAGCGCTGAGGTCTAAGGCTGAGCTCAAGATGGGCGCGCACCATCTGCTGAAGATGATTGACAAGGGAATCTTCTCAATCCACAAGCTCTCTGAAGAGGCGGGCGAAACTCCTGGGTTCACGAGTAATTGCCTTCGCTACCTCGAGAAGGAGGGGGAAATCAGAATCGACAGGAAGACGAGACCTTATCGCATCATGAAGATGAAATGAGTCATCGGAGATGGAGTCTTCAGCAAGATATCGAGGCTCACATGTCCCTACATGCGAGCTTGTCTGGAGAATCCTTAGCGGCACGTGTGTCAGGAACCTTACATCGCACGCTTAAAAAGGGGCCAATCTGTAGTTGACACCTATTTGAACTCCGAATAGCCGGCCAAAACAAGTATTGCATCATAATGCATAAGATTGATATACAAACATTGCATTATAGTACAATATGACTCAGAAGGAAGTCCCTCTCGACAGAATCAGAAGGGCCCTCGCCAATCAGAACCCGTGGTGGTCCACAGGGAAGGTCCCTCGCCCACTGCTCTGTCCCTATCGAAGAAGGGATTTCTATCCTCTGATGGACAAGCTCGCTGGAGAAAAGATTCTTGTCATAGCCGGCCCAAGGAGGGCCGGCAAGACCACAATCATGCACCAGATGATTGACGAGCTCATGTCAGCAAGGAAGATTGAACCGAGGCGCGTTCTCTTCGTAAGCTTCGACTACCCCTATCTTCTAGCCGATCTTGATCGTCCCTTCGAGGACATCTTGAGAGCGTACTCAGAAACCGTCCTGAAGGAATCACTCGAGAACCTGACAGAGCGCGTCTACATCTTCCTCGACGAGGTCTACTCGCTTCCAGAGTGGGGAAAGGTCATGAAGGGGCACTTCGACCGGAGGACGAGAACCAAGGTCATCGTCTCGGGGTCGAGTTCTCCAGAGATCATTGCAGAAGCGGCGAGATCGCTTGTAGGTAGAATGGATAAGCATTTGATGCTTCAGATGAAGTTTGTTGACGTCGCATGCCACGAGCTGAACAAGGACAGGGACCGCATCAAGGAGGTGTCCCTGGGGCTTATGAGGAAGGGGGTTGAGGGGTTCTTGGAAAACGGCAGTCTCAAGACCCTATCGAAGACCTACAACGATGCCTTCAACGCCCTCGCGAATCTAGAGGATGAGATTCAAGGTATCCTCTTGGACTACCTCGTCAAGGACGGATATCCGGAGAACCTTGGAGTCACGGACTTCACTAAGTGCGCTCAGGCTATCATCACATCAGTCGACTTGTCGATCTACAAGGATGTTATGCGTGTCTTCAAGAATCGGGAACCTCAGAAGATCGAGAAGCTGATGGCCGTGCTTTCTCAGAGTTCCGGGAACATCGTTGCATCTAACACGCTATCTGATACACTGGGACTTAACTTCAGGACCGTCGAGAGGTATTTGTCTCACCTTGAGGCGGTGTATCTTGTAACAGCGTCGTACGCATACTCTGGATCGCTGTACAAGAGCCTCCCGAAGGCGAGGAAAATCTACGTCGCCAACGTCGGGGTAAGGAACACGATCTTGGGGCTGCTCAACGAACGCCTGCTCGAGAACAATGTTGAGCTTGGCAGGTGCGCGGAAGCGGTTGCGCACGACCACATCAAGAGACTCGCCTTCTGCATGGAGCCTACCAGAGAGCCTCGCACATACTACTGGCGTGACAGGACAGGGAACGAGGTCGACATAATCGTCGATATGAGAGGGAGGAGGATCCCCTTCGATGTGAGGTTCAGGGAGACTATCGATAAGGGTGACCTGAAGGCATTGAACTTGTTCTTGGCCGAGAATCCTGAATGCAAATGTGGGATTCTCCTCACCAAGAGAAGACTTGGGACTGATGGCAAGATCATGATGGTTCCTCTCTGGTTGTTCCTGCTGACATGCTAGACGGTTAGCCAGAGCGAGGTTTGCATCCCATCTAGATGTGGATTTCGAGATAGCAATGGACATCACCGCTGGATTGGCGAGGTGCTTGAGTTGTTGGTCTTCAATCCCTATGCATAGATCCCGAGGGACCCTGATACTTCAAGCGGGACAGAAGAGATAGATCTCTCTGCCTTTCACATCGACATGGGCGATCAGTCCTGTCTCTCTGAGGAAACTCCTTCCAATGACGCTGGGAATGGGTATCGTTCTTGTCTCTATGACTCTGATTAGTCCCTTGCTTTTTGTCTTGTCCTGCTTTGGATTTCTCCCACAAATCACCTCGGGGATTTCGAATGACACGGTCTGTCCGTTTGTGTCGGTAAGGAACAGGCGCACATTCCTCAGAGAAAACGCGACCGTCGTACCACCCCACCCGGCAATGGGCTTTGGTGTATGTGGCAGTGATCCAAGGGGGATGTCCATCTTCTTGAGATCGTTCTCCCCAATGATTACGTCCGAGGAACCAGTGTCGAGGTAGAAGTTGACTAGAGCCCCCTTCAAATGGTCATGGGCCAGAACATAACAGGGGAAGAAGAACGCCTGAGCTTGCCCAGGATCGTCGGAGATCTTGGCTGGGAACTTTCTCAACAGACTGTCACCTGATTGTGGCGAACAATCAAAGAAGCCAAATGACTGGCTCCTTCGGCACGAATTCAACGGCGACGACAGACAGGTTCTCTCGCTTCTTCTTCAGCTTGCGGAAAACCGCTTCACTTGAATTCGCATTCGCAATGATCCTGCCGTCCCTGCATGCGACGAACTGGTCCGCATACTTGTCTCTGAGTTCCGCTATGTGGTTCATAACCCAGAGTTTATTCTGCGCTCCCTGTTCCATCTCAGCCGCAATCCGATGAATAGACAAGCCCTTTGGCAAAGCCGTCGCACAAGTCTCCATCATGTTCGACCTCCGGGCCTCGCTCTCTGTTATCGAGATTCTTGCGCCGTGACTTATACTTTGTGAGTGCCGGTAGCCTCCCAGGCACGAGCCAGACTCTGGCCTGTAATATGGAAACCAACGCCCACCAGTCCCACCACGTGAGCTCTGGACACAATCAGTCGTGGTCAGATCCGCCCGCGTGCACACTCCACGAAGATTGTCCCGAGAGGTTCGGTATCGGGCGTCCTCCGTCGATCCCTGAATAGGGTGTCAATATGCACTTGACACCTACATGTGCTCCAATGAGTTGGCGAAATCGGACACTGCATCATAGTGCACAAGAATGGTGTGCAAACATTGCACTATGGTATAATATGAGAGGGATTCTCGAGGAGATTGAACGCAAGTACAGGGAGATCCCTGAAGAGACATGCATCGGGCTGTATGTATCCCGATATCGTACGGGGGGAGAATTCCAAGATAACACCAGATGGGCAGACCTGGAGTCCGGTTACTATATAAAGAATTTACAAATATGTGAACATTATATATACCATGATTGCTCTGGACATAGGCATGGAATCCGCGTTCGAGAAAACCGCCCGTCTTCTGCTAACCGAACCCCAGAGACGGTGGACCGGACTTGAACTGAGTCAACGTACAGGCTTCTCGAGGGCGATGATGAGCCGCATTCTCACGCAACTAGGAAAGGACGTCGTCGTCGCAAAGCCATACAAGAATCAGTTCGTACTTATTGAGCCAATCCGCTTGCTGATGCTGTGGTCCTGCAGGCGGAGGATGCCGCAACCGACATATGTGAAGACCGACAAGACCGACGACGACTTGGACGCGATCATCAGGAGGACCAAAGGCGTAGCTTTGACACTGTTCAGAGGGGCTTGGCTCAGAGCTCATTACATGAGAACGACCTCCTATGAACTCTACGCTGCTCCAGAGAAGTTGCAGAAGGTCGTTCGATCAATCGGAAGGGCTTCAACGATCCCTCAGCGCGTCTCGATCTACTCAGCGGAGGACGGTGCTGTCTTCCAAGGAATAGAGAAGGTGAAGGGAATCCCCATCGTCTCTGTCCCGCAGACCTTCGTGGACCTCATGAGCGTCGGCGGATCCGGTCCGAGAGTGGCGCTCCAGCTTGGGACTGCCATAGGTCTGCTGAAGGTGTGAACATGGACATCTATGAAACATCGAGGGAGGTCGTCAAGGAAC
>Ga0315296_10001622_pt1 | contig 19555 bp, 16 predicted proteins | sample YL17G14_18_MG_FD_203921 | JGI IMG/M metagenome (GOLD analysis project Ga0315296, IMG submission 203921) | Sediment microbial communities from Yellowstone Lake, YNP, Wyoming, USA - YL17G14_18 | ecosystem: Environmental > Aquatic > Freshwater > Lake > Sediment | place: USA: Wyoming | collected...
GACTTGAACGTGCCTTCCAGAATTTCTATCGTAGACTCCGAGAAGGACAAAAGAAAGCAGGCTACCCACGGTTCAAGGGCTGGAACCGGTACGACTCCTTCAAGTACCCGCAGTATGGAAACGGTGCAGTGTTGAGGGATGGTAGACTTGTGCTTTCGAAGATAGGCGCAGTCAGAATTTTCCAGCACAGACCGATACCGCCCAACATGACCATCAAGACCTGTGCGATCCGCCGGGACGTTGACAAATGGTACGCCTGTTTCAGTATCGAGACCACGGACACAGCGAAGCTGCAAAGACCACGAGAGACGGCTAGTGTTGGTGTCGACTTGGGTTTGTACTCGCTAGTAACTCTAAGCAATGGTGAGAAGGTGCCGCCGCCAAGGTTTCTGCGAAAGATGGAGAAGAAGCTGAAGCGGGAGCAGAGGCGGCTGTCGAAAAGTAAGAAACATTCCAAGAACTGGCACAAACAGAAACGTAAAGTTGCTAGAGTGCATCGTAAGGTCCGTTTGCAGAGAACAGACTTCAACCACAAACTAAGCCGCACACTCGTCAACCAGCACAACATGATAGCGTTCGAGAAACTGCAGATCCAGAACATGGTCAAGAACCACTCTCTTGCCAAGTCGATAATGGATGCTAGCTGGGGTCAGCTGCAAGCGTTCACATCGTACAAGGCGGCAGAAGCCGGTACGATCGTGGAGTTTGTAGACCCATACGGCACAACAGTAAACTGTTCAAGGTGTGGGTTTCATGTCCCAAAGACTCTCTCCGAGAGAATCCATGAGTGTCCGAACTGTGGACTCGTGCTGGATAGGGATTGGAACTCTGCGTTGAATGTTCATATCCGGGTAGGCTGGGGCACAGCCGAATTTACGCCTGTGGAGACTAAGCCTCTACTTCAACCACGTATGGTTGAGGCAAGCATGGTCGAGGAATCAGGAAGCCCACGACTTTAGTCGTGGGAGGATGTCACCGGAACTCGAGTCCTAGCCAATACGAGCGGGGGTTCCCGAGACCCAAGATCACACCGTAAGGGCGGGATTCAGGTCAAAGGGGCAGGACGACCGACTCAGAGTCGTGCCACACTTAAGATCCGCCTCAGGACAAGAGATCCTGTGGCGTAGGCCTTCGTGGGTTCGAATCCCACCCCCCGCACTTTTCGACGAAACCCCCCTTGTCACCTTACCCCCGGGTATGCGCCGAGTCAGCTAACCAGTAGTCGCGGCACCAGTTCTAAGAACTAGAATCAATCATACTGCCAGAGGTAAATCTCGTTTCCATCCGGGTCTTCGAACGAGACCAGCTTGCCATTCTCCACTTTCTGAATCTCGCCAGCGCGAGTCCCCTGCGTCTTCAGGTATTCAACGGCTTGACCGATGGCGTCAACTTTGAGGCAAAGACGCGCGTTGCCGTCTCCTCTCAGTTTCCTCCTATCTCGGCTGGGAACGAGTTCGAACAGAACGCCGTAAATGTCGAACCGTGCGACAACATTCCTAGAAGTCAGCCTCAAGCCGAGTACATCAGAATAGAACGAGATCGCCCTTTCCATATCACAGACATAGTAGAAGACACAGTCGAAGTGGAGTTTCGTCACAATTCAAACCTGCTTTATTCCACGCTTGAATGTTCTTGAGGATCTTAACGATTGGTTTTGTGCGTTTGGGTTCCTTGGTGCGAGCGGTCGGATTTGAACCACTTCGCCGGCAGTCTGAAGCCGCTTCTAGGGTATTTTCTGCCCGCATTGCGTGCAGTATGCGCCTGGGTTCCATATCCGACAACGGTTACAGAAATTCTGACCGGCGACAGCAGGTGTGGGTGCAGGTCGTCTCGTGGTTTTGATTGCCGTTCGTCTCGGTCTGCTCGAAAGTATGCCTGATAGTCGCCTGTTCCGTTCTCGTTTGTATTCCAAGAAACGAGAGAAATACAGAGTCCAAGGAAAAACAAGAGCGCTATGGCTTTGCCCTTTTTAAGGTGCGGCAGCTACTCAGTCGACGTAGGGGTTGGACGTGGCTATTCTGCAGGAACCCAAGAAGAACTACGGAAGGCTCAAGAATTACATTAACGGGGAATGGGTGGACTCGGTCTCGACAGAAGTACGAAACGTCGTGAATCCGGCTACCACTGAGGTCATCGCCCGGGTTCCTCTCTCAACTCGAAATGAGGCCGAAAGGGCGATACAGGCAGCAAGAGACGCTTTTTGGGAATGGAGGGAGACACCCGGAGTTCAAAGGGCAAGGTACTTCTTCAAGTTGAAGGAGCTGATGGAGCAGCATTTTGAGGAGATATCCAGGACACTTGTTCAGGAGATGGGGAAAACAATAGGCGAAGCTCGCGGCGAGATGAGACGAGGAATTGAGGAGGTTGAGGTTGCCTGTGGGGTCCCCGCCCTGATGCAAGGATACAATTCCGAGGATGTCGCACCAGGTGTGGACGAAGAATGCATCCGGCAACCGATTGGTGTGTTCTGCTGTATTCCGCCCTTCAACTTCCCGGCCCTGGTTCCACTCGAATACATGCCCTACGCAGTTGCCAGCGGAAACACCTACATTGTAAAGCCAACTAGCGATGTTCCCCTCTGTCAGACAAAGATCTTTGAACTGATCCATGAAGCTGGTTTTCCGCCAGGCGTAGTAAACTTGGTCAATGGCAGTAGGGAGGTCGTCAAAGTGCTTTTGGAAAGCCCGCACATGAAGGGAGTTTCGTTTGTGGGTTCGACTCCCGTGGCGAAGGAGATCTACGTGGCGGCGGCACAGAACAACAAGAGGGCCCAGTGTGCAGGAGGGGCCAAGAATTTTGTCGTTGTCATGCCGGACGCGGTTCTAGACAAGACGATACCATCTCTTATCACATCCTTTTTCGGCGCGACAGGCCAGCGATGTTTGTCGGGGGCGGTTCTTCTTCCAGTCGGTGACATTCATGACGAAGTGAAAAAGAGGTTTGTGGAGGCTGCCCGCAGCTTCAAAGTGGGCTACGGTCTCGATGAGGAGACTCAGATGGGTCCACTGTATTCGAAAAAGCACATGGAGAGCGTCGTGAAGTATATTGAACAAGGTGTGCGAGAGGGCGCAAAGCTTCTCCTTGATGGTAGAGGAATGAAGGTGGAAGGCTATCCCAACGGATACTTCGTTGGCCCTACTATCTTTGACGAAGTCAGACAGGACATGGTCATCGCCAATGAAGAGATTTTTGGCCCTGTCGCGTGTATAATGAGAGCGGAGAGTTTTGACAGAGCCTTAGAGATCATCGATGCGAACCGTTTCGGCCATTCAGGGATAATCTTTACCTCAAGCGGCAAATGGGCCCGGGAGTTCGAATACAGGGTGCAGTGTGGGAACATTGGGATCAACGTCGGCATAGCTGCACCGATGGCATTCTTCACGCTTGGGGGAGTTCAGGGAAGGGAGTCCTTTTATGGAGACCTACATGGCCGGAAAGAATCACTGTGGTTCTTCACAGAAAGGAAGATTGTCGTCAGAAGGTGGTTCTAGACGGCACTATCAACCTTTTCTGCCGCACTGATGTTCGCCATCGATTTCGAGACTCGGGTCGCGAAGTTCTATGAGGATGCCGCTCGAAATGACCTATACGTGAACGCCAAAGAATCGTTCCTGCTTTTCGCTGACCAGAGCAAGAAGAACAGGTTGGTCCTGGAGAGAATCTACAAGGATAGCACTGCGTCAGATGGCGACGTTGGCGCTTTCACACCGATCGCTGGCCTAACACGCAGTGATTACCTTGTCGAGGCGGAAATGACTCCTAGTGTGAGCTATCGCGATTTCCTCACTCTAGCGACAGACATCGAGGAGAAAGCCAGCAGGTTGTACCTTGACATAGCAAGGCAGGTTAGGTCTCAGGGCACTAGGATTGTGAGAAGTTTCGAGAGGCTAGCTCAGGAAAGGTCCAGTCGCAAGCTCACGCTGGAATCGCTTCTCAAGACTGCCTGAATTCCAGTGGCCACAGACTCGCGCATGTCGACCAGTTTAGGAGTCAAGGTTCTGGCTGTGGATGCTGGTAATTCCTACTGGTCTCTCGGCCAGCGTCTAGGCAACTGATTGTGGGCGCGGCTTGTCAGCTTGTTGTATTCGCGCATGCAGCGTCTGCACGTACCGATGCGCTTATACTGCACACACTCCGTCACTTAGCGCTTTACTGTAAACCGGGTGCGATCCCTCATGAGTATTGAGATCGTCGACAAGATAATGGCTACTTCAGATTCCAAGCAACTTTTGGAATGGAATAGGAAATACATGTTGCACCTGGCGCCACCTAAGCCCATCATTGTGAAGGATGGAGATGGCTGCATCTTCACCGATATTAGCGGGAAAGAATACATAGACTTCAGGTCTCAATCTACATCTTGCCCTCTTGGCTTCAGAAACAAGAAAGTGAACGAGGCCATGAAGGAACAGCTCGACAAGATCTCTGCCGGACTGCCGGACTTCCTAAACGAGCCGCTTCTCAAGCTTGCTAGGCTTATGGCAGAGATCGCCCCAGAAGGTCTTACGAGATCGGTCGTCTACACATCAGGTGCATTCGCAAACGAAACGGCATTCAAGATAGCTAGGCGGTGTACTGGAAGGCCGAAGATCATTTCCCTCTGGGCGTCCTTCCATGGTATGACGGCTGCCGCATTGAGCGCAAGCGGCGCAACATGCTTCAAGATGGCTTATGACCCTAACCTTCCGGGGTTCATCCACATTCCGCCCTATTACTGCTATCGCTGCGACTTCGACCTGCAGTATCCGGATTGCAAACTTGCATGTGCGGAGCTGCTCGCGCATGCTATTAGTTATGAGGACCCGGTGACTGTTGCTGCATTTATCTCGGAGCCTGTGATTGCCGGAGGAGGCGTCGTTTTTCCGCCTGATGAGTACTTCCGGCGTATTAGGAAGATATGTGATGAGCACGACGTATTACTGATTATAGATGAAGTCGCCGCTGGATTTGGTCGGACGGGAAAAATGTTCTGCATCGAGCATTACGGGGTGTCCCCAGACATCATGACGGTAGCCAAGGGCTTGACCTCGACGTATGTGCCTGCTGGTGCTATCATGACTACGGAGAAGGTCGCGGAAAGATTGGGAGTGGCGCCACAGCCTACGCCTGATTACCTTAAGGGAGGGGTTACCGGGTTGACTAACCGTAATCACCCTCTCATATGTGCTGCTGCGCTCGCAACCCTGAAGGTCATTGTGGAAGATAATCTGGTGGAGAACTCAGCCAAGATGGGCGAGTATCTTCTCAGAGCATTCAAGGACATGGTTGGCAAATACAGCTTCTTGGGGGAAGTGCGCGGTAAAGGGCTGCTTTTGGCTGCAGAGATCGTTAAGGACAAGAAGACGAAAGAACCTTGGTTGGAGAAAGCTCGCGAACTGACGAACAAGATGTTTGAGAAGGGGCTCTACGTCGAACTGGCTACACACAGGCTACGTAACTCCGCAATAATCAAGATGGCACCTCCGCTAATATTGACAAGGGAAATTGCCGACAAATCGCTCGAGATCTTCGAGGACGCTTTGAAGGAAGGCTCCAAGTAAGATCCCGGATAAGCTTCCGGAAGGACAGAAAAGAAGAGGCTTAGATGCTTCATCCGATCGATGATGAGCTTCCAACATAGACTACACGAAAGACCTCAATTTGTAATTGGCCGACGAGGAAGAGCTGAGAAGATTGCCCTTTTTGTCTCCATATGTAGAACAAGGGAGTCTGCAAGAGAAACCCAAACAGATGTTGGACACGCGTTTTCACCGGCATCGAGATGCTAGAACTTCAGGCTGCCGCAATAGCCTTACATGGATCAATCATGAAAGAAGAGGCCGAGGTCAGGCCCAACATCTTCCCACTTCATGGAGCTCTCATGTATCTGCCAACGAAACAGGCGGATGACCTCTGGATAGTCTTCTCCTCACAGGAGAGGCTGAGGCTTGGAGGCACCCTCAAGATCGCTGACATGGTCGCCCAGGTCATTAACATACAGTTGGCTTGTCTTCCATGCAGTAAGATATCCTCCATTTATCTTTATTCGATTATCTCCCAAGACGACTGATATTTGTCCAACTCCGCTAGACTGTACTCGTCGAGCGGGTGTTCACGCTCCGGAATCTGCACAGACTTGGGCTCGCCACACAGCTCTGTCGAGAAGTATCTCTGCCCAGTGTCGTTGATCATAGTCACGATAGCGTGAAGTTTCGGATGTTTCCGCGCAATCTTCACCGCAGCAGTAACGTTGCATCCGGACGAAATCCCGCAGAAGATACCCTCGGTTGTGGAAAGTCTTCGTGCCATATGGATGGCCTCATCTGAAGTCGTAGTGACCACGCCAGTCATTTGTCTGGGTTCTAAGTTTCGAGGGACGAACCCGTCACCTATTCCCTCGATCTTGTGAGCGCCCCATCTCCGCTTGGAAAGTATCGGGGCCTCAGCAGGATCGACGGCATACAGCAGTACCCTGCGATTCTTCTCTCGCAGGTACTCCCCTACTCCGGTAAGTGTGCCGCCCGTGCCCTGGGAAGCCACGAAACAATCTACATCCCCGCCTGTTTGTTCCCAGATCTCGGGCCCGGTCGTCTTGTAGTGGGAGTTGACATTGTCAGGGTTTGTGAACTGTCCGGGCTCCCAATACTTCACGGGGTTTGTCCGCTTCAGCTACTCGATCTTCTTGATTGATAGGTCCACATCGCTCTCTCCGCCTGGCGTGTTCACTATCTTTGCACCGTATGCTCGAATGAGTCTCATTCGCTCCTGGCTCATGCCTGAAGGAAGAACGATAGTCGCGGGGTAGCCGAGCATTGTGGCAACGAAGGCGCATGCTATTCCGGCATTGCCTGTCGAAGCTTCAAGAATCTCCATTCCCGGCTTCAGGTCGCCTCTCTCGATCGCTTGAGTGATCATCTCGTAGTAGATCCTATCCTTCAGGCTTCCCGTGGGGTTCACGTATTCGAGTTTCCCGAGGATCTCTGCTGAGATCTTCTCATCTCGACATATCCTCCTCAACTCAACGAGTTGTGTACCCCCAATGCAGCCAAGCAGGTTTGTTTGAGTAGACTTTGCATGGTCCCACTGCACGGTCATGTGTCAACTCGAAAGGCAACCATGTCCGGGCTTGGTTCATTAGTCTTCTGATCGTCGAACTCCGTTCCTGAGCATGCACTAGGGACTAACCCTGAAATGGTTGTGCAGGGCCAGGCATATCAGATCCTCATTCTGCCTCACAATTGTGACTCGTCTCGCTGAGAGCCTACCCACACGGTTAGAGCCCTTTCATAGCATCCTCGAGCGTAGGCAACAGGTCACTGGCGCATTGCTCCTATTGATGCACGTTGATGAATCGAGAACTCGCACCAAGGTCTTGGAAGTCATCTGGTGGTCGGTCCGGATTCCTTGGTTGGATTCGCGATCAGGCTAGCGTTGTAGATCCGCCTTTTGAAAGCATAGCTCTATCTCGGGGAATTCCACTCCAAAAGCGACTTTGGATATTCGCTGCACTTTCTCATTTATGTCAGCTGCGTAGAAGACATATCTCGGTGTGCTGTGACTAGAGTTCAGATCACAATAGGTCGTCAACACACGCCTCAATTCCATTGCCGTCAGAGGCGCGGGGTCAACAAGTCTCACACCGGGCAGCAAGGACGCTATGATCGATCTGATCAGCGAGTAGTGCGTGCACCCAAGAATCAGGGTGTCGATGCCCTTGGTCTGGAATTGTTTCAAGTAACGGGCGGCAACCTGGTGGATCTCCTCGCTCTCCAATAGGCCTTCTTCGATCATCGGGACAATAAGCGGGCAGGCTTGGCTGGTTATCTCAAAGTCCTGATTGAGCTCCTTCAGGAGCCTAGGGTAGGCATTGCTTCTTATCGTCATGTTGGTACCCACAACTCCAATTCTGCCGTTTCTCGTGGTCTCCGCGGCCGCGCGAGCAGTAGGTTCGATGACTCCTATGACCGGGATGCTACAGTTCTCTCTCAAGTGCTGAAGCGAGACGGCAGTAGCAGTATTGCAGGCGATAACGAGAGTCTTGAGGTTGTGCTGAAGCAAGAACTGGGTGGCAGTGATAGTATCTTGTCTCACGACATCCTCAGGTTTGTACCCTGCCAACAGATTCAGATTGTCATTCAGGAAAATGAGATCCTCGTGCGGCAGGACCCTTATGATCTCGCGCGTGACTGTCAGTCCACCGACCCCGAAATCGAAAACTCCGATAGGTCTTGCCATCCTCTCATGATCCAATTTGGCCAAACTTTCCCCCGGAATCCTGAACGGGGCTTAATCTCACACCTCAAAATACATGTGGAACTCGAAGGGGTGCGGCCTTGCTGCTATGGATGACGATTCCTTTCTCTTCAACGATATCCACTTCTGTATCAAGGCTTCGTCGAAGACGTCGCCATTGATCAGGTAGTCATGATCTTCCTCGAGTGCATCAAGGGCTTCGTCGAGGTTACGAGGAAGTCCTGCCTTGGCCTTGTCAGCATATTCTGCAGCTACTTGCACATGGGAGTCTGATGCTTGTGCCGTCGGATCTTGCTGGGTTACTATGCCATCAAGGCCCGCCATCAGCATAGCAGAAAGCGCAAGGTAAGGGTTCGCAGTTCCATCTGGTACCCTATATTCGATTCTTGCCTTCTGTTGGTGACACACATATGATGGCATCCTCACCGCAGCCGATCTGTCTGAAGGGCCAAATGACATCGAAACTGGCGCCTCAAAACCGGGGACAAGTCGTTTGTATGAGTTGGTGCTTGGGTTCGTGAATGCACAGAGAGAGCGAGCGTGCTTCAGTAGTCCTCCGACGTAGTAGAGGCCGATCTTGCTCAGGGAGGCGTATCCATTCTGGTCCCAGAAGATGCTGCCTCCTTCCCTCGTAAGGAATTGGTGTACATGCCATCCGCTCCCGGCATCTCCATAGACCGGTTTCGGCATGAACGTTAGTCTAAGGGTGTGTCTTTCCGCGAGGTTGTACAGAAGGTATCGAATCAACATACACTGATCCGCAGTGACGAGAAGAGAGTTGAAAGTAGCTTCAATTTCCTGCTGTGCTTTCCTGCCTCCTTCATGATGATGATATCTTATTCCTATTCCCAGCGACTTCATGAGCTGAGTTGCCTCATCCCTGAACTCGTCATATTTGTCGAATGGATTCACCGATTGGTAGGCATTGTGATGTAACTCCTCTTCGCAATCCAGGAAATAGTATGACGAGTCTTCCGCCGATGAGAATCTCACGTTCTTGAACAGATAGAATTCGTATTCTGGCGCCATCAGAACGTTCTCGGCGATATTGAGATCTCTCAAGCGAGCCTCGGCTTTCTTGCAGATCCGGCGTACGTCGAATCTGAACGGTGTTCTCTTCGTGTCCGTTGAGTGGATGTTCACGAAGAAGCTCAAGGTCGGTTCTCTCCTGAACGGATCAGTGATCGCAGTCGACACATCTGGAATCTGGACAAGGTCACTTGATTCGACATCTAGGAAACCATAGCTGGATCCGTCGAAACCAACCCCTTCTGAAAATGTCTCAACCGATAATTCGCTCACCGGAAGAGATACATGGTGCAGCCGACCAAGAAGATCGATGCTTTTCAGGTCTATGAACTGAATCTTGTTCTTGTCGCAATACTGAAAGAGGTCTTCCAGAGTCCCCGCGCCGTCTATCAACAACATTACCGACCTAGCATGTGGCCCCGTCAGCCGACGATCTCACCGCGCACGGCAATATAAATACCGGTGCGTGCGGTCAATTCGGCCCGTATGCTTTCAGGCCCAGCTCTGCCGATCGAGGAGATGGCCCTCCGGAAAGCTGGGTATCTGAGTCAGGAAGACATCTGGCTCCACGTCATATGATTTCGAGCACTCTTGGATAAACAGCAGGCTGCGAGGACTCCGCGAAGCCTTTGCAGCACGGAGACTCGCGAGGTCTCGAGTCTGACATCGAACATCGCAATCGTGATATGCTATCAGAGAGTCTATTCTCGTGCGATCAAAATGAGAATCAAAGATGTCATGCCACTACCGATTAGCGAGCAGGATCTTTCGAGGCGACGGAAAGAACGTCTCCGGGTCGCAAGGCGAGACACAGAGGTGGATCTGGTAAATCTCCGCCGCGGCCCAGCTCTTCACGGACCCTACAGATACGAGATGCTCCTATCAGACTTGATGGTCTACTTGGAAGCAGAAAGGGCTGAAGAAGAAGGCTACGACGCGGTTATGACAGACTGCACCGAGGATGGTCCCCTAGAAGCCCTGAGGGAACGTCTTAGCATTCCAGTGGTCGGTCCGCTTGAAGCATCTATGCACCTAGCCGCCATGCTTGGCAAGAAGTTCTCGATTATTGCTTTGAGGGGACATGAAGAACCGCTCTTCAGGGAGCAAGCAAGGGAGACTGGCCTCGCGGATCGCCTGGTCAGCGTCAGAGAGGTGGACGTGAACTTCCCAGAGCTTGAGGAGTTCGGTGACCAGAAGCTGAAAGAAGATTTGTTTAGGGAATCCAAGCTCGCCATCGAAGAGGACGGCGCTGATGTCCTAATCCTAGGCTGCACGTCATTCGTCGAGGTCGAAGAGTGGCTATCGAAGGAACTTGGAGTTCCCGTGCTCCAACCGGGGAATGTGGCAATCAAGGTTGCAGAGCTGCTGCATGACCTGAATCTCACTCAAAGCAGAAAGGCCTACCCACACGGTGAAGAACACTACAAAGATATCATGAACCTGATTCGAGGAGCGATTGAATAGCGAGGAGCGTGAAGAGTTGGCTCCGATTCCGCGGGACTTGGTCGGCTACGGGCAACGAGTACCCGAAGTTAGGTGGCCCGGCGAAGCAAGACTTGCTCTGAACATTGTTGTCAACTATGAGGCAGGTTCGGAACGTTCTCCTTTGTATGGTGACTCAGGCCCGGAAACATACGGCGAGTTTGCAGCCTACGGGCCACCTCCCAAGCGAGACCTGGGAATCGAGTCAGTCTTTGAGTACGAGACCCGAGTTGCAGTCTGGCGCTTGCTCGACCTATTCAAGAAACATAAAGTGAAGGTGACTTTCTTTGCGACCGCCAAGACGCTTGAGGCCAATCTTGAGGCGGCGCAAAGGATCGTTTCAGAAGGCCACGAGATCTGCGGCCACGGATACCGCTGGATTGAGCACTATACACTAACTCGCGAAGAAGAGAGAGAAGCAATCCGCAAGGCGACAAGAGCGATTGAAGAGTTGACTGGACAAAGACCCTTGGGATGGTATTGTCGCGAGCCAAGTGAGAATACGATCGAGCTACTTGTCGAAGAAGGAGGGTTCCTATATGACTCGGACATCTACAATGACGATCTGCCATATTACGTGAACGTGAGGGGCACCAAATTGCTCCTAGTGCCATACACGCCTGATGCGAATGACTTTCATTTCTTCTCAAACAGATTCAGCACAAGCTCACAGTTCTTCGAGTACTTGAAGGACAGCTTCGACGTGCTCTATCAGGAAGGTACATCAAGCCCGAAGATGATGTCTGTGGGGACGCATGTTCGAATCTCAGGTCGACCGGGACGTATAGGTGCTCTTGACCGTTTTCTACACCATGTGAAGGGCTTTCCGAGTGTCTGGATTGCTCGTAGAGTCGACATCGCTAAGTGGTGGCTGGAGCATTACAAGTAGACGCGTCGCATTTTGACAGATTGAAGGAATGGTCCAATGAGTAAGGTGTACGTCTACATCTGGTTCGATGTTGAAGACTACGTGAGTACGGAAACCGAGGAGCCAGTGATGGGGGTTCTAGCGCTTCTCGACAAGCATAAGGTGAAAGCCACGTGCAAACTCGTGGCCGAGAAGGTTAGGGTTCTGAAGCAAGGGGGACGGGAGGACGTCATCAACGCGCTGAAGAGACAAGACGTAGGTTTCCATCTTGACACACACAGCCGCCACCCGACAATCTACGAGTACCTTGCAGACAAAGATGTAGAGGCTGGAGGCCACGAATTTGAGATGCGAGAACGGGCCGGGTACGAGTACGTCAAGGCGACATTTGGCCGCCCTCCATCATGCTTCGGCCACCCCGGCCCAGCTTGGGCTCCCCAAGTCTATCCGGGGATGAGAAGGCTCAACATTCCAGTGTACTTGGATGAAACCTCGATCCTAAACCTGAATGACTCACCATACTACTATTGCAACGTTCTTAATCTCAACGGAGCAGGTCGCAATTTCGTCAGTCTTGACTACTTCTTCGAGGACCCTGATAGGATCAATCGGATCGAACGCCAATACCGTGCGATATATCGAAGACTGGTGAAACACGGAGGAGGTGTTGTCAGTATCCTCCTGCACCCTCACACGATCTTCTGCAAGAAGTTCTGGGATGAAGTGAACTTTGGTTTGGGAAGAAATCCACAAAATGAGGAGTACGTTCAGCCCCCTTCCCAGCTTCCTGAAGTCAGGGAGAGAGCCTACAAGGATCTAGACAAGCTATTGAGTGTCATCAGCTCTATGCCCCAGACGGAGTTCATAACAGCATCCGACGCAGTCAATCTTTTCAAGGACCGCAGTACCGCACACGAATATGACCAAAGCGATCTGCGGACATTGGCAAACGCTCTATCTCGTAAGATCAGCTACACTCGTCTCAAGGAATGCTACGTCTCGGCTTCCGAGGGATTCTATCTGATCGTCTCAGCACTCGCGAGCTACGCGAAAGAACGAGAAATACCCACGCCGATCCGACTGGAGCAACCTCTCGGTCCGTTGGCAAGAGCGAAGACGCGTGGCACTAAGAGATTTGCATCGCATGAGTTCCTTGAAATCTGCGAGCGTGTTCTTCACCACATGCAATCAACTGGGTACATCCCGAATGAGATCCTAATACGGCGCTCAACCCTCAGACCTGAGGACTACCTTGTGACTGCTGCCCGACTCTTGTCCAGAGTGCTCAAAGGAAAGACTCCTCCCTCGAATATTGTAGCCGGCACAGGCAATCTTGCCGCACGACATCACATCTCTCGGGGAGAATTCTCCAAAGCATGTAGATGGGCTGTTCTGCCGGAGCACTTCAAAGCTCCAACCATCTTAGAGCAAGCCGTCCTTCAGGCTTGGACGGTGAAGCCAGCGATTCTCCGAGGTAGCTGACTGGTGACCAAGCAGACGGTTGATATTGTAGTGAGGAACGGCAGAATCTTCACCCCTACTTCTGACTATCTCGCCTCTATAGCCGTTAATGATGGAAAGATCGCGGCGATCGGCAATGCTTCGAGCATGCCGAATGCTGACAGAATCATTGATGCAGAAGGCCTCGCTGTCATTCCGGGCGGGATCGACGCACATGTTCACATAGGCCAACCCTGGGAGGAAACGAACCGGCCGGTCTACTATGAAGAGGATGTCCAGTCCGCAACAGAAGCCGCCGCGGTCTCCGGTATCACAACGATTTGCGACATGCCAGATTCGATGCCTCTCGTAACCTCAGCAGCCGTATTCAAGCGAAAGATCCAACACTGGTCGGAGAGAGCATATGTTGACTTCGGACTCCATGGTGGGTTCGTCCCCGGAATGGACTTCAGATCCCTGATTCCCGACTTGTGGAAAGCTGGCCCCGCAGCTCTCAAGACCTTCACTTGTTTCTCAGAAGACATCTGGCCGGCGATGCGCGATGGCGAGCTACTGGAAGCACTAAATGTGATCCACGAGGTCAAGGGACTCGCCATGATCCACGCCGAGAACGACGACATGCTGACTCAGAACAAGAAGCGCCTAGACGAAGCGGGTAGGAGGGATTTCAAATCACACCTTGATTGGCGACCACCGATCGTGGAGTACGAAGCGGATCGGAGAGTGATCTTCCTCCTTCGCGAAACCAGAACTCGTGGAATGCTCGTTCATACAAGCATGCCTGAGGGCGTGGAAGAGGTCATCAAAGCACGGCAATCCGGACAGGAGGTCTACGTCGAGACCGCACCACATTATCTCTATCTCGAAGACAGTGATGTCGAGAAAAGAGGTCCGTGGGTCAAATGCAGCCCGCCGCTACGTGATAAGGCTCGAGTCCTGCGGATGAGGCGCCTCTTAGCAGAAGGGCACATCGATACAGTCGGATCGGATCATTCACCGTTCAGCAAGGAGGAAGTTGACGCTGCGATGGACAACATGTGGAAAGCGGAGGCGGGAATGCCAGCCCTCGAGACAATGTTACCTCTTCTAATAAACGGTGTCAACGAGGGTTGGATTTCTCTAAACAGGGTCGTGGCTTGTCTTTGCGAGAACCCAGCAAGAATCTACGGATTCTACCCCAACAAGGGAGTAATACGAGTCGGGTCCGACGCCGACATCACGCTCATTGACATGAAGAAGAAAAGACGAATACGCAATGAGGATCTTAAGATGAAATGTAAATGGACGCCATATGAGAATTTCACATTGCAGGGGACGACCATAGCGACAATCGTACGGGGCAAGATTGTCGTTGAGAACAGTGAAGTTGTCGGTAATCAAGGAGACGGCGTTTTCGCACCTAGAATGAGAGACACGGAATACTAAGCCATCTTAGATTGGGCCTGCCATCGCGTTTCAGATGACCAGTCCTCCCGTGATCCTTCGTCTGCCTCACTGGTGCAAGCAGTCGTTCCAAATCCGTGCAGTTCTGCAGTACCGCATTTGACTGAGGTATCCCAGGGGGAACTCCAAGCCGGAAAAAATCTCCCAACTCAAACACTATGGTGAAAGATCACCCTTATACGAAACGGTCTAGACATTCGAGGATGACTGCAATTGAGATTGAAGAACAAGACTGCCATTATTACGGGCGCAGCCTCGGGCATCGGCCTTAGCACAACACGCCTTTTCGCGGCAGAAGGAGCTCAGGTCGTGATGGTTGATAGGCCCCAGCAGAATCCCGAGGTAAGAAGAACGATCGAGGAGTACGGTGACCATGTGCGGTTTTTCCAAGCGGATGTGTCGTGTCGCGTCGACAATGAATCGATGGTGAGGTTCGCCGTTGACGAGTTTCACGCTCTAGACATTCTCTTCAACAATGCAGGTGTTGAGCTCCTAAAGGCGATAACCGAGACGTCTGACGAAGAGTGGGATCACGTCTTGGACGTGAATCTGAGAGGCGTTTTCCTCGGATGCAGGGCTGCTGTGCCGGTCATGAAGAAAGTGAAGCGCGGGGTCATTGTGAACACGGCATCTCAGCTAGGGTTGGTTGGTTTGCCGAACTTCTCTGCATATTGCGCTTCAAAGGGAGGCGTCATTGCGATGACGAGAGCGCTGGCTGTGGAGCTAGCGCCATATGGCATCAGGGTCAATTGCATTTGCCCTGGAGCTGTCGAGACCCCGATGCTGGAACGAGAGATTAGATTGAGCAAGGACCCTGAGGAGTCTCGTAATGAGTTCATAAGAGCGCATCCGATAGGGAGGCTTGGCAGGCCCGAAGAGATCGCTCAAGCCGCACTGTTCCTTGCGTCAGACGATTCCAGCTTTACGACAGGCAGCGTCTTGGTTGTGGACGGTGGCTTCGTGGCCCGATAGGCTAGCCATCGCGGAGCATAGGGAGGTTTTGATGGAGCCTGCACCAGACCAACGATTTAGGCAGGATTAGGCAAAGGGAGCAGCCAGATCGATCATACTGGAGCACGGGATAGGCTTCTTGGCATGATCAACGGGCTTGCTCTCTTGTTCTGGTGAGGCTTCGACCTCGAGAATGAGCGATCAAGGTCCTGAGCCCACTTTCTTGAGGGAAGATGACACATTGGGCCTTCGCTAAAATCGGCTCCGTCTATCCCGAGACGAAAAGTCGGCTCTTTATCCCCTTCTCATCAATATTTATGATGACGCCGCGCAGGATCCCTTCGCCGTACTCGCTGCCTGGGTTGTAGCAAACCGTCCTGCCTATCTTTGCGTCGCCTCTAGCCTCATGAATGTGACCGTGAAGTCCCATGAGCGGTTGATACTTCTCTATCATTCTGCGGACTGCAGTGCTGCCGACAGGAATCGTTTCCATGCCTGTCCCAAGTGTGATGACTGGCTTCAACTCAGCGTCAAGTTTCGGTGCCATGTCGAGTCCAGAATTGTAAGGAGGACAGTGAAAGTTGAAAATGCAGTTCTTCATGTTCTTCACTTGGGAGGCCATCTTTTCGATCCTCTTCTCTAGGTCCTCTTCAGGAACTTCGCGTGGGCTATCGAAAGGAGTCGGATTGCTGAAGCCGGTGCTTATCATCTCATGGTGATCATCTATCCACACGACCTTTCCTTCCGGGTTGATGACAGTGTTCGAGGAATTGAGAACCTCGTCGATCGCGAATGAATCGTCATTGCCCGGCGTAATAAGGCACTTGATATTCAATTCTCTGAGTCGGTCGTTTGCCACTTGCAGCCAGCGCTCAAGGGTCTGGGTCATCACACGCTTGAATAGTTCCTCGACCAAGCGAGGGTTCTTGTTTAGTTCCTCCATTTCGGACGGGTTAGAGTGATAGGGATAGAATCCGTTGTATCGGATTGTGAACTCGAGTTTTTCAAGGTCGTCATTGGCCCTGGCGGTGACGTAGTTGCCGAGAAGTTTCGCTCTGTAGCTTCCGTCAGGTTGTTTCACAATTGGCACGATCATCTTACCAGTCATATCTCCGCCCATTATCATCACATGAGGCTGGTATGTCCTTGCCGCATTCAAGAACTTGACAAAGGTCTTCTCAGAGCCGTGAAGGTCAGTCGTGTAGAAAACTCTCGTCAGCATGCTTCGCACCATTGCCGCTCAATTGAGCAGGCTATCCTGCAACTCCGACTCAGTTTCTGAAAGTCTCTCCAACCTCGTTGTACCACTTCTTCTTCTCGCCGATCTTCGCTCGCATCTTGAACCCCACCGATTTGGGTTCCTCTCCAATGCGAGCTAGCAGCCCATCTACCTTCGAGAGGATGTCGCTCCTGTCAGCCGCAGGGATCGCGTCGTAGCCCGAGACGAACCTCTTCAGTTTCTCAAGATTCCTAGTGACTGTGTGACAAAAGCCCCAGTCGTTTGAGAGCAGCTTCGCGAGGTAGTCAGCATCTATCGCCTCTCTATCCCCGCGACCGATACTGTGCGCTCGAATGAGCACAACAGCATCCTTGATGTCCTTCTCATTGACCTGAACGATCTGCGTCTTCTCCATGAGCAAATCGACCAGCGGTAGGGTAGGATAGTCCAGCTCCAGTCTGCCTCGAAGATCTAATGTGTGACTCATTTCCAGCTTGTCAAAGAACAGATCGACAAGAAAGCGGCCATTCGGCTCCACATACATGTGCCTGTATGCCCAAATTGGAGGCAGCTTGCGTGCTCGCGGCTCCGGCAAGTAGCCTATCCCAGCGAAGAGAGACTCCATCCTGTCACGATGAACCGCATAGCTCATGAGGTCTATGTCAGTGAATTCTTGGCCTCCTTGCAGCCTCTCCAACTTCTTGTGCAACCATTCGAACTCTGGACTATGAATTCGATAGGCCAGAGCGCCCATTACCCGTACAGGCACTTCCTGCTTGCTTGCGTGTTCTACTATTCTCAAAGCTTCTTTCAAGAAAGCGTCCGACAAAATAGGGGAGTTTGAGGTCTGCAAAGCTTACAATCCGCCTAGGCAGCTAAGTTGGGGGCAATTCCTTGAAGACCAACGAGAGATCGATTCCACGCGACTTCTGGATCTGCCTCGTGATGAAGAAGTATGCGAGTCCTATCAGGAAGATGACGAGCAGTATGACTAGTGAGATGTTTGACAAAGCCACAGGGATTCCAGCATATCCCGGGTTGAGCGCCACGAATACGTCCATTGTTATCACAGAGAGAGCGCCGAGGGTGCCGAAGATCGACATCAGCGGAACTCCGCCGATGCGTCTCTTTACGTACATGGGCTGAGCTTCGAATAGATCCTTCTTCAAGAATGGAAACACCGCTGCAGACGCGCAAGCGATAAGCCAAGCGGTATTGTACGCAGTCGTGAAGTTAGTGTACGAGAACGCAAGGGAGAACCAGTCATAGAATGCGATACCGAGTATACCGATAATGGTAATTGTGATTACCGATCTCGCGGGGGTGTGGTACTTCTTGTGGGTCTCGGAGAACCAGGTTGGTATCATGCCGTCAAAGCTCCAGGCGAAGAGATTGCGGGTTGCGATCAGGTAGTATGACATTGCGAGCAGGTAGAGCCAGCAGATCATGCCAATGAGCGTGAGCCACACCATTGCAGCGTTCGGGGCAGCGATCTCAGCAATCAGAGGCAAGAACGGCGCCGTCGGGAATGGATACAGGCTCGGTACGTTGAATGCCAGATAGCTTATTGCCGCCATGAATTCGAATCCCGTTGCGTTGAACAAAGCGAACCCGATCATCATGTCAAAGAAAAAGATCGCCAGCATCGCTCCGAGCATTCCCCAGACCGCTGATTTGCCGACCTCCTTTATCTCACCTGAGAAGAAGTTCATGATGTTGGCGCCGCCTAGAGTGAAGTAACTGATTGGCAGTGAAATCACCGTCGCGTTCCAGACGGATCCCCAGTCGGTCTGAATGCCTAGCCCCTCTTGCCTCGCAGTGTCGATTATGAGCTGGTAGCTGTTGGGGTTGCCCGTGTAGGACTGCGCAAACGCGTTGAAGGAGTTGATGAAGCTGCTCATTGGAGTTGTGCCTAGAACAACGATCCAAGAGATGACGGTGAGCATACCAATGGAGAACGCTATGATGTTGACGATCTTCAGCCACTTGAGCTCAACGATCATCAGGACCATGATGAACAGCATAGTAGCTAGGCCGATGCCGAATGCCCACAAAGGCGAAGATGCTTGCGTCGCCATTGCTGCAAGATCTTTGCTCTTCGTGATGGAACCGCCTACGGCGAGTGAAGCGGCCACGGCTGTGCTTGCCATGAAAAGACAGTTCCAAGCGATGCCAAGTATGCAGATGACTGTCCAGAAGAAGTTGTTCGCGAATCCCAAAGCAGGATTGATCGTTCGACTAACAAAGACGTAATCTCCGCCTGAACGAGGCATTGCGACCGTAATCTGCGAGTATGCTAGCACCACGAAAGCCGTCATGATCAGCGCGATCAACAAGCTGAGTACGAAGTTGAACGATGGAGCGAAAGCGAGACTCGAAGAGTAGAAAAGCAGCGTACCAGATCCTAGGTTGATTGCTCCCATCGCGATGATAAGAGTGTCGTATGCGCCGAAGGGACGAGTTAGTCCAGTTGCTTTCCTAACGAATACTTCCTTTGCCATTGAATTTTCCTCGTGAACCAAGCATGGCTTGGTATGCCCTTATATGCCTTGGCACTCATCCAACGAGTTGAGCTAACTACCAACATATGTCCCGGTACAAGAGACATGTGAATGATGTGTGACGAGTTGCATCAGTTTCCGCTGGAAGATCTTCTAGAGACTAGATTCCTCCAGAACTACGCACGAGATAGAGCAGGTCCACATCGCCAGATTCTTCCACAAGAAAAGCACGAGCAGGGGGTTCAGAGGCAAAAGCCGAGGGACACATGTTGGTAGCTAGAACAGCTCATCCAACGAGTCTCCCACAGACGCGTCGAACAGATCTGCCAAGCATACAAGCAGGCAGGCATGATTCCAACACTGAAAACA
>Ga0315296_10001623_pt1 | contig 19554 bp, 16 predicted proteins | sample YL17G14_18_MG_FD_203921 | JGI IMG/M metagenome (GOLD analysis project Ga0315296, IMG submission 203921) | Sediment microbial communities from Yellowstone Lake, YNP, Wyoming, USA - YL17G14_18 | ecosystem: Environmental > Aquatic > Freshwater > Lake > Sediment | place: USA: Wyoming | collected...
TCCTTTTGACGACCCCGATATCTACGGTCCAATGGGCAAAATCTGTATTAGCCCTGATATGAGCAAAGTCACCGTGCCTTTCCATAGCGGAATGGGTATAGAAGGATGTATACACGCGCGGGGGAGCAGTGAGGCCTATATTCTGGCTGCGTCCAAACATAAGAAGTTAACGGTTATTTCGGACCCCCCCGGTCATGGCTGGAGCTTTGCCAAGAAGTTCCTTGAAGACGATATTGCTTTCTTTGATTACTGGCTCAAGGGTATAGATAACGGGATTATGGACCGGCCGCCGGTCAATGTGATGATTCGTACCGGCTGGGGCGGCTATTACTGGCAGTCTGAAGATGAATGGCCAATCGCCCGAACTAAGTACACTAAGTATTATCTGGATGCTACACCTTCCCGGTGGGAAGGGGATGGGAGAAGGAAAGATTTCTTGCGGTTGCAGACAAACGTGCCGGCGAAGGAAATGAAAACGACCTATTCGGCTGAGGTGAATATTGGCACCGTCCCCCCTGACCTGCCTAGCCGCATGCCCTTTGCCCCAAGGGTTGGCGGTGACCCTCCCTGGTCGCATGGCGTCTCCTTTGTCACCGAGCCGCTGCCCGAGGATATGGTATTAGCCGGTTACATCAAGCTCGTCCTGTGGGTATCGTCTACTTCCTATGATATGCAAATACATGCTACCGTTCGGGTCGTTGACGAAAACAACGTGGATGTTCCCTATACGGCGGGCAATAAGTTAATGGGCAGACTGTTTCCCGTAGGGTGGGGGGCGCTCAAGGTCTCCCACCGGAAATTGGACCCGGCGAAGTCAACGATTTACCGTCCTTGGCATACTCATTTAAAGAAAGACCATCAACCACTCACCCCGGGGGAAATTGTGGAGACAGAGGTTGAAATCTGGCCGACGACGGCGCTTATTAGGAAAGGGCACCGCATCAGGCTGAATGTGCAGCCCGCTAATGGTGAGGGCATCATGGGGAGAATTTACGACCTAGATGAAGCATACCAGCGTGGAGCCTCAAACACAATTTACACGGGGCCAGACCACCCATGTTATTTGCAGCTTCCGGTCATCCCGCCGAAGCAATAAAATGGTGTAAAATTTTAATAGGAGGTTATAAATGAAAAAGTCGGTTTTTGTACTCATGGTATTGTTAATGGTAGCCGCCGTGATGATTCCCGGCTGCACCAAACCAGCACCAACACCAGAGACCCCACCACCACCCACCACTGAGCAACCGCAGTATGGCGGTATCCTGAGATGCTCTTATACCATTGGCCCAAAGATTTTGGGCTACTTTCCCGAGATGACAAGTAGTGACCTGATAACTGGTCTGTACTACGCGGAATCACTCGTAAGTATGGATGGAATTGGCAATCTAATTCCTTCATTGGCGGTATCCTAGGACGTTGATAAAGCCAATAAGACCATCACCTGGCACCTGAGGCAGGGGGTTAAGTTCCAGGATGGGACGGACTGGAACGCTGAGGCAGCAAAATGGACCTATGACAAAGCAATAGAGGTGGGCAAGATACAGTATGGTGATTTGATAACATCCATTGAAGTTATCGATGATTACACTCTTCGGTTTAACCTGACTCAATATAATAACCGCCTCTTGCAGTCTTATGGGTATGGTATCTATTTCTTCTCACCGACAGCAACTGAGACTAACGGAAAAGAATGGGCTCGAAGCCACCCCGTTGGGACGGGGGCGTTCAAAGTTGTTGATTTTAAGCGTGATGCCTACTGGAAATTAGAGAGGAATGAGAACTACTGGCGCCCCGGTAGACCCTATCTTGATGGGATGGACATTCGCTTCATTCCGCAAGAGACAACAGGCTCGGCTACTCTAGAGGCGGGAGAGCTAGATGCCTGGTTCGGGCCGCAGACGAAGAAGACAGTGCTTGAGCTAGTAGATAAGGGCTTTAAGACCTATCCGTCAGGTTTATGGCTTTATAATTATGTGCCTGACGCCACGAATCCCGATTCGCCATTCGCCAATAAGAAGGTGCGTCAAGCCGTAGAGTACGCCATTAACCGGGAGGAGCTGGCGAAGGCGATTACGTTAGGCCTTGGGGAAGCCTCTTATCAGATGGCCCCCCCTGGTGCTGCGGTTTACGACCCGGATTACAAGGGCCGCCCGTATGACCCGGAAAAGGCTAAGCAGCTACTGGCCGAGGCCGGTTACCCCGATGGCTTCCAGACCTCAATATACTGCATTAATTTTGCCGATTTATTGCTCCTGAACACCGCGGTCTCAAATTTCCTCAAGGACGTAGGAATTGAGGCTAAGGTGGAGTCTGCTGACATGGGCCGGTTCCTGACCATGCAAACTGAAGGCTGGAAGAATGGTCTGAACCAAAATTTGGTCATGATAAGCCAGCCAAACTATCTCGTTCATTTCCTCGACAGCTTTGGCCCTCTGCCGACTAGGACTACTTTAGCCAGCTTTGGGCGGTCTCCCGAATATGAAGCTTTATGTGACCAGGTAAAATTGGCTCAGAACGATGAGAGTGAGCGGGCGATAGTCAAAGAAATGATTGGGATGGTAGATGAGGAAGCTACCCTGATTCCACTTTTCTTAAGTCCAGTGAATCCAATGCTACAACCCTACGTTCACCCTTATATCTACCCAGAAACGGGTATACAGGCCTCTGGTTTCTACTTTGAGTGGTGGATGGAAAAGCATTAGGTAGCGCGGTAAGAAGCTGGGTGATTCGCCCTCGGCTCATATCGGGAATGGGGGCGAATCACCCAGCCTGTTTCAGTTACTGGGTTAACCCTTTGCCTACTTGGAGCCGGTTTCCTTTTTATACAGCTCCGGGAGGAATTCCGGCAGATGCCCCATTTCTGAAATATTGTGCTGACGTAGGGCAGCAATAAATCTCTTGGGTGTTTTGGCCGGCAAGCGAAAGGTGGAGCGCATTCTTATCCCCTCTGGTGTCTCTACAAACTCATGGCACACTGAAGTCATGACTTTGTTATCGGGGGTCAATATACTACCGCTGCCAAATTTTTCATAGATTCTTTTTATCGGACAGCTATTAGGGTCTTCAAAGCGGATACGCAGTTCTGCCGCAGGGTAATCACCGAACTTTTCGGTAGCCACATGGATAGCGCCGACACGTGATTGTTTGGTGGGTGGTATCTCCCATATATAATCGAAATGGTCCTCAGGGCACCACAGCCGGTAACGTTCCGCACTGGTTATATTGATATTCCACCATCTGAACATCTCACCAGTTACTCCCCATAATATCTCATGGTCAACAACAAGGTCTACTGTCTTTCCCTTGGATTCGTTATAAGCCTTGAGTAGAACATCCAGTATATTGGGATTTTCCTTCGGCATTTTTAAATCTCCTTTTTCATAATGGTGTATTTGATTATGGCATAACTATTACGAGGATTTCCACCCCTGCGGGTCGGTAATCATGCCAACGAGTGGGGATAAAATCGCCGAACTCAGGTATATCGAGGCTGCATCTTGACCTCTGGAATCCTAATTATATATAATTTTAAGGGGAGAGAAGTAAGAGGTACTGAGACTTCTGGTGTCGGTTGATAAAAAGACCTCTTGCTGTGGTGGATTTTCGTTAGGGTTTGCGGACAAGCGAGGCATGATTTCGGGCAGTTAGCTCAGCTGGTTAGAGCACACGGTTCACATCCGTGAGGTCAGAGGTTCAAATCCTCTACTGCCCACACTAGCCTCAGGTCCTATCTGAACAGCTATCCACCATCGCCAGAACGGGCAAAGTCGGTCATAAGTGAAAAAGTATTTGGGGGGTAGATAAAGGTGGACAGGGTTCTTATCATTATACTGGCGGGTGGAGCCGGCGAGAGACTTCAACCATTAACGATGGTACGTTCGAAGCCGGCCATTCCTTTCGGCGGTAAATTCCGTCTCATTGACTTCCCGCTAAGTAACTGCATCAATTCAGGTATGCGGCATATTTATGTTCTTATCCAGTACCGGTCTTGGTCATTGCAGCGGCATATCCAAGAGGGGTGGGGTATATCGGGTTCACGGCTGGGAGAGTATATATATTGTGTGCCGGCTCAACAGAAGGTAGGGGCAGATTGGTACCGAGGTACGGCGGATGCCATACGCCAAAATCTTGATTTGCTCCAAGGTAAGGGCTTTGAGCACGTCCTGATTCTTTCTGGAGACCATGTTTACAAAATGAATTACGCGCAGATGCTAGCTTATCATAATACAACGAAAGCCAGCCTGACCGTGTCGGCTATCAAGGTGCGAAAAGAGCAGGCTGCGGGAAGTCTTGGCGTCTTCGAGGTAGATCGCGACTTAAAGGTCCTCGGGTTCGAGGAGAAGCCAACGCAACCAAAGCCAATTCCAGGAGACCCCGACTATATTCTCGCCTCAATGGGCATCTATGTTTTTGGGGCTAACGCCTTAATGGAAGCTTTGCAGACAGGGGGAGACGACTTTGGGAAAGATGTCATTCCGGCAATGATTGGTAGGCAAGCTGGAGTATTCTTATACGACTACGCAGCGAACAACAAGATAGAGGATTTTATGGTTCAAGTTGAGGATGGCCGCAGAAAAAGAATATTGGTTGAGAGAACTCGCGATTCAGCCTACTGGAGGGATGTCGGCTCAATAGATTCGTATTACGAGGCGAGTGCGGATCTGGTGGGTGTTGACCCGTTATTTAACCTCTATGGGGAGAAGTGGATATTCAGGACATATGAAAGATTACGGCCTCCAAGTAAGTGTATTATTGGCGGCAGGGCACTGGAGGCAATGGTCTCTGACGGCTGCATAATAAGTGGCGGCTTGGTGCAGCGGTCTGTCTTGTCTCCAGGTGTGATTGTGGAGAAAGATGCATTGGTAGAAGATTCAATTATTTTCGATGATGTCATTATCGAGCCCGGCGCCAAAATCAAGCGTGCTATCGTTGATAAAGAGGCTGTAATCTCAGCTGGCGCGTCAATTGGCTACGACCTGGAGGCTGACAAGAGGAGAGGTTGCACGGTTTCAGAGGGGGGGGTGGTGGTTGTACCCAGAGGAATGCATCTAAGACAAACATAGGTCTAAATTAGATACTGTGTATTTTGACTAAGTTGGTGCTTCCTGGAACACCTAGGGGAATTCCGGCAATGATTACTATTAGGTCACCCCTCTTAGCAAGGTTTGTCTCCAGTGCCGCTTGGCTCGCCAGCTCGAAGACCTCCTCTAGGTTGGCGGGCTCAGGTTTTTTAAGTGGTAGTACCCCCCAGGCTAACGAGAGGCGGCTCACCACTGATGCCGAGGGAGTTACCGCCAGAATAGGATGATACGGTCTATATTTCGATACTCTTAAGGCCGTAGTCCCAGCAGTGGTAAATGCTATGATGGCCTTTGCTTGCACCTGGTAAGCCATCTGGCAAGCGGCTCTGGCAGCAGCGTCATTAACCTCAGGTAAAACATCCTGCCACCGGCTGTGGAGTATCTCCTCATATGGGAACATTGCCTCAGCCTCCAGGGCTATTTTTACCATTGTCTGGGTAGCTTCGACGGGATAACTACCAATGGCTGTTTCCTCAGAGAGCATCAGAGCGTCAGTGCCATCAAGGACAGCGTTGGCTACGTCAGCGGCCTCTGCCCTCGTCGGTGTAGCTGACCGGACCATAGATTCAAGCATTTGGGTGGCGGTAATTACCGGCTTTCCCCAGCGATTGGCCTCATTTATCAGCCGTTTCTGGGCCATTGGCACCTTCTCGATGCTTATGTCGAGGGCTAAGTCTCCTCTGGCCACCATGATACCTTCCCCAGCCTCGAGCATGGCTCCGCTTTCTTCTAGGGCCCGCGCCTGCTCTATCTTGACAATGACAGGTATGTCATCAGCCTTCATTTTTCTGAGCAGCTGCTTGACCTCTCGTACCTGTCGCACTGAGGAGATGAAAGATAGGGCAACAAAGTCGGCGTCTTCGGCAAGAGCAAAATCGAGGTGCTGACCGAAAACGGCTTTGATATCTCCTTGGCTACGTTTCAATCCGGGAAGGTCGAGGAGGATGCCTACAGGGAGTTTGAGCTTTTGACTGAGCGACCGAACTTTGGAAATGAGTTGGCTGTGCTCCTGAAGTGTTCCATACGCCAGGTTAAAGCGTGCGACGTCCATGCCCGCTTTTAGCATACTTCTAACAACTTCGGGTGAACTGCTGGCAGGACCCAATGTGCACACTATCTTGACATGGCGGTTCATTGCGGCTTTGGCCATTGCCACCTATTATAACATATCGGAAATTACGCAATATGACTACTATTCCAGCCGACCGGCCACCACGTTCCAGTTTATGTTCTTGAAAAAGGCTTCTATGTAGTCAGCTCGCTTCAGCCCGTAATCGGTGATGAAGGCATGCTCGAAGACATCCATTACCAGGATGGGACGGCAGCCGGCAAGGTGACCAACTTCGTGCTCATTGACCCATTGGTTAAACAGCCTGCCGGTCACATTATCCTGATACAGTATCACCCAGCCGATGCCACGCATCGCCCCGGTAGCCCTGAAGTCCTGCTCCCAGGCATCATAGCTACCGTAGGCATCAGCTAGCTTTTTGGCCAGAGCACTCGTTTTCCCCAGAGGTGTTTTGCCTCCCAGGTTCTCAAAGTAGTACTCATGGAGGCGCATGCCGTTGAACTCAAAGCCAAAGCGGCGTTTAAGTTCAGAGTACTCTAGGGTGCCGGCCTTGCCTTCTTTCAGCATCGCCGCTAGGAGGTCCGACAGCTTGTTAGTATTAGTCACGTAGCCCTGGTAGAGAGTAAAGTGAGTTTTGAGTAGGGTTTCGCTAAAACCCTCCATGCCGATAAGATGGCCGTAGTCCTTAGCTGAGTAAGCCATTTCTTTCTCCTTAGTTTTTGTTTCGGTCTCAAGCCCTAAATGTTGCCGACACAACCTGGAGCTCTCACCATCAAGATAGGAACGCAGCTAGCTCGGAAGACCTTATCGGCAACGCTGCCATAGGCCCAGCGGCTGGGGCCAGAGCGGCCATGACTGGCCATAATAATGAGGTCACACCCCTCGTTAGTGGCATAGAGGGCGATTTCCTCGGCCGGGTTCCCCAGGAGTACTTCCGTTAGCACCTTAATTCCTTTGGCTTCCAGCGTCTTGGCTATCCTGCCGAGATATCTTTGGGCTTGCTTTTCTTTTTTACCCACAGCCTCAGGCAGTAGCCGTTCCCCTGACGACTGGGCGTAGTCCTCTATAACCCTATAGCCCGCGATACGCTCCGTGACGCTGACCAGGATGACCCGCTCTGTTCCACAGCACGTTGCCAGCTTCTCCACGTGGGGAAGAACACACTCAGCCAGCTTGGACCCATCTAACGGAACCATAATCTTCTGATACATCTTTTTCATTGCCATAGCTCACCTCCTTTAGTCTGTTATCTCCAGTAGCGTCCCGCTTCCCGAACCCCTAGGTATTCAACCACAATAATAGCGAGAGCGCAATAACGAAGTCATAAAATGAAAGGAGAAAACGTTACAAAATTATGACATTGTGGCCTGGTCTATGATGTGGACTCTTTTTGAGTTTCTGGTTGTTTCTGGCTCAAAGGCAGGGTAAAGAAGAAGGTGGAACCCCGCCCCAGCTCCGACTCGACCCATATCCGGCCACCATGTGCTTCCACCAGTCGGCGACACACCAGTAGTCCCAGCCCTACGCCTCTGGCTCCCTCAGGTCGGAACTCTTCGAGGCGCTGGAAGGGCGCAAATAGCTTGGTCTGGTCAGAGGGAGATATACCAATCCCCTGGTCACTAACCCCGATAGCCAGATTCTCTTCCTGTAGCCTGACCGAGACCCGTATCTTGCCTCCTTGTGGGGAATACTTGACAGCGTTTTCCAGGAGATTATAAAGGATGCGTTCCAGTCGCAATGGGTCAGCGTAAACCGGGGGGAGTTTTCGGGGGAGGCTCACCATAAATTGATGCGCTGAAGACTGGCGCTTTATTCCCTCAACGGCGTCTTGAACCACTCTTCTGATGTCTATCGGTTCAGTATGAAGGAACAGGCGGTTTGCCTGAACCCGGGATAGCTCCAGCAGATTTCCCAGGATGTTGGACAGCAGCTCTGCCTCCAAGGCGGCGTCCTTGAGTAGCTGACGGGTCTCCTCAGGGGATAGACGTTCCGCTTCGGTTAGAGCTGTATTGATAGCGCCGGTGATTACCGTCATGGGGCTGCGTAGCTCGTGGGAGACGAGACCGATAAAATCGTCTTTTAACTGGTCCAGCTTCTTGCGCTCGGAGATATCCACCACCATTGACCGGCTAGCCACCACTCGCCCTTCTTTATCGCGTATTGGCCGTACTGATAAACTAACCCACACCTTACCACCGTCGGCTTGGCGCATCTCCAACTCCTCATTACTGATTTCCTCACCGACAAGAAACCGCTTAAACACTTCCTGCGCCTTAGTCTTGCCGTTTGGCGTATCGGCATAAAGGTCGAGCACTGGCCGCCCCACCAGCTCATCTCGGCTGTAGCCGAGCAGTTCCCTGGCACTGCGGTTGGCCCGCTCAATACGGCCGTCTACCCTACACGAGAAATAAGCATTGGGGGCCTCTTCGTAGAGGTCGCGATATTGTTCTTCGCTATGCTTTAAGTTTCTAAACAAAAGGTCATATGGCTTGGCGAGCCCGGTCTCAATAATAGCCTTGTAGATGAAATAGAAGGCGACAATCTTCAGAAAATGCCCGATGAGGTTGGGGAGGCCGAAGGGGCTTTCATAAAAGGTGAAAGACAATTCGGAAGCAATGGTCACAATGATGGCGGCAAATAAAAATCGCAGTACGCCAGTATCAAACTCCCGTCGTTTGTGAAGCATGGTAAAAATCGAGCCTAGTAGAATCAGGGAAATGATATACTCGCTGATTTTTTTAAACGGAGTCAAGCCAACACCTTCAACAAAGCAGACAGGGAAGTTCTGCCAGTAGAAAATGGATGTTAACAAGAATAAAGTAGCGATGCCGTAGCCGAGAAGTATGAAATTGAGTCTTAACTTGCGGCCGATGAGCAGGGGCGCAATGAGAAGAGAAAGGCTTTGAAAATACCGGGCAACGACCCAGAGCTGGGTAGCCAAATTAGTCCCATATTCCGGAAAGACTCCCATCCCTGAGTAAGCAAGTGTATGAACAAGGTCTACAGCACCAACGAACAGGAAGGCAATACCAATAAACATAAAGTAGTTATTATCCAGAAAGCGGCGTGCGTTCCAGGCAATGATAAAAATGCTAAAGGCGACGAGAATACTGAATATTTCAGCGAAGCTATGGAAAAGGAGATAGTTGTACAAACTACAAAGGTATAACCCGGAAAAGACCAGCGCCCCAGCTAAGATTGCCAGATACCAGCCTGGTTTTCTAATGGCCATTATCTTGGAATAGACCTTGTTCATTATTACTCTTGGCATAGATGATACGACCACATCATCCCGCCGTCAAGGGTGAGGCTTTGACATCTGCTGAGCACAGGGCTATTATTACAATCTAAGATAGCTGGTGGGGAGGCGTGCCGGTGAAACGGTTCCAAATACTGATAGTTGATGACGAGCCACGGATTGTTAATTTCCTCAATTCCAAGCTGAAGGCTTCAGGGTATGAGGTATTGACCGCAGGTAATGGACTTGAGGGTCTGGAGCAGGCTCAGGCTCAAGAGCCGGACCTGATTGTGCTTGACCTCATTATGCCTAAAATGGACGGATTGGAGATGCTTAAGGAGCTACGCAGCTTTTCCACAGTGCCGGTTATTATTCTTACTGCCAGGGGGGCTGACACTGACCGGATTAAAGGACTCCAGCTGGGCGCTGATGATTACCTGCCCAAGCCTTTCAACCCTGATGAGCTGGTGGCCAGGATTGAGGCAGTCAGACGCCGGCTTGAACCTGGCAAAAGAGGTAAAATCACCGAAGTTTTCCAGCTAGGGGACGTAACCATCGATTTCGAGAAGCGTCGTGTGTTTGTCGGGGATAAGGAACAATACTTAACCCGAATTGAGTGGCTTCTACTCAGCCAGCTGGTCAACAATGCGGGTCGTCTTATGTTCTATGAGGAACTCCTCACCCGCGTGTGGGGACCCGAATACCGCAGTGATGTTCAGATTCTCAGGACATGGATTAGTCGGCTTAGAAGTAAACTAAAGAGTGCTCCAGACCATCTACCGTTGATTCGCACCATACCCAAGACCGGCTACATCATTGACCAGCCCTTGGGCTGAACGGCCTCAAGAGCTTCCACCGCTAAAGGCTTTAAAGATAATGTCATAATTTTGCAACTTTTTCTCCTTTCATTTTATGACTTCGTTATTGTGCCTCGCTATTATTGTTAGCGAACATAGTTTTAAGGAAATTTCATTGGCAGAGAGGGTGGTACCAAAGTGCTAAAACGAAAGAACTGTCCCCGGTGCAAAACGGGTGATGTTGGGGTTGATAGAGACCACCATGGCTGGTACGAGTACTGCATCCAGTGCGGTTACGTGCGGGACTTAATAAGCATAGTCGAATTGGGGCAGGAACCGGCTTGTGGCGGAAAGAAAGCAGGGAGAAAGGCCAAGACTTCAGGTAAAGGAGAGTAAGTATGCTTGATGGAAAGAGGATTGCCATCCTGGCTGAAGAGGGCTTTGAGGACTCTGAGCTTATTGAACCTTTGAGGGCAGCGAAGAACGCCGGTGCCAAGGTGGTGATTGTGGGTAGTGGCTCTCAGGAAAGTTACAACGGTAAAAGGGGAAACGCCACCGTGCGAGTCGATGCCACTGCTGATAATGTCAAGGCTGAGGATTTTGACGCCATCATCGTGCCCGGGGGCTATGCTCCCGACAAGATGCGTCTACATCAATCCATGGTTGAGCTGGTGAGAAAGGCACATGACTTAGGCAAGGTAGTAGCGGCTATTTGTCACGGACCGCAACTGCTCATCTCAGCTGAAATAGTAAAAGGACGCCGAGTTACCTCTTGGCCTTCAATAGCCGTTGACCTTAGGAATGCCGGCGCTGATTGGGTTGATGCCCCTGTAGTTCAAGATGGGAATCTCATTACCTCGCGCAAGCCCGCCGACCTGCCGAGGTTCAATAAAGCAATCATTGAGGCTTTACGAACACCTTCGTAAGGGAAGCTATACCCCATAGCCGGCGAACTGGTCGAATCATAGCGAATTCAGTCTTGACATTACGACGTAAAGTGTGGTATTTCCTATCGGGAAGAGTAAGTTCGTTTTCAGGAGTACGACATTGAAAGTTGTCGCCATTGTTGGTAGTCCTCGGTCTAAGGGAAGTAATAATTACCTGGTAGATATTGTACTTAAAGAGATTGCTTTAACCGGCATTGAAACGAAAAAATTTGACCTTTCCCAGTATCGCGTTAGTCCTTGTCAGGGGCACGATGACTGTGCATCTTATGTTACCTGCCAGCAGCAAGATGATGCTCCCGAGATTATCGATGAATATAGAAATGCGGATGGAGTAATTCTATCCAGTCCGGTGTATTTCGGTAATGTTTCGGCGCAGATGAAAGCCTTTATGGACCGTACTTTCTTTTGCTTCACTCATAATATACCATTTAAAGCTCGCGGTGCTGGCCTTATCTCTATTGGACACGGTGGAGGCGCTGACGAGACCATCAAGATAATGAAGCGCTTTGTAAGACTGGCTGATGATAAGATGTTAGAGTTAAGCGGATACGTTGAGGACGTAAGTGAAATTAAAAGTAGACCTGAGCTAGTCAACAGCGCCAAAAAGATGGGACAAAAGTTAGCCGAGATAGTGAAGGCAAAGAAATAGAATAATACGTTAGTATCCGAAACCCGTCTCTTTTCTCAGTTCGGCTTCATCAATAAAAACGATGAGCCCGCGAAGAAATGGAGTTGATGCTTCAGTATAGAGCCACTGGCCGAATTGAAAGCCTTCCTTCTCAAGTAGGGCAGCGGTCAGCTCGGGCATTGCCTCAAGGATAAGCTCTCTTTGCTGCCGGGTACGGCTACTCGCTATTTTATACTTGATTTTGACTGTTTCCTTATGGCTCATGCTCCCCCCACTACTTTCACTGTCTACCATTGTATCTATCAGCCAGGTAAGACGCTATGAAATAGCTGGCAAACTTAGGGCTTGAGTTTAGTCTCTATTTAGGTGATTGTCAATATCGTCCTATAATGTCACACTTTTGTAACTTTTTTTCCTTTCCTTTTATGACTTCGTTATTGCTAGCTTGCTATTATGCTTATGACTGCCTGAAAGTCTGGAAGTGGTACCTTATTTTTTAGAATTTGTATTTAGCACCTGTTTAGTGCTTTAATTATAATATAATAGGTAGAGCGCTAGAGTTTTGGTCTGGAATATGCGGTAAAGGAGGGGGATTATGTTTCAAGTCATTGGAGAAACATCGGGGGAAATCTGGCGACTCCTCAAAGCGGAGGGACCGTTAAGCCTCTCGGCGATAGTCGGTAAGATTAACCAACCCCAGACCACGGTCTATATGGGGATTGGGTGGCTGGCTAGGGAGGGTAAGCTGGAATTCACCAAGACGAATCGTGGGATGTCTATCTCACTAAAATAATGAGTTCCCCCTCTAGTATTCGGCTTCTTCAGCAGTTAGCTCGCCTCTATGGCGTGCAGACAGTTTATTATGATGTATTTCACCATAGATGCCGAGCCTCAGTTGAAGTCCTGCTGGCGGCACTCCGGTCATTGGGCGCCCCGGTGGTAACCCTACAAGATGTCCCTGCGGCGTGGCGGGAACGGCAACAGGCACAGTGGCAGCGACCGCTAGACCCGGTGGCTATAGCCTGGGATGGTGGACCACCAGTAATACGAGTTCGGCTCCCCTCGGCGGCTGCCGAAGCTATTTTAATTGGTTGCCTCACCCTGGAGACTGGGGAGCAGGAGAGATGGGAATGGCGTGGGACCGACCTGCCCACCCTTGAGACGGCGGAGGTGGCGGGCACACGCTATATAGTCAAACGGCTTCGTCTATTAAGTAGGCTACCGTGGGGATATCATCGCCTCACCCTGGAGTTGGCGGGAAAGTGTGAAGAGGCTCTCATCATTTCAGCGCCAGTTAAGACCTACATTCCCCCCGAAAGCCAGGTATGGGGAACCTTTCTCCCGTTGTACGCCCTGCACACCCAGCAAAGTTGGGGGAGCGGCGACTTCTCCGACCTGGAGTCGCTAATGTCTTGGGTAGCGGAAATGGGGGGGCAGGTAGTAGCTACTTTGCCCCTGTTGCCAACTTTCTTAGACGAGACCTCTACCCCCAGTCCGTATCTCCCGGTGAGCCGCCTAATGTGGAACGAGCTTTATCTGGATGTAACCAAGAGCCCTGAATTGCCGAAGTGTCCTTCGGCACAGGCTCTCCTGGCATCATCTTCATTCCAAAGGGAGATTGAGTCGCTGCGCAAGTTGCCTCTGGTAGACTATCGCCATCAGATGGCGCTAAAGCGCCAAGTCCTGGAAAAACTGTGCCGATGCTTATTTGCTGAGCCATCTGAGCGCCTTGATGCTCTTCACCGCTTTACTGAAGACAATCCGTTAGTTGAGAATTATGCCCGTTTTCGGGCTACTGGTGAAAAGCAGCGTACCTCGTGGCGGTCATGGCCACAGCCGCTTCGTGATGGTGTTCTGAATAAAGGCGATTATGATGAAGAAGTAAGGCGCTACCATTTATATGGGCAGTGGCTGGCCCATGAGCAAATTCAAGCGCTCTCTGAAGAAGCTCACAGGAAGAGCGTAAAGTTGTATCTTGACTTGCCGCTGGGAGTTCATCCTGATGGCTTTGACGTCTGGCGTGAGCGTAACCTGTTTGCTTTAGACGCCTCGGTAGGCGCGCCCCCCGATGCCGTCTTCACCCGAGGACAAACCTGGAATTTTCCACCGCTGCACCCGGAGAAGATAAGGGAGCAGGGCTACCATTATACCATTGCCTATTTACGCCACCACCTTAAGCATGGGGGAATCCTTCGTATTGACCACGTGATGGGCTTCCACCGGCTCTTCTGGATTCCAAACGGACTGGAAACCGGCCAGGGGGTTTACGTTCGCTACCACGAGGAGGAACTCTACGCTATCCTGGCTCTTGAGTCTCATCGTCATCAGGCTATTGTGGTCGGTGAGGACCTGGGTACAGTGCCGCCGGAGGTAAGGCCGGCAATGCGGAGGCATGGGCTCCACCGCATGTATGTGTTGCAATACGAAGTTGTCACCAATCATCAAAGGGCACTTCGCCCCGTCCCTTACAACGCCGTGGCTAGCCTGAATACACACGATATGTTCCCCTTCGCCGCATTTTGGGAGGGTCTTGATATTAAAGAACAAGCGGGTATGGGGCTTCTGGACAAGTTAGAAGTCCGAAGCAAGATAGGAGTCCGCCAGGCTATCAAAGAAGCTCTAGTAACCTTTTTGCAGGGCAGAGGCTGGATTAAGGAGCCGGTGGTGGATACCAGTGCTATTCTTAAGGCGTGTCTATCATTCCTGAGTGCCAGCCAGGCACGGGTGCTTCTGGTTAACCTGGAAGACCTGTGGCGGGAAACACAGCCCCAGAACATACCCAGCACCAAGGAAGAATACCCCAACTGGCGGCGTAAAGCGCGCTACAGCCTTGAGGAATTTTGCCAAATGCCTCAAGTTATTGATACACTAAGGATAATAGACCATCTCCGCCGGCAAGGAAGGCATTGATGACAGGGAAAAAAGAGAGCAATAAGTCAAGGCAGACCCCCCCCGTGTTATCCGAGGTTACTCTCCTGACCGAAGATGACATTTACCTTTTTAACGAAGGCTCTCACTTCCGCCTCTATGAAAAACTGGGAGCCCATCCGCTGACCGTTGACGGGCAGGGGGGGACTTACTTCGCCGTGTGGGCACCCGATGCGGAAAAGGTCTTTGTCGTCGGTGACTTTAACGGCTGGAATAAGACCAGCCATCCTTTGCGTTCTCGCGGGCGGTCGGGAATTTGGGAGGGGTTTATTTCCGGTGTAGGTAAAGGTGCCATTTACAAGTACCACCTCGTCTCTCGCCACCGGAGTTATAAGGTTGATAAGGCTGACCCGTTCGCTTATTACCACGAAGTTCCGTCCAAAACTGCCTCCATCGTCTGGGATTTAGATTATATCTGGGGCGACCGGGAATGGATGGAAAAGCGGCGCCGGCATAACGCACTTGATGCCCCTATTGCCATCTATGAGGTACACCTTGGCTCCTGGAGGCGAGCGCCGGCAGAGAATAACCGTTCCCTTACCTATCGGGAGATGGCACCTCTACTTGCCGAATATGTAAACAGGATGGGATTTACCCACGTCGAGTTTCTTCCGGTAATGGAGCATCCCTTCTATGGTTCCTGGGGCTACCAGAGCACCGGCTATTTCGCGCCCACAAGCCGCTACGGCACACCGCAGGACTTCATGTACTTGGTTGACTGCTTGCATCAGCACGGTGTCGGTGTAATCCTGGACTGGGTGCCCTCCCACTATCCTAGCGATGAGCACGGGCTTGGTGTCTTTGACGGCACTCACCTCTATGAGCACGCCGACTCTAGGAAAGGTTTTCATCCTGACTGGAACAGCTACATCTTCAATTACGGGCGGAATGAAGTTCGAAACTTTCTCATCAGCAGTGCCCTCTTCTGGCTAGACAAGTACCATGTAGATGGCTTGCGTGTGGATGCGGTCGCCTCTATGCTCTATCTGGATTACTCACGGAAGGAAGGGGAGTGGATACCCAATAAATATGGGGGCAGGGAGAACCTTGACGCTATTTTCTTCCTGCGCCGTTTAAATGAGGAGGTCTATAAAAACTATCCCGACGTGCAGACCATCGCTGAGGAGTCCACTGCCTGGCCTATGGTCTCCCGACCAACCTATGTCGGTGGCCTGGGCTTCGGTATAAAATGGGATATGGGCTGGATGCATGATACGCTCCAGTACATCACCAAAGACCCCGTCTACCGGAAGTACCACCACAACGATTTGACCTTCCGCATGCTTTATGCTTTCACCGAGAACTTCGTTCTATCCCTTTCCCATGATGAGGTTGTACATGGCAAGGGCTCACTACTGGGCAAGATGCCTGGGGATGACTGGCAGAAGTTTGCTAATCTGAGACTTCTCTTAGGCTACATGTACGCCCAGCCCGGGAAAAAGCTGCTCTTCATGGGGGGAGAGTTCGGGCAGTGGCAGGAATGGCACCACGACGAGAGTCTGGACTGGCATCTTACTGGTTACCAGCGGCACAATCAGGTTCAGAAGTGGGTGGAGGACCTAAACCGGCTCTACAGAAGCGAACCGGCACTTTATGAGCTTGACTTTGAGCCGGCGGGTTTTGAATGGGTCGACGCTGACGACTCGGAACAGAGCGTCATCAGCTTCATTCGTAAGGGGAAGTCAGCAGGTGATATTGTCCTCGCTGTCGGTAACTTTACCCCGGTGACTCGCTTCAACTACCGGCTGGGTGTTCCCGGTGGCGGCTTCTGGAAGGAAATCTTAAACAGTGATGCCCAGGAGTATGGCGGCAGCGGGCAGGGTAACCTCGGTGGGGTGGAGGCAACAACAGCCCCTTTCCACGGTCGCCCCTATTCTCTTACCCTCACTTTACCGCCGCTGGCAGTTGTGTTCTTCAAGAGCGAACTCTAGGGTTGAGCGGCGGGGTGGTACATTCGCTCAGTATATTCTTTGAGCATTCGCCGTGCCGAAAAGGTAGGCACAATGGCACGCATCGCCTCCTTGACCCGACGAACCCAAAGGTATGGCATACCGCTTCTGTCCCGATTATAGTAGAGGGGAACAACCTCCTCTTCCAGTAGGCGGTAGAATGCCTCAGCATCTCTAGCATCCTCTTCCTCAGGCTTGAAGGCATCGGGGCTATCCCCGATTGCCCACCCATTATTGCTGTTGTATCCTTCATACCACCAGCCGTCGCGAACACTCAAATGAAGCACACCATTTAGTGATGCCTTCATGCCGCTGGTGCCACATGCCTCCTGTAGGCGGCGGGGTGTATTCAGCCACACATCCACCCCCTGAGACAGATAACGTGCGATGTGCATATCATAGTCCTCGACAAAAACTATTCGTCCCTGGAACTCGGGGTCGGTAGCCATAGTGTACACCTGCTGCAGAAGGTGTTTTGACGGGAAGTCGGCAGGATGAGATTTACCACTGAATATAATCTGAACGGGATAAGATTCATTATTGACAATTCGCTTCAGACGCTCGATGTCGCGGAAGATTAGTGCGGGACGCTTGTACTCAGCGAAGCGGCGGACAAAAGCGATGGTTAGCGCTTCAGGCTCAAAGAGAGCACCCATAGCCATCATCTGCCCCCAGGGCACATCATCCTCAATCCACCGGCTCCGCAGACGTTCCCTGATGGCACCCTCCAGCTTGCGCTTCAGCTTCTGATGAACTGCCCAGAGTTCATCGTCCGGGATATCTAGCAAGCGTTGCCACAATCTGTTATTATCGTGTTCCCTTATCCACTCCTTCACGAGATACTTCTCAAAGAGATAATATAGTTCCGGGGCAATCCATGAGGGCACGTGTATTCCATTAGTGACATAAGATATCGGCACCTGTTCTTCCGGGACTTCCGGCCAAAGCCCGTGCCACATCCTTCGGGTAACCTTTCCGTGAAGCTGGCTCACGGCGTTGCGCTGGTTAGCTAGCTTCAAGGCAAGTACTGTCATATTGAAGGCTTGTGGTTCACAGCCGTCTTGCTGTCCAAGCTGGAGGAATGTCTCTCGGTCAATTCCCAGGGATTCCCAGTAATTCTGGAAGTATTTCTCCATCAGCTCAACAGGGAAAACATCGTGACCAGCCAGCGTTGGAGTATGAGTGGTAAAAACCGTTGTTGCCTGTATCTTGCTCATGGCTTGGGCGAAGGTTGTTCCCCTGGCTACCTCTTCCCGGATGCGTTCCAGCATCATAAATGCAGTATGGCCTTCATTGGCATGCCAGACTGCGGGGCTGATGCCTAGCGCCTGCAAGACACGCACCCCACCGATTCCAAGCACGATTTCCTGCTGTATGCGTAGCTCTCGGTCAGCAATATAAAGGCGGGCTGATAGCTGCTGATACTGCGTCGGGTTTTTCTCTAGATTGGTATCCACCAGATAAATGTTGGTGCGCCCCACCCGCACCTGCCAGACCCCGATAGCCAGAGTAACATCACCAAGTTTAACCTCAGCCACGGAGGTCTCACCAGTGGGGGAAAGGAGCCGCTCAATAGGTAACGTTTCAAAATCAAGCTGATGGTAAATCTCATCCTGGTGACCGTCTAAAGAGATATGCTGGTGGAAGTATCCCTGAGGGTACATAAATCCAACTGCGACCATTGGCAGGCCGAGGTCACTTGCCTCCTTAGAGATGTCACCAGCCAGTATTCCCAATCCGCCAGCATAAATGGGAAGCGAGTTGTGTATGGCATACTCCATTGAAAAAAAGGCGACAGGATTGCCTAATAAGCCTGGATAATTAGTGGTAAACCAGGTATTTGAATTCTTCATTTCGGCATCAAAGTCTGACATTACGGAGTCATACAAAGCAAGGAAGGTCGGGTCATTGGCCGCGGCTTGCAATGTATCTGGGCTGACCTCACGTAATTCCTCGACCGGGTTGTGACCACTCTTTCTCCATAGCGGGTAGTCCAGGGCGCGAAATAATTTGCGTGCTTGGTCGTGCCAGCTCCACCACAGGTTGTGGGCCAGCTCATCAAGCCTTCCTATGCGTTCCGGTATCTTCTGATTTGTCAAGGCGTCCCTCACTTTCTATCACTAGATTATACCCTATCTTGGCAAAGGAGGCTAACTTGTTGAGATTATTTATTAACCTCACCCCCTTTATCCCCCTCTCCTTTTAAGGAGAGGGGGAAGAGACTTTAAAGAGGGGCTTTCGCCCCTCTAAAATTCCCTTAATAGTATCAGGGGCTTCGCCCCTTTTAGATGCTCACAAAAGTAAGAGAGTGAAAGAGAGAGGCTTTGCCTCTCTTATAAATGTTTCCCCCTTCCCTTATTAAGGGAAGGGGGTCAGGGGGATAGGTTGCTCAACAATCTCGTTGTGCTGCTTGACTTGCCTCGGCTAATGATAAATACTTAGTTAGGGGAGAGGAAATGGCGAAGAACTCAAATTCTAAGAAGCTAGAGAAGGTTGACATTCATATTATTGGCATGACCTGCACCACCTGTGCTGCCACGGTTGAAAAAGCTCTGGCGGCAATGCCCGGTGTGGGGAAGGCAACCGTGAGCTTCGCCGCGGAGAAGGCTTCTATAGAGTATGACCCCGCCAAAGTAGACCTTGCCAGAATTAAAAGTGCTATCTCCCAGTTGGGCTACGGAACAGCGCCTAAGAAGTCCATCTTCTCGGTAGCCGGGATGACCTGCGCCTCCTGTGTTGCCCGTGTTGAGCAGGCTCTCTCAAGCGTGCCTGGTGTAATTTCCGTCGCGGTTAACCTGGCTTCAGAAAAGGCCATCGTGGAATATATTGAAGGGACAAACATTGCTGAGCTGCATCGTGCGGTGGAAGAAGCCGGCTACAAACTGGGGTCGGAAGCGGAGACGCTGGAGGATGTCAC
>Ga0315296_10001624_pt1 | contig 19549 bp, 15 predicted proteins | sample YL17G14_18_MG_FD_203921 | JGI IMG/M metagenome (GOLD analysis project Ga0315296, IMG submission 203921) | Sediment microbial communities from Yellowstone Lake, YNP, Wyoming, USA - YL17G14_18 | ecosystem: Environmental > Aquatic > Freshwater > Lake > Sediment | place: USA: Wyoming | collected...
CTGGCGCGATCTGGTAGCTGCCCGCACCGTCACTCAGACCGTGTTCACCCGGCGGAAGCAAATAGAACTCGCCCGGGTAGAGAAAGATCAGTTCGTCTAGCCTGTTCCGCCAATCCTTTCCGAGCGCCTCGGCGCGCTCCATGATGGTCATGAAATCGCGATGCGTCAGGCCGAAGCCGCCGATATGCGCCCCGGCAAAGCCAAGCTCCTTCACCGCGGCCATCATCAACGCCGCCCGCTCCAGCCGCTGCGGTTTCTTCTCCGTTCCTAGTCGCCGGATAAGTTCATCGGTCGCCATGCAACCTGCCAACTCGCCCGACTGCATCATCTGGGCAATCTTCGCCGTCGGCACATAAACGTTGGCCAGCACAGGTACATGCCCCAGACCTTCCCTCGCCATGTACTGCTTCAGCTCATAAAGCTTGCGCAGGTTGAATCCCACCTGAGTGATGATGAACTGCGCGCCCGCTGCCACCTTCAGTTCCAGTTTGTAGAGCTGCATCATCTGGTCAGGCTCGCGGACCTTGAACGGGTTCACCACCGCCCCGGGGAAAAAATCGAAGGGTGTGCTTTGCACCACCCTCGCTCCCAGGTGGTACTGGATGCCCGTACGCATGGCCTGGATCAGCCAGAGGATCAGGGCAGAATCCAGATCGTAGACAGGTTTCGGCTTGCCGCTGAAGCCCTCTTTCTGGGCGTCTCCGGTGAGCGCCAGAATATTCTGCACGCCCAGGCGCGCCAGGGAATGCAGGCGGCCTTCCAGGAAGGCTCGGTTCCCGTCCTTGCCTGTGAGATGGGCGATGGGCGTCAGCTGGCGCTCAAGGATGTAAGAAACGAAAGCTTCGGGCGGGAGCGCCGGGTTGCCGCCGGGCAGGTCGGTGACGCTGATGACCTTGATGCCGTCCGGTTGTGCCGACGCTTCTCTCACGAAGGTTTCCGCTTCGGCCACGTTGTGGTCCCGGCCCAGCACCAACTCTGCCGTGCAGAAAAACCGCCGCTCCGCGAACGCGGACCGCAGAAGGTTGTGCTTGCCGCTCGCACCTTCTGGACTCATTTCCTTCTCCTGATCGAACATCTCGGAGCACCTTCTAGCGGCACGCTGAGGGCCGCCCTACAAGTGAGAACCAGTCCGCTGTCCAGATGCGTCAGCAGCGCGCTTAGAGAACGTCAATCCCTTCGCCGAAGGTCTCTCCCCGAAGGGCAATAGGGCCAGCCTGAAGTCAATCTCGGGGATGAGGAGGGCTCGGTGACGAACGCCCCGCGGAGTACAGACCGGGCGAAGCCCCCACTGAACCCTCGGTTGCGCAATGGAAAGGCGGGGGTCCCCAACCCTAAACGGTGTGGCCCCGGTGGCGGCCCCACTTCATGCCGTGACTAGCCTGCGCGCCAAGCCGACCGCCCCGTTGGCATTGTCGCTGTAACCGTCGGCGCCAATCTCATCTGCAAACCTTTGGGTCACCGGTGCGCCGCCCACCATGACCTTGACGTGCTCACGCACCCCCGCCTTTTTCAGCTCCTCGATGACGGTCTTCATGTAAGGCATGGTAGTGGTGAGCAGTGCTGAGAGCGCGACCAGCTGGGCCTTCTTTTCCCGGATCTCGGCAATGAACTTGTCCGGCGGCACATCCACGCCCAAGTCGGACACGGCGAAGCCGGCACCCTCCAGCATCGAGGCGACCAGATTCTTGCCAATGTCGTGCAGGTCGCCCTTCACCGTTCCGATAACGACCCGGCCCAGTGGTTCCGCTCCCTTGGCAGCGAGCAAGGGGCGAAGCAGCCCCAGCGCGGCCTTCATGGCGCGCGCCGAGATCAACAACTCCGGCACGAAACAGTCGCCGGTCTCGAACCGCCGCCCCACCTCGTCCATGGCGGGAATCATGTACTTCGCGACCAGCTCCTGCGGGTCAACGTTTGCGGCGAGCGCCTCCTGGGTGATGGCCACCGCCCCCTTGGCATCGCCGTTTAAGATGGCGTTCGTCAGCTTGGTCAAATCAGGCATTTGCTCCTCCTTGGTCTGGCCAATATAACGCATCTTGTGCGCCAAACTGCAGAGAATCTTCTCAAAGTGGAGCCGGGCCGGCGGCATCGCCGGCAGCTCGCCGACCGCTTGCACCCTCGCTTGACGAAGTGTAGAATGCCAGCTATTAGTCGGGCCAGCAAGGGACCGCGCTACTTACGCGACGCAACTCTCCCTGAGCCGCCGCAGCGCCACTGTTTGTAGCCGCTCTCTTCAACGTGCGGTTTCCCATGGCTGAGCCGCAAGCGGCACGCCCGAAGAGTACGGAGGCTCCCCCGGACCTGACCGGGACGACGGTGGGAAGGTTCGTCATTCGCACCCGGCTACACACGACGCAAATGTCAGAAGTATATCTCGCGGACGACACCAAGCTGAAGCGCCCGGTGGTTCTCAAGCGCATGTCGTCACAGTTGCGGGCCGATGAACACTACCGGCAGCGATTCCTCAAGGAGGCCGAACTGGCTTCCGGCCTCGCCGACCCACACATCGCCGTCATTTACGAGTTGCTGGAGGAGAAAGACGAAACCTTCCTGGTGATGGAGTACGTCGAGGGTACGACGCTCCGCCCCCGCTTGCAGCGGCCCTTCCCCCTGGAAGAATTCCTGCCGGTGGCCATCCAGTGCGCAGAAGCCCTGCTGGCGGCGCATGAGAAGGGCGTCGTCCACCGCGATATCAAGCCCGAGAACATCATGCTGACCCCCAAGGGTCAAGTCAAGATTCTCGACTTCGGTGTCGCCAAGCGCCTCGTGCGGCCCGCCGACCCGGATGCCACAGCGAGTACCGCCAGCCAGCCGGGAACCCTCAGCGGCACGCCGGCCTATATGGCCCCGGAAGTCTTGCTGGAAAAAGAATCCGACGCACGCGCCGACATCTTTTCCCTGGGAATCGTGTTCTACGAGATGCTCACGGCGCAGCACCCGTTCCGGGCCGACAGCTTCCTGGCCACCAGCGACCGCATCCTGCATGAAACGCCGACACCTCTCAGCAAACTCAATTCCCGGGTGCCGGAGAGACTCGAGCGCATCGTTGTGAAGATGCTCGCCAAGAAAGCCGGCGACCGCTACGCTCGGGCTGCGGAACTATTGGCGGACTTGCAGGCCGTGGGGGGCGAGGCGGCCGGCCCGAGGCGGTTCACTTCACAACTCCTTCGCCCTGCTTACCTAAGAGTTGCTGCGGTTATTGCTGCGCTTGCTGTGATCGCCACGCTGGTTCTGCTGGCCACCGTTCCTGGTTTGCAGAAAGGCATCAAGCGTCGGCTGGGTTTCGCCGTGGTCCCAGAACAGAAGCTCTTGGTCGTGCTGCCCTTCTCGGCGCTGGGCGGCGGTGAGGAGGCGGCAGCTTTCGGCAAGGGACTTATCGAAACTCTCAACGTGGGCCTCACCAAGCTCACGGAAAGGCATTCCCTGCAAGTCGTTCCGGCGAGCGACGTTCGGGCCCGCGGCGTAACCACTATTGACCAGGCGCGCCGAGAGTTCGGAGCGAACCTGGTGATCGAGGGCAGCTTGCAGATCGCGGCGGAAACGGACCGCGTGACCTACGCCCTTGTGGATGCCAACACGCACCGGCAGCTCCGCGCCGCTACCATCACTGCCGGGGCGGCGAACCCGTTCGCTGTCCAAGACCAGGTGGTGGCGAGCGTCCTCGACGCGTTGGAGATCACTCTGCAGCCCCGCGAGCGCGTCGTTCTGGGGGCGTACGGAACCACCGAGCCTGCTGCCTACAATTCTTACTTGCGCGGCCGCGGTTACCTCCAGGACTACCCCAAGCCCGAGAATGTCGAGAGCGCTATCGCTGCCTTCAAGCAGTCTCTCGAGAAAGATCCGCAATATGCCCTGGCCTATGCGGGGATAGGAGAGGCCTACTGGTACAAGTACCAGCAGACCAAGGAGCCCCAGTGGGTGGGGGAGGCTTTAGCGGCGTGCGAGCGGGCAGTGGCTTTAAGGGCCGAACTTTCCGATGGGCACACCTGCCTGGGGGTCGTTTATAACGGCACGGGCAAGCACGAACTGGCCATCGAGCAATTCCGCCGAGCGGTTGAACGCGAGCCGACCAGCGACGCTGCGCATCGCGGCTTGGCCCTTGCCTACCAGCAATCGGGCCTGTTGAAGGAAGCCGAGGAGACCTACCGGCGCGCCATCGCCCTGCGGCCGCAATACTGGGCAGGATACAACTGGCTGGGAAACTTCTACTTCCTGACGGGCAGATACGTCAAAGCCGAGCAGATGTTTAAGAAGGTGATCGAATTCGCCCCGGAAAATCACCGCGGATATGACAACGTCGGGGTGAGCGAGTATATGCTGGGTTCGTGGGCCGAGGCGGAGCAAGCATACAAGAAGTCCGTCACGCTGCATGAGAGTAGCGAAACCTACTCCAATCTGGGCGCGCTCTATTTTTTCCAGGGCCGTTACGCAGACGCCGCTCGCATGTTTGAGGCGGGGGTGCGCCTGTCCCCCAGAAACCCCTTTGTCCGCGGCAATCTCGCGGATGCTTATCGATGGATCCCAGGGGAGGCAAAGAAGGCGGAGGAGAATTTCCGGCAGGCCATTGAGTTGGGCGAACAGGAGTTGCAGATCAACCCCCGGGATGCAGAGATCGTGGCGAATATTGCCCTCTGGCGCGCCAAAACCGGTTTCCAGGCGGAGGCTGTGCGAGATATCGAAAAGGCTCTCACTTCGGCCCCCGCAGACCCGCGGTACATGTATTACGGTGCGGTTGTTTACAAGCTTGCGGGCAACCGCCCGCGAGCATTGGAGTGGCTGAAGAAGTCAGTAGCCCACGGTTATTTGGTACGAGAAATCCGGGCTGACCCGGAAATGCGGGACCTCCACGACAATCCGGTCTTTCAGAGGATTGTCGGGACCGTCCAACAATAAAGGAGGGGACTGTGGCGATCCCAATACGGCACGCAAGAGTAACCATAAGCCTTGTTGGAGACCAGATACAAGTTTCACCAGAGCCTGCCTACATCACCATTCCCGCCGGAGAGGTGACGTGGGAGACGACGGAGAAAGACTTCCAATTCAGGATCGTATTCCCCCAAACTAGTCCATTCAGCACGCATCAGTTTCATGGTGGCACGGGGACACCCGCAGTGTCCGGCCCTGCGGTGGCGGGGAATCAGCGCGCGTACCCATACAGGGTCGAACCTACGAATAAGTCGGCGGTGTTGACGCTCGACCCCACCGTCCGGCCCACTCCGTAGAACTGCAGGTGGGACGGTGGACTTTCGACCCGCTGGCCTTGCGGCGGGGCTTAAGGGGGAAGTGTGGCCTGCCTCGCTCAGATGGAGTTGACCGGCAGGTTGATCATGTCCTCCCCGGGCGGGCACTTGGCGGGTGACTGCCGGCTCGCCGCAACCAAGGGGGACTATTCGCGCGAAATGCGCCTTCAGCGAGGTGCCACGCCGCACGGCTCCGAGGGGGACGACGTTGCAGGTCAGCGCTGGTCGATGGGAACGTACTTCTGGCCCGTGGGGCCGGTGTAATCGGCGAGCGGGCGCATGAGGCTGTTCGCGGCGTACTGTTCGAGGACGTGCGCGACCCATCCGGAGACGCGGCTAACGGCGAAGACCAGCGGATACACATCCACGGGAATGCCCGGGACGTAATACGTTGAGGCGGATTAGAAGCCCACTTTGGCGGTGATCTTCTTCTCGGGGATCATCACGGTATGGGTGTGGCTTGATCCCTGAACCAGTTCGATTGGCCGATTCAACGCGCGCTCCCCTCATCGCGGAGGTGGCAGGCACAAGGGCGCAGCGTTTCCTGTGCCCTTGCCGTAGTTTGCTTTTCTCCGACGCGCTGGCTATGCTGCGCAAGACCGCTCTTGGGTCGCCATCTTCATGCCGAGGGGAAACACCGTAGCGGGACTCTTCCTTCTCCTTATCGCGGTGGTCTCCCTCGCCGTCCGCTACTTCCGCGCGCCGAAATCTGGGCGTTTCCGTGCCTGGGGCTGGACAGGTCTCGGCGTTATTCTGGTTGCCGAGGGGTTACTTTTCTGGGGCAGCCGCTGGGTGGCGATCTTCATCACGCCTATCGCCTGGACGGGATACCTGCTGCTCATCGACGCTGCCGTTTGGAGCCTGCGCGGTGAATCCCGCCTGGGGAAAAACCCGGCGCACTTCTTCTCGCTCGCGTTTTGGTCAGTCCCTCTTTGGCTGATATTCGAGGCCTACAACCTCAGGCTGGAGAACTGGACGTATGTGGGCTTACCCGAAAGCGTCCTGGTGCGCTGCGTTGGGTCCGTATGGTCTTTTGCCACCATCTGGCCGGCGATTCTCGAAACCGCCGACCTGGTGGAAGCACTCGGCTTGTTTCGCTCGCACGCCGCACGCCGCACGAAGCTGAGTCCATCGGCCCACCTGAGTGTTCTTGTTCTGGGACTTGTCCTTTTGACCGTTCCCCTATTTGTTCCAGCATCGCTTGGCCGTTACCTATTCGGCGCCGTCTGGACAGGCTTCATCCTGCTGCTCGACCCTATCAACTATTACGCAGAAGGACGTTCCCTGCTGCGCGATCTCGAAACCGGCCAGACGGCGACTTGTTACAGCCTGCTGGCGTCGGGCCTAATCTGCGGCATTCTCTGGGAGTTCTGGAACTACTGGGCCACCGCCAAATGGGTCTATGTGTTTCCCATTATGCAGCAGGGGAAGATCTTCGCCATGCCTTTGCCCGGCTACCTGGGCTTTCCGGCCTTTGCGCTGGAGTGCTTCGTGATGTATGAGTTTCTGCGAACCATGAGAAGGCAGCTTCACAGACTACGGCACGTTGCGGAATAAGCAGTAACGAAGCAAGGGGGGATATTCCATGCCAAGGAATCGGGCAGTCGTCAGCGCCATAATCCTAAGTAGCTTGCTCGCCGTACTATCCGCGGGAGTCACAGCCTCCGCCGCGCCAGCGCAGGCAAAATCCAAGCCTTCACCGCGCGCGGAAAGCGTGCTCACTCTTGAAACGCCGGCGCTGAGTTTCCGCCTCTCACCGCAAGACGGCAGTTACCGGATTCTGGACAAGCAAACAAAGGTGATCTGGCGTTCTAATCCCTACGAGCGGCGCTTTGGACAAGCGACCGTCATCGTGGAGGGAAAAAAGGAGCCGGTCAGCCTTGGTCGCTGTGAGGTGAAACGAGCGCTTGACGGCCTCGAGGCCACCTTTCATCCGCTGCCCGAGAAGCCGGAAGCCTGGCTGCGCATCCGAATTCGCGCGCTTCCAGACGGCAAGACGCTGGAGTTTAGCTACGCCGCGGCTGAAGCTCTTTCCGTAGAGAGCGTCCGCCTTCTGGACGACGCTCTCTGGACTACCGACACGGAGAGAGGTTATGTGATTGTGACCCCGCGCATGGGTCTGCTCATCCCTGCCGACAGCGGATTGAAGTTCATCGAGACCTACGACACCTACGCCTACGAAGGCAGCCACATGGAAATGCTGGGCGTGGTGAAAAGCGGCGCCACGGCGCTGCTCACCTGGGATGACCCCTATGTGGCGGCAGAAGTGAGAAGTGAGATGCCCCAAGCGGCCGGGGTCAGAGGGAAGCAAGTGCTCTCCACGTCACTCGTGTTGCGTAAGTCCGCCCACGCGGTCCAGGTCCGGTTCACCGGCCGCGGCGACTACGTGACCATCGCGAAGGCGTACCGCGAGATCGCTGCCCAGCGGGGATTACTCGTGCCCTGGGCGGAAAAGCTGAAAGGGAACCCGGAACGCGCCAAGCTCTTCGGGGCCATCAACTTCAAATTATGGGCGCTCCTGGACCGCGAAATGAATGAGGAAAGCACCAAGGAGGAAGTCGTCAAGGTGGTTTGGACGTTTGACGAAGCAGCCCAAGTGGCTGAACACCTGAAGAACGATGTGAAACTGGACAAAGTCCTGTTTGTGATGGGGGGATGGATTCATCGCGGCTACGACAACCAGCATCCGGATATTCTCCCCGCCGCTCCGGAATGCGGTGGTGACGAGGCGCTCGCGCGCTGTACGCGGCGGGTGATGCAGTTGGGATATCTCTTGTGCTTGCACGACAACTATCAGGATATCTATCGCGACTCCCCTTCCTGGGACGAGAACCTCATCATGAAACGCCCCGACGGCAGTCTGGTGAAGGGCGGGAAGTGGTGGGGCGGACGAGCGTATCTGACCTGTTCCCGGCAAGCCCTCGAATTGGCGAAGCGGCCACAGAATCTGCCGGCGGTAAAGAAGCTGACGGAGACAGACTCCTACTTTATTGACACCACTTATGCCGCAGGGCTTCAGGAGTGCTTCGACCCGCAGCATCCCCTGACCCGCGCCGACGATATGAAGTGGAAGCAGGCCCTTTCCGACTACGCACGCGAGTTGTTCGGCATCTTCGGCAGCGAGGACGGGCGCGAGTGGGCCATCCCGCATAGCGATTTCTTCGAAGGCCTCACGGGAGTGGACGGGACCTACTTCCACAACTTGGAGCAGATGAAGAGGGTCGGTGGAGTGTCAGTGCCCCTTTTTGAGATCGTTTATCGAGACAGTATCGCGCTCTACGGAAAATACGGCTTCGACATCACCAAGTCCGCGGAATACGTCCTGTACCACGTCAGCATCGGGCGGCCACTCAACTATCACGACATCCCCGCCCACCTCTATTGGAAAGAGGCGGTGGCCGCGCCATCCGCGAGCGCCCCGGCCCAGCCGACAGCCGACCCGGCGCTCTTCACCCGCGCTGACCGTGGCTGGGCGGAAGGGCTTCATCCCTTCGACCGGTTCGTCAAGAACACCTACGAGATTCTCTCGCCCCTCCACGAACTTACGGCGCAGATGCAATTGAACCAACACCAGTTCTTGACGCCTGACCGCAAAGTACAGCGCTCGGTCTTTGGGGAAGGCGCGGCGCGGGTAGAAGTCATCGTCAACGGAAGCCGCAAGAATTTCCAGCACCAGTCCAAGACTGGTGGCACAGTGTTGTTGCCTCCCTACGGCTTTTTGATTGAGTCGCCTACCTTCGTGGCGTTTCACGCGCTGACCTGGAATGGGCTCACTTATTCCGCGGCGCCGCTCTTTACCCTGCGCAGCCTGGATGGCAAGCCGCTTGCCCAATCCGCCAACATCCGAGTCTTTCATGGCTTCGGCGATGCGCGGCTGAAGTTGGGACCATTGACTCACACTGTGGAGAAGGAAGCCGTGCTTTCCCACGCCCCGTAGAAAGAAAAATCTGCTATAACAACTGCCCGCTTCGTCCGACACAAAGAAGGAGTATCGGTTCATGGGTAAGCAGCCGCCGTTTGTGAAAGCAGCCGAGGTAGGGGAGATTCCCGAAGGCGCGGTGAAACACATCCTCGTCCACGATAAGCCCATGGCCCTTTGTCGGGTGGAGGGCAAGTTCTACGCCATCAATGCCATCTGCCCGCACATGGGCGGCCCGCTGGCAAACGGCCGACTCAAGAATCACGTGCTTGCTTGCCCTTGGCATGACTGGACGTTTGATGTGCGCACAGGACAGCCGGACCATCCCGGCGGGCATTCTGTATCCACGTACGAAGTCCGCGTGGAGGGCAACGACGTACTCGTGGGCTGGCTCAAACGCTCCCCGTCCTAAGGACCCTTCAGGCAGAAGCAGTCTGCTCTCGCGAGGCGGATTTGTCAGGATGGAATATGGGGAATAATCGGGTCTCACTCCTGAAGGGCCTCGCGCTGCTCTCGCTGTGGGCGGCGGTTAGCACGGGCGCGTGGGCCCAGGAGGTGGCTGCGCAGGCTCTGGGAGACGCTGAAGCCCGCGCACTCGGGCGTCGCGGCCTCGACTTGATGATGGACGGCAAGCTCGCCCGCGCCATTGAGATTTTTCGGGACATCCAGAAGAATGACCCGCAGTCCCCTCTGGGCTACCTTCTCGAAGCCGATGCCGTCTGGTGGAGGATCTACTACGCCACGGCCAACCTGACCGACCCCGACGTGTTTGCCGCCACGGACTTGCCCAGCACACCCTATGACGCCCACTTTAAGGACCTGGTCAATGCCACGATCAGCAAGTCCGAAGCCCGCATTCGCGCCCAGCAGGACGTAGCGCGAAACTACCTCTATCAGGGCATGGCCTATGCCCTACGGGCGCGGCTCGAGGGCCTGCGGGACAGGGATTTGCCTACGGCGCGCGCGGGCAAGAAAATGCGCTCCCTCCTGCTCAAATCTTTGGAGTTGGACCCGAACCTCGCCGACGCCTATCTGGGAGTGGGGATCTACAACTATTTTGTGGACACCCTCTCGGCAATCGTCAAGATTCTCAGTTTTTTCATCGGCCTCCCCGGTGGGAACCGCGTGCGTGGGCTGCAACAGCTCCAGATGGCTGCGGAGAAGGGTGACTTGGCGCGCGCGGAGGCCAAGTTCTACTTGGCCAAAGATTACTCCCGCCCCAACGAACGCCAGTATGCTCGCGCCCTCGAGCTCTTCCAGCAGCTGGCCAACGAATATCCGCACAACCCCCTCTGGCCGATGCTGATCGGAAGCCTGCACTGCCGCATGGGCAACATCCAGGAGTGTGAGACCCGGTATCGGGAGGTCTACCGGATGACCGCGGGAGAGAATGCGGAAGTGAACCAAGCGCTTCGCCACGCGGCGCGCGACGCCCTCCAGCGCCGCCATCCCGAAGAGAAGCTCGAGGAATAGATTGTCCTTTCGAGGATTGCGGGGAGAAAGCCCTGGACCTTTTGCCGTCCCTGGTGCCCGACGGAATCCCTGTTTCTCTCGGATCACAGGGCCAGGGCTTTCTTCATGGCCGCGGCAGTAGCTGCGCAGGCCTCCTCACGGGGCATGGCACGGAGAGCAGCATTGAACGGCTCAGCCTGAATGGGCCCCTCGTAGCTAATCTTCCGCAGGGCGTCCAGGAATACCTTGACGGGAATCACCCCGGTTGCCGCAGGCAGCTCGCGCGAGAGGTCCACCTGCTTGTCCAGCGGCGTTCCCGCCGGCGCATCGTTCAGGTCAACGGTGATGACGTCTTCGTTCCGTAGGGTCAGCAGGTCCTGCTCGGTCTCCTCGGCGTTGAACCAGTGATAGCTGTCGAGCTGCACTCCCACGTTCCCCGTGCCGATCGCCACGATGAGCTCCTTGGTCTCGCTCAGCGTGTGGATGAAGGGGTGCCGCTGGCTCCGCCACGAGGTCTTGGGGCCGACGTACTCCAATCCCAACCGCTGCCCATGATCCTTCAGGACTTCCGCGCAAGCCCTGAGACGATAGGCGTGTGTACGAAGATTCTGCAGGTAAGTCAGCTCGTCGCTGAACGAAAGGATCCAGGTACTTACCCTCTGGACGCCGGCTTTCGCAAGAATCTTGAAGACGGCGGGCAGTTTCTTCAGACCCTCACTGAACGTCAATTCATCCTGGCGAAATTCCACCGGCAAACCGGCTGAGCCGAGCTTCAGGTTCTTGGACTTCAGCTCGTCGAGAAGCCTCTTCAATTCGTCCTCGGAGAGCTGCGCGAAGTACTCGGGGTCGGGGTCCACTCCCTCGAATCCGTACTTGACGGCAAGATCCACGGATTCCCGAAAATTGGCTTTGACCCCAATCCGATCGCAACTTAAGACGGTGTAAAACTTTCGTTCCGGGATCTCGCGCGCTCCGTGCGCCCCGGCGCGCGATTCCGACCGCGCCAAGCCGACTGCGCCCAGCCCCGTGACCGCAAGAAATCTCCGACGGTTCAGTTTGTTGTTGGGCATGATGCCTCCGGTCCTCCGCATACCAACGCAAATTGCCCTGGTCTGAATATCCCCGTGCGTCAGGGACGGATCAGGCCGTTCTCAAGCGATGTAGTCTGCTCGTCAGCATGATAAGAGCTGCGGACAAGAGGACCCGACTCGACGTGGCGGATGCCCAGGCGGAGGCCCTCTTGCTTGAGCGCTGCGAACTCATCAGGCGTGTAGAAGCGCGCCACGGGCAACTGTTCGCGCGAGGGGCGCAGGTACTGGCCGATCGTCACGATATCCACGCCTGCTGCGGCCAGGTCCCGCAGCACCGCACAGACTTCCTCGAGCGTCTCTCCCAGGCCGACCATCAGCCCGGACTTGGTAGGAACCGCAGGGGCAATCTCCCGCGAGCGCCGCAACAGGCGCAACGACCGTTCATATTGCGCGCCCCGCCGGGCGGCGCTGTAAAGTCGCGGCACGGTCTCGACGTTGTGGTTCAGCACGTCGGGGCGAGCGCGCAGAACAACCTCCAAGGCTTCATCTGATCCGCGAAAATCCGGAATCAGGAGTTCGACCTTGCAGCCGGGAATCCGCCGCCGCAGCGCCTCGATGGTCTGGGCAAAAATCGCGGCCCCGCCGTCTTTCAAGTCATCGCGGTCCACGGAAGTGACCACCGCGTATTTCAGACCCATGCGGACGGCAGCCTCGGCCACGCGCTCAGGCTCGCGCCAGTCAACCTTTCCACCGGGACGGCCTTTCGGCACCGCGCAGAAACCGCAGCGCCGCGTACAAAGCTCTCCCAGAATCATGAACGTCGCCGTGCGATGCGTCCAGCATTCACCGATGTTAGGACAGCGGGCGCTCTCGCATACCGTGTGGAGCGCCTGCCCGCGCATCAATCGCTTTAGCGCGAAATAGTTGTCGCCCGCCGGCAAGCGCACTTTCAGCCACGCCGGCCGCCCGGTCCGCCGCGACGACGCCCCGATCTGGACAAGCTCATGCATGCTAAGCGTTGATTCTACCCCGCGCCTCTCGGCAGGGCAACCGCCCCCGTCACAGCAGGCCTGCGTCGTTCGACCGACGATGGGCCTGCGATGCTGGCGCTTTCTTGGCGCCCCAAGACATTAAGCATTCAGTTTTCCCCCGCCGCCATGCGATACTAGGCAGCCTTTGGCGCAATCCCTATGACCGAGGCTTCTACCAACGTTCAAGCCACTGCGCCGGCTGCCGTGCCGCGTTTGCGGCGTGTGCTCACGCTTTGGGACCTGATCTTCTACGGCATTGTCCTGATCCAGCCCACCGCACCCATTCCGCTTTTCGGGGTCGTGCAGGACCGCTCACACGGCCACACTGTGGACACGATCCTGCTCGCCATGCTGGCGATGATGATCACGGCCTTCAGCTATGGGCGGATGGCCGCACTCTACCCGGCGGCCGGCTCAGCCTACACCTATGTCGGCCGGGGTCTTAATCCCCAGCTGGGCTTTCTGGCCGGCTGGGCCATGTTCCTCGATTACCTGCTCCAGCCCATCTTGAATGCCGTCTGGGTCGCGGTAGCCATTCACCGTCTGCTGCCCCAGGTCCCCTACGCGGTCGGGGCGTTGTTGTTTGTCGGGATGGTGGTTTGGCTGAACCTGATCGGTATCCGAGCCACGGCGCGCGCCAATCGGGTACTTCTGGGTTTCATGTTTCTCGTCATCGGGGCTTTCATCGTCCTGGCAATTCGCTATCTCTTCCACTCGGGAGGCTGGGGTGGAATCCTCTCGACCGAGCCCTTCTACAATCCCCGGACGTTCAGCTTTCCGGTCATTGGCGCCGCGACCTCCTTGGCTGCCCTCACCTACATCGGCTTCGATGGCGTGACCACCCTAGCGGAAGACGTCGAGAATCCCAAGCGCAATGTGTTGCTGGCGGCGGTGCTGGTCTGCGCGTTCACGGGGCTGTTCGGTGGTCTGGAGGTTTATCTGGGCCAGCGCGTTTGGCCTGATTACCGAGGCTTCCCGAATCTCGAGACCGCTTTCTGGGACGTTTGCCGGCGCGTGGGCGGAGTGGCGCTCTTCGGCGGGATGACTGCGGTTACTCTTCTCGCTTGTTTTGGGAGCGCCCTGACCGGCACGTTGGGCGCTGCGCGCCTGCTTTTCGGCATGGGGCGTGACAACGTGCTGCCGCGCAAGTTCTTCAGCTATCTTCATCCCAAGCGCAACACGCCGAGTCACAACATCTGGATGATTGGCCTGCTGGCCTACGTCGCCTCCTTGTTCATCACTTATGATCAGTCCGCGGAGCTGCTGAATTTCGGCGCGTTTCTCGCCTTCATGGGTGTGAACCTGGCCACCATTCAACAGTACTATTTCGTCGGCGTGCCCGGGCACAAACCCCGCTGGTTCACGGACCTGTGCCTGCCGCTATTTGGTTTTCTCTTTTGCCTCTGGATCTGGTGGGGCCTGCGGACACCCGCCAAAGTCGTCGGTGGAATCTGGTTTGCCATCGGGTTGACTTATGCTGCCATCAAGACCCGCGGGTTCCGCACCGCCCCGGTGATGATTGACTTCCGCGAATCGTAACGGGTCGCGCAAGCAGGAGCTGGCGGCCTTGACCATCCTTGTTTCCCGCTACGCAGGAGGAATCGCCAATGCAGACCGGTGCGCAATTGCCAAACTATATCGGCGGCCAGCGGCGCCCTGCCGCTACCAGTGAGCATCTTGCCGTCGTCAACCCGGCGACGGCCGAGACGCTCGCCCAGGTCCCACTGTCAGGCGGGGCCGACGTGGCGCTTGCCGCGGAGGCGGCTGCGGCGGCTTTTCCTGAATGGCGTCGCACTCCGCCCGAAGAACGCGTTCAATATCTTTTCAAACTGAAGCGACTCCTGGAAGAACATTGGGAAGAGATTGCGCGCCTTCTCACCGTGGAGAACGGGAAGACGCTCGCCGAATCACGGGGCGAGCTGAGGCGGGCCATTGAAAACGTCGAGGTGGCGTGCGGCATTCCCACCCTCATGCAAGGTTACAGCCTGGAGGACGCGGCGCGCGGCATCGATGAGACACTGATCCGTCAACCCCTGGGCGTAGTCGCTGCCATCACTCCGTTCAATTTCCCGGTGATGATTCCCCTGTGGTTTCTGCCCTATGCCCTCGCCTGCGGAAACACCTTCATTCTGAAACCTTCGGAAAAAGTCCCTCTCGCCATCGCGCGCGTGTTCCAGCTCATCGAGCAGGCGGGTTTGCCGCCGGGTGTCGTCAACTTGGTTCACGGAGCCAAGGCGGCGGTGGACGCGCTACTTGACCACCCGGCAGTCCGAGCGATTAGTTTCGTGGGCTCGAGCCCGGTGGCTGGGTACGTCTACAGTCGCGCTGCCGCCAACGGCAAACGCGTCCAATGTCAAGGCGGAGCAAAGAATTACGCCGTCATCCTCCCCGACGCTGACCCGGAAACGACCACGCCCATGGTGAGTGAGAGCGCCTTTGGCTGCGCCGGGCAGCGCTGCCTGGCGGTCGCGGTAGCGGTGACGGTAGGTGAGGCGCAACGGTGGTTTCCGGAGGCAATCCGAGCCGCCGCCAGTTCAATCAAGGTAGGCTACGGTTTGGATGAAGGCGTCGGGATGGGGCCCGTGATCACCCCTCAGAGCAAAGCCCGCATCGAAGCCCTGATCGGCCAGGGCGTGAGCGAAGGGGCAACCCTGCTTCTGGATGGAAGAGGGGCGGAGATTCCCGGCTACCCGCAGGGCAACTTCGTCAACCCAACTCTCCTGGATGACCTTCCGCCGCGCAGCGCGCTTATGACAACCGAGATCTTCGGCCCCGTGCTCAGCCTCATGCACGCCCCGACGCTGGAGGCGGCCCTCGAAATTCTAAAGCAGTGCCCCTACGGCAATGCCGCCTCGATTTTTACAGGGAGCGGGGCCGCGGCACGCAAGTTCCGACACGAGGTTCCGGCAGGCAACGTGGGCATCAATGTCGGCGTGGCGGCGCCCATGGCGTTTTTCCCCTTCAGTGGCTGGAAAGGCAGCTTCTTGGGCGCGCTGCACGCTCAGGGCCGCGACGCCGTGGAGTTCTACACGGAGAAGAAAGTGGTGATCGAACGCTGGCCGAAATGATTTTGGATTTCAGATTTTGGATTTGCGATTGGCTGGCAATTCTCAATTTCAAATCCTCAATCACAAATTGCTCGCCTGTCGCCTCCCGCAGCGCAACCGTGCTAAATTGGTGCAGGAAACTGGTGCGCCATGGCTGAGCCGGAATACCGCAAGCTCGCTTGGATGGATCTCCTCTGGCTAGCCTTCCTGGCCGGCCTCGCGGTTTTACAGCCGGTCTCTGAGATTCACAAGCAGCTCACCCTGCTGGCGATTGGCGTTTTCCAGATATTCGAGCACCGCTTCATTAGGCTGGTGCCGGCGCGCGGGCGCGCCTACAGCGTCATCCTCAAGATCGTGCTCGCCTCCGTGGTGGTGAACTGCACGGGCGGCATCTATTCCAGTTACTACCTCATCTACTACCTGCCGGTCGTGACGGCCGCGATGTACTTTGAGGCCTGGGCGACGCTGCTTTGGACAGCCCTCACCTCGGTGGTCTATTGCTCGTTCCTGCTCTGGGTCCTCGACTTCATCTGGGTTTTTGGGGAGTACGAGTTAACGGTGGAAGGCGCCACGGAGTTGGCCATTCGCAACTTGTTCTTCTTCTTGGCTGCCATCATCGTCAATCGCTTTGTCACGGAGAACCGCCGCCAGGCGCAACGCCACCGTGAGTTGGCGGAGACACTGGCCGAGACCAACCGGCGCCTCGAACAGGTCCAGGAAGAAGCGCGCCGCGCGGAGCGCTTGGCGGCGTTGGGCCAGCTCTCGGCCGGCCTGGCACACGAAATCCGGAACCCGCTGGGAGTTATCAAAGGTTCGGCCGAGATGCTCAACCGGAAACTGCAAACGACGGACACAGTCACAGCGGAGCTGGCGGGCTATATCTCCAGCGAGGTCAACCGGCTCAACACGATTGTCAGCCGCTTTCTGGATTTTGCCCGTCCGCACGAGCTGGACCTTCATCCGCAGGAAATTCCCGGCCTCGTCGATCGGGCCTTGAAGGCGGTCCGCGACCGCTGGCCCGAAGCGCAAGTGCAGGTCGAGCGTCACTACGCGGAGAATCTGCCGCTGGTCCCCGTGGATGGGGATTTGTGTGAGCAGGTATTTACCAACCTCTTCCTTAACGCCTACGAGGCCATGGAGGCAAAAGGTGGTAAGCTCCAGGTGAGGATTGCGGTGGCCCACTGCGACGGCCGGCCCGGCGTTGAGGTGGAAGTTGAGGACAGCGGCCCCGGCGTCGCCCCCGAACTGCGCGGGCAGATCTTCAATCCCTTCTTCACCACGAAGACATCAGGCGTCGGCCTGGGATTGTCCATCGTCTCCAAGATTGTGGACGACCATCGCGGCCGCATCCGCCTGGCCAGCGAGCCGGGCAAAGGCGCGTGCTTTCAGGTATTCTTGCCGGCGGAGTAGGAGGAGAAAGCCTTCAGCGGTCAGCTATCAGTCTTCAGTCAAGAGAACGGCTAATCGTTCTCGCTTAGCGCTGACGGCTGATGGCTGAAAGCTATGCGAGGTTGAACGAATAACGTCATGCCCGCCATTCTCATCGTCGAAGACGAACCCAAGATGCTGCGGCTGTTGGAGCTGAACCTCACCGAGGAAGGTTATACCACCCACACCGCTTCGAACGCAGAGACCGGCCTGAACACCCTGCGCCAAGAAAAGATCGATCTGGTGGTGACCGATCTGAGACTGCCCGGCATGGACGGCCTGGAGTTTTTGCAGGCGGTGAAACGCGTGGACGCGCGCATCCCCGTCATCGTGATGACGGCCTACGGGACGGTCGAGACGGCCGTGGAGGCCATGAAGGCAGGCGCGAGCGACTACGTCCTGAAGCCTTTCTCGCTGGAGGAGATGAAGCTCATCGTCCGCAAGGAACTCGACGTGCACAGCCTGCGCGAGGAAAACCGCTCGCTGCGCGAAGCGCTGGGCCGCCGCTATGAGTTCAAGAACATCGTGGCCCGCAGCCCCAAAATGCAGGAAGTGCTGGCGACGGTCGAGCGCGTGGCACCCACCAACTCCACCATCCTGCTGGGCGGGGAGAGCGGCGTGGGCAAGGACATGATCGCGCGCGCCCTTCACCAGCACTCCCATCGCGTCTCAGGGCCCTTCGTGAAGATTAACTGCACGGCCATCCCGGAAAATCTGTTGGAAAGCGAATTGTTCGGCTACGAGAAGGGCGCGTTCACAGGCGCGGTCAGTTCCAAGCCGGGAAAGTTCGAGCTGGCCGATAAGGGCACTATCTTTCTTGATGAAATCGGCGACGTGCCTGGCACCACTCAGGTGAAGCTCCTGCGTGTGCTGCAGGACCGCGAGTTCGAGCGCCTGGGCGGAACCAAGACCTTGAAGGTGGACGTCCGCGTCGTGGCCGCCACCAACCAGGACCTGCGCGCTGCGCTCGAACAGGGTACCTTCCGCGAAGACCTGTACTATCGCCTGAACGTTGTGCCCATCAACCTCCCGCCCCTGCGCGAGCGCAAGGCAGATGTTCCTTACCTCGTGGACCACTTCATCGAACGCTTCGTGCGCGAGTCGGGAAAACCGATCAAGGGCATCACACCGGCTGCCCAGAAAATGCTGATGGAATTTCACTGGCCGGGCAACGTGCGCGAACTCGAGAACATCATCGAACGCGCCGTGTCCTTGTCGGCGGGCGCCATGCTCGATGTGGCGGACATCCGTCTCGACCTCTCACCTTCCCGGCCGGGTGGCGCGGACATCGCGTCGTTTACGATGTCTCCGGGCGGCACGACGGCCTTCCCGCCTCCCGGTGTGACACTCGAACAGTTCGAAGACGAGATGATTAAAGAAGCCTTGCGCCGCGCCGGCGGCAATAAGAGCCAAGCCGCGCGCCTGCTCGGCCTCTCCCGCAACGCGCTTCGCTATCGGCTCGCCAAGATGGGCCTGCCCGACGAAAACGAATCGTAGCGCCGGGCTTCAGCCCGGCACAGGCAGGAGGGGCCTCTGGCCGCCCGACAAGGAATGCTGCGCGCCCGCACGAGCTTGCCAAGCCCGCGAATCTCGGGCAGTATTGAGCGGGGGAGGAACCTTATGATCTTCCACGTGACGCTTGAGCAGGCGGAGGACGGTTGGATCGTCGCCGAGTGCCCCGCTCTGCCGGGATGTGTCTCACAAGGCAAGGACGAGGCGGAGGCCCTGGAGAACATCAAGGAAGCGATCAAGGCATGGCTGTGGGCTGAAGACCAGAAGGCCGCCTCCGCACTCCCCAAGAAGCCCGGACAACAGGAAATCGTGGTCGCCATCTAACCCGATGGGCAGGCTCGCGAACATTTCCGGCCGTGATGCCGCGAAAGCTTTTCAGAAAGCGGGTTGGCAGCCTCTGGGATAGGTCGGAAGTCACTTGGTGATGGTGAAGCCCGGCGTTCGAGCCAACCTCTCCATCCCTCAACATAAAGAACTTTCCGTCGGGACGTTGCGCGCCCTCATCCGCGCCGCCGGCATGACCGTGGATGAGTTCCTGAGTCTTCTGTGAATCAGCCCCCCAACCCCTGCCCGCTCCTCTCCTGCTACGCCCTCCGCTACCGCCTCGCGAAAATGGGGGTCCCTGACGAGCCGGAATCTCCGTAGCGCAAGGCTCGGTTTCCAGCCTTGCGGCTTTACCTTGAAATGCCGCAGGGCCGAACCGCAGGCCCTGCGCTACACGCTGCCATGAGCCGCTCGCTCTGTCCGGTCCGCGCCCGAGCTCATTCCTCCTCGGCTCGTTCTTCCCTGAGCTTAACGGTTACGCGCGTGCTCGTTTCCGTCGTCGTGTACGGCTGAAGCTGGGCGAGAACGTCTTCCGGCCACAGCTTCCAGCTCAAAACTCTCTTCAAGG
>Ga0315296_10001625_pt1 | contig 19545 bp, 26 predicted proteins | sample YL17G14_18_MG_FD_203921 | JGI IMG/M metagenome (GOLD analysis project Ga0315296, IMG submission 203921) | Sediment microbial communities from Yellowstone Lake, YNP, Wyoming, USA - YL17G14_18 | ecosystem: Environmental > Aquatic > Freshwater > Lake > Sediment | place: USA: Wyoming | collected...
AATAATGTTCAAAGAGGGCTTGGATGGAAGGGCAGTATATCTGATGGGCATATTTCTGGAATCTGGGCACATTTGGTGGCGATCCACGAAGTAGATCACTGGCATGCTAAGCTAACCGAGCTGGGCGTAACGTGCACCCATGCCCCAAGCTACAGGCCAGAGTTTCATATTTACAACGCTTTCTTTGGAGATCCTACGAACTACGCCGTGGAAATCCAAGCTTTTGATTCCGAATATGCGCCTCGATAGAAATACGCGGCTTTCTCGTTAGGCATATTAGAAGCTTAGTAAGAGACACAGTTCATGGCAGATCAAAGTCATTCTGCAGATCACTCAGGCAAGAAGCCACCGGAGCCGTCCAAGCTCAAGAAGGGCTTGTTTGTCGTCGCCGGCACCATTTTTCTCGCGCTCGGATGCATAGGAGTAGTATTGCCTATTCTGCCGACCACACCATTTCTGTTGCTTTCAGCTGCCTGCTATTACAAGGGCTCTGAGCGAATGCATCACTGGATCCTTAACAACAAGTGGTTTGGAAACTACATACGAAACTACAAGGAAGGAAAGGGACTTCCATTCAAGACCAAGATTTTCGCACTGGTGATCTTATGGCTTGTCATCAGTTATTCAGTTCTCCTCATGGTGAACGTATTCGTTATGCAAGTAGTCCTTTTCGCAGTAGCCTTCGGGGTGAGCGTACACCTCATCACCTTGCCAACCTTAAGACACGCCTAGGTCGAAAGCATAGCTCAAGAGACCGAGAACGCTCACAACTATAGAAGATTGTTGCATCAAGTAAATATTCCTCTTTTTCACAGCGGATTACTGGTGCGGAAAGAACAACCATGGGCAAGCAACTGCCTCTCTCCTAGTAACAACATCACTCCACCGCACCACGCGAAGAGAGAGAAGGGAGAAACCCAATATCCTCTCTCCCTTTTTCCGACCTAACGCAGTCCTAGACCAACCTTAAGTGATCTAGATCACTAACAACAAGATTCAAAAGCCCTCAGAGCCACAGGGTCAGTGAAGCAGAGGAGCCTGAATGATCGAATTCGTTCCATACATCATTCAGATTCTGATTCCTCTAGCAGTGGGTCTAGTCGCAGCATTTCTCTTCAGGCAAAAGAAAGAGATTGGACTAGCATTAATGAGCGCCGCCTTTTTTGTAAGCGCAATTCCTGCCATCGTAAACTTGGGTTTAGGAGGACCATATCTTGCTCTGCGACTGCATGAGCAGGGCTACACTGCAGTTGAGATTGGGATGTTCAATCTGTACCTCTTTGTACTGAGCGTTGCTTTCGAAATAGTTTCAGCAGTTCTGTTTGTAGTTGGCTTATTCAAGCTTTCAAAGTAGCTTGAGCAAAATCGGAAACGCGGGGCGTTTAGAAGCAAAGCAGTCTTCTAATTACACGGCTTCGATTCTGCCAGTTTTTCTTGCAACGTTTTCAAATGATCTGAAGAACGCGTACCCGAGTACGATTGACGCCAAGCCTACAATCAGTTGTTGACCTAGAAGTGGTGTTATGTCAAGCAATGTTGCTCCAGCAATGGAGCTTCTGGCTGCAGAAACGCCGTAAGTAAGTGGAATGACATATGAGAAAGGCTGAATGAACTGAGGCAGGTCTTGAACTGGGAAATTTATCCCGCAGAATATCAGAAGAGTGAACAGGAATATGTTGGCGAAGATCAAGGGTTCTCTGAAGTAAAACGAGAGCCCGCCTATGAGCAAACCGAATCCAGCCATAGTCAAAGCTGTCAACAACACCGTAAGGGTCAGAGCTAGCGTGTTCGCTTGTCCAAAGTCCACTCCGAAAATGAAAGCGGCAAAGGCAAAAGAGATTACAACGCTGAGCATGCCGTCGAACACGTGGACCATAGCCCTTCCAATGAAGAGCGGAAGCCTGCTGGCTGGTGTAGCTAATACTAGTGGCAGGGTTCCGTCCCATTTGTCGTGGCTTGTGATGTTGACGACGGAGAACACTGTGTTCCATGAGACAGTTTGCAGGGCGTTGCCTATTGCTATGAAGGGGATCACGCTTGGTCCACGTATGAATAAGCCGACGAAAACGAAGAAAGCCATCTGCGACAACGTTAGGATAAGCTTCATAGTCAGCCACATGGTTGGATTGAGCCAACTGAACTGTGCGCGATACGAAAACACGGCGCTGCTCAAGAAAACTCGTAGGTTTTTTGAGTAGTTCATGCTTCAACCAGGGTGCCTTGGGTTCGCGCTCTCGTTTCAACCTTCTTGAACAGGGCAGTGGCTAGGGCGGCGTAGCCCAGTGTTATCAGAGACATTATCGTCAGATCTAAGAGTATGGCTGTGTTCCAGTTCATGCCAGTCCAGAAGGTTTGTGAGGCGTAGTCCTGACTCGTGGCCAACCTGATCGCGTCTATTCCCCATGTGGGTCCCAGAATGTATGCTGCTGGGTGAATCCAGAATGGAAGCAGAGCTACCGGAAACATGGAGCCAGAGATGATGTACAGGGGGATCTCGAGTCCGTTAGTCAGTGCCTGTGCTGATCTGGACAGGACAAAGGCTGAAGCGAAGATCAAGCCAAGCGCTGACACTGATAACAAAGTCAGCACCAGCGAGGCAGTGAACAAGAGAGGATTGGCGATTCCTAGCTGAATTTTGAATCCCAGCGCTGCGATTACTAGCACGGCTATCATGTTGACCAGTCCGAATAGAGCGTTTGAAATCGATCTTCCAGTGATAACGTGCATTAGTTTGGACGGCGCTACGATTACTTCCTCCAGAGTGCCCTGCCATTTTTCAAACTCTATGGCATAGCCTGATGAGTACAGTGTGTTGCCCCACATGCCCATCATTCCACCTCCTAGCACAGCGTATAACCCAAATGGTCCAGTTGAGCCTTGGAAGAGCGTCAGCGCCACTGCTGTGAAAATGAATGGCGCAATAATGTTGGGAATCACCCATTGGGGATCAGCAATCCAGTGCAGCATCGCCATTCTGAAGGCACTGTAAATGACTCTCAAAACCTGCGGCACTAAAGTTCGCTCCTTCTTCAAGTTGTCACGAGTCGCAGGTACGCGTCTTCAAGCGTTGGCTCTTTGATTTTGATGTCGTAGATGCGGCTGTTCTTCAGTATCTCCTGTACCTCGGATATTATCTCAGAGCCTTTAGGAGTCTGAATCCTTAGAACCTGTTTGCTCTCGCCTAAGTCAGCGCTGACTGAAAGGACGTCTCGGGTTTCCTTGAATCTGGCTACTTCTTTGTCGGTGATTCCGAAGCCTTCAACCTCGACTACGCTGGCGTCTCTCACGTACTTCTTCAGCCCGGAAGGGGTGTCTAGGGCAACGATTTCGCCGTTTCTAATGATGGCTACTCTTTTGCAGAGTTCGTCTGCCTCGAACATGTAATGTGTGGTCAGCAGAACGGTTTTGCCCTTTTTGACAAGTTGCTGTATCAGGTCTCTGGTGTCTCTGGCCATTTCTGGGTCAAGCCCGATTGTGGGTTCGTCCATGAAGATCAATTCAGGGTCGTTGATCAAGCCACGGGCTAGGTGAAGTCGCTGCTTCATGCCTTTAGAATAGGTTTCAACGCGGTCTCGGGCTCTGTCCCAAAGTCCCATGAGCATCAAGAGTTCCTTAATTCTCTTGTCTCGAACGTTCACAGGTACGCCGTACAAGTCAGCGAAGTATCGCAGGTTGTCTACGGCGTTGACCCTTGTGTACAGCCCTCTTTCTCCGCCTAAGACTATCCCTATTCTTTCCCTGACCTGTGTCACCTGCTTTTGAACGTCGTAACCTAGCACGGTTGCTTTGCCCGAGGTTGGAATAAGCATGGTTGTCAGCATCTTGATTGTGGTTGTCTTACCTGCTCCATTTGGACCGACTAACCCGAAGAGTTCGCCGTAGCCGACCTCAAAAGAAACATCTTTCACAGCCATGACTTGTGTTTTGGTTCTGCGCAGCATGCCCTTCGCGACATTGAAGACTTTGCACAGATGCTCCGCTACGATAGCCTTGTCAGAAGCTGACCCAAGCTGTATCTTTGTCTCGGGCATTAATGCTCAAATCCGCCTCCCTATCTTTGACCCACAAACTTATGAAGATTTAGGAAACCGATCAGATCAGCAACTTAACCGTTAGAAACCAACAAGACTAAGAGCCTCTGGCGTCTAATTTGAAAACAAGGAGGCAACAAAACGAACAATAAGGCAGTCTTGAAATTACCGCCCCCAAAGACTAAGGGCAACGTATCCGTTGAAGAAGCACTTAAGCTGAGAAAAACTACCAGAACTCTTTCGGCTAAGAACATCGGTCTGCCAAATGTTTCGCAGCTTCTGTGGGCTCTTCAAGGAGTATCATGGGTCGAGAAACTTGCTGAAGGCAAAAGTGTTCCACATAGAACCGCGCCTTCGGCTGGAAAAACTTTCCCGCTGGAGATCTACGTAGCCCTTCGAAAAGGTCTGTTTCACTATGAACCTAAGAAGCACGTGATATGTCAGTTGAATGAGAAAGACATCCGAAGCGAGCTTTCGAAGGCAGCCTTTTCGCCACCCAACAAGGAAGCAGTTGAGAAAGCACCGCTTACGGTTGTGGTGCCTGCTGACAACAAAAAGGCTCTAAGAGCTTCTCCGCTTCTGGAAAACGCGGTAAGATTTGTTCATCTCGAGGCAGGACACGCAGCCCAGAATCTGATCTTGCAGGCAACCGCGCTGGGATTGGGAGCGTGCACGATCACAAGCTACAACACCGCAATGGTTTATGAAGCCCTCAAGATTCCATACGACCATAGACCAATCTACTTGATCCCTATAGGCCTGCCTGAAAAAGACAACTAGCGCGCGCATGGGCGCTCCTTTCTCTCTGTGGGGCTCCGAGCAAACGCATTCAACACGCTACTTATACCTTGTGAACAAGCGAGTGCGCTCAGATTCAATCTCTATGCTGGCGTCAGAAAACGTGTTGAATCATTGAGGCGCGTGTGTTTCCGAGTCCTTAATAGAGACTTCCGAAAAATGCTGTATACAAGGTGAAAAATGGTGAGGTTCAAGTACACGGGCATACGTGTCAGAGATCTGAAACGCTCGACCGAATTTTACACGCAGACAATGGGATTGAAAGTGGTGGAGAGAGGGAAAATGAAAGCAGGCGGCATCTTCGTCTCGCTGAAGAGCAAGGAATCGCCACAACTGCTGGAACTGAACTATTATCCACCAGAGACAAAGCATTATGAGGATTATGTGGAAGGTTCAGAATTGGATCATTTGGCATTCTGGTGCGGGGACGTGAGGAGAAGTTACAGAAAAGTGATTTCTGGTGGTGCGACTTCAGCCATTGAGCCATGGGATGAAGGTAGTTCTACGCTGGCATTTGTCAAAGACCCAGACGGAATTTGGATTGAACTCATCGGAAAGAAGGCTAAGCAGAAATAACATGAGGAAAACAAGAAACGGAAACCGTTGAGCTTGTCAAGGCTCATCTTGAGAGTTGAGAGACTCCAAACCTTCTGAACAATGATAAGAGACCTGAGTTGTGAGGTTTTCCTGCTGGCTTCTTCGTCCGCGTCTCTCCGCGGATAATCGATATCATCTGGTTTGCTGCCTTAGTCAAAGCCTCCGCTTGCTTATCGGTCAGCCTTGTGCCTTTCTGTTGCTGAAACTCTTTTATCATCTGGTTTAGCAACTCTACTGCTTCTTTGCCGTGCAAAACCGGCATTTCAGGGATTTCAATGAACGCCATGAGAATCGCCCCCACAGAACATTGACTGCGTTGCCATAAATCCCGTCTTCCCAAAAGCTGCATATTCCCAAATTCGAGCGAGCATGTCTTGTAATTCTGAATCTGTATTCAGAGTTAACAACGAATAACTAGCGAGCAGAGGATAGGACTGAACCAACGGTGCAACAACATGAGCTTTCTTCAAAACAGGGAGTTCACGATTGATCAACGGCTTCTTTCCGTGAGAAACACGTACGTAGTCAAGAACAGAATAGGCGAACAGCTGGGCTTCATAAAACAGGAATTCATAAGCCTAGGGCCAAAATTCTGGCTGGAAGACAACAGCGGCGAACACCTTGGAGAGATCGACGGGAAAGTAATCACGGTTCATCATGAGTACGAAATCAAAGACAAAGATGGACAAGTCCAAGCCAGAATAAAGAAGAAAATACTGAAGCTTTTTGGGAGTGAATGGTGGATGGAAGACGCTGAAGGCCACGAGATCGCAAGGATAAACGGAAACGTAGTCCGCCACACCTACGACATGGTTGCCCCTGACAAGACAGCGATAGCACGGGTTCATCGCAATTGGGCAACTATTAGCGACGAGTACTGCGTTGAAATCATGAAGCCAGGCTTCAACCCGTTGCTTGTCTTAGGTTACGCTGTTGCAATGGACCATGTAGAACATCAGCAGAGAAGTTCTGTAACAAGAGGGACGAATGTTCTAACCAGACTGATCACACGCTAAAAAACCATTGTTTGACAAATCCGAATCTTGGTATAGCTTCTACTAAAAGCTAATAGCTCTCCTTTGGGTTTAGCCCATGCTATGAGCTATCATATGAGGCGCAAGGATCTAGAAATAACGGACACGGGCACGCTCAGGAAGATTCTCAAATCAGTCAAGTACGTCACGATCGCCTTAGCAATGGATAAGCAGCCATACCTTGTTTCTCTCAGCCACGGCTACGACGAAGCCAGCAACTGCATCTACTTCCACTGCGCAAACGAAGGCAAAAAGATCGACTTCCTGAAAGCGAACAATGTGGTTTGGGGACAAGCACTGTTAGACGGCGGATATCAAGAAGACGAATGCGATCACTTTTTTGCTACAGCACAGTTCCGGGGCAAAGTCACATTCCTAAAGGATGTCAAGGAAAAACAACAAGCCGTCGAATGCATGATCACGCAATTGAACAAAAAAGGTGAAAAAACGATTACTGAGACCACGCCTGAAAAGCTGAAGAACACCACTTTCGGCAGAATCGACATTGACTACATAACTGGAAAGAAACACGGCAAAATCGATCTTTAATAAAGCACTCGACCACACGGGAGCAGAATGACGTTCTGTGACAACTGCGGTTCCTACATGAAAGAAACAGCAAAGGGACTACTATGCCCAAGGTGCGGCAGACTACTCCCCTCTGAGACACAAGCCAAGCGTGCGCTCGAAAGCCCAGAGAGCAAGAGAAATAGCAGCATTTACATCGTAGAAGAAGACAAAGAACGGCTTGCTAAAGTCGTTCAATCATGCCCAAAATGCGGACACAAAGAAGCTTTCCACTGGATCTCAAGCATTTCTGGAGAACACGCAGGAGTAAGAAGAGAAAGAACGGTTGAGCATTTCCGATGTGCGAAATGCTCTCACTCATGGACTAAGAGCTCTTGACCAGTGCTCAGTTTAGGATGCTGTTCAAGTCTTGGTCAGGGGTTGTGATGGGCATTATGTTGAACTTGTCCACGAGCACTTTCAGAATGTTTGGTGTTGTGAATGCGGGCAGGCTTGGTCCTAGTCTGATGTCTTTGATGCCCAAGTGCAGCAGCGTCAGCAGTATTGCCACGGCTTTTTGCTCATACCATGATAGCACCATAGATAGTGGCAGGTCGTTTACGCTTACGCCGAATGCTTTGGCTAGGGCTGAGGCAATTTGGATTGCTGAGTAAGCGTCGTTGCATTGTCCTATGTCGATTAGTCGGGGGATGCCTCCTATGTCGCCTAGGTCTTTGTCGAAGAACCTGAATTTGCCGCATGCTAGGGTCAGAACCACACTGTCTTTGGGAGCTTTTTCTACGAATTCGGTGTAGTAGTTTCGTCCGGGTTTTGCTCCGTCGCATCCGGCTACTAGGAAGAAGTGTTTGATTTCCTTATTCTTGACGGCTTGGACGATTTTGTCTGCAATTCCCAGCACTGTGTTGTGGCCGAAGCCAACTGTCACGCTTTTTCCGGGAGCGTCTTCGGGAAAGCCGGGCATTTCTAAGGCTTTCTTGATTACTGGCGCGAAGTCGCTGTTTGAGATGTGTTTGACGTCTGGCATTCCTACGACGCCTGAAGTGAATATGTTGTCTCTGTATGATTCTTGGGGTTTCTGTATGCAGTTAGTTGTCATGAGGATGGCGCCTGGGAATTCAGCGAATTCTTTTCGTTGGTTCTGCCATGCTGTGCCATAGTGCCCGTAGAAATGTGGATACCTCTTTAGCTTGGGATAGCCATGGGTGGGCAGCATTTCTCCATGAGTGTAGACGTTTATGCCCTTGCCCTCTGTCTGTTTCAGCAGTTCTTCAAGGTCTTTGAGATCGTGTCCTGACACTAGGATTGCTTTTCCCCTTTTCGCGCCAAGCGGCACTTTCGTTGGAACAGGGTTTCCATAAGCTTCTGTGTTTGCTGCATCAAGGAGTTCCATGGTGCGTAGGTTAATTCTGCCGCATCCTAGGATCAAGCTTACGAGATCGTCTGGCGATAGGCTCAGATTTCTTGTGGAGGCTAAGCCTTTGTAGATAAAGTTGAACACTTCATTGTCTTTCTTTCCTAGAATCAGAGCGTGGTAGGCGTAGGCTGAGACGCCTTTCAATCCGAAGGTTAGGATTTGATGAAGTGACTGTATATCTGGGTTGTCGCTTACGTCTGCCTTTAGTCCCACTTTTTCGCCTTGTTTCACCATTTCTTCCACTGTAGTGGCAGGTAGAAAGGTAACTGTGTCTTCGTTTGAGGAGATTTTTCCGCCTATGGACATAATCTTCTTTTTCAGGGATTCGCGTTTGTCAATAGACTGGTTGATGAGTTCCACGAATCGTTGCAGGTCGAAGTTCACATTGGTTAGAGTTGAGAAGAGAGCTTTGACTGTGAACTCGTTTAGGTCGTTGTCGGTCATTCCATGTTTCTGGGCTTCCATCGCGAGGATGGATATGCCTTTTAACGAATAGATTAGGAGGTCTTGGAGCGCTGCAACTTCAGCAGTCTTTCCGCAGACGCCTACGATTGTGCAGCCGGTTCCCATCGCGGTTTGTTCACATTGATTGCAGTACATGTTTCTGTTCTTCCTTTCTTGTGCGAGTGAGCGTGAATCCGGGCACTTGCCCTTGTAAGGACAGTGCTCTTTTGCATGGTTCTTGACTGTGTTGAATAGCGCTGACGCGGTTTCCCTGTTTAAGCTGTAGACTATCGTCTTTCCTCTTCTCTCCTGGTAGACAAATCTGCACCGTGTCAGTTTTTCCAAATTGTGGGATATCATGCTCTGTTCCTGCCCTAATGCTTCTGAAAGCTGTGTCACGTTCATGTCGGATTTGCTCAGTTTCTCCATTATCGCTAGTCTTGTTGGATTGGCCAGAGTGGAGAAGAAGCCGTAGCAGAGTTCAGTCAAGCCCTTTTTCATCGGCTCACACTCATTTGAATTATTCTACATATGAAATACTATTCATGCATATAAGCTTTCACTCAGGCGATGACTGCCCAGCTCGTTGTAGGTGGCATGCTTGAGGCGAGCAGATGGGCTAATATTCCTCTGAGGCGAGATGGAACCTTGTGGCGATATCAATGCAAGGGCTACGGCAGATACATGAGGAGACCAGAAAATCATACAATTTGGCTGCTGAGAAGTACTTTGAGGATTTCAAGGATGAGATGAAGCAGAAAGAGTATGATCGTGCGTTTTTGGACGAGTTTTCGACTCATTTCGATTCCACATCGGTAATATGCGATGTAGGGTGTGGCCCAGGGCACATTGCCAAATATATTCATGACAAAGGGTTGAACATTTTTGGAGTGGACATATCTGAAAAATGTGTTGAGGTTGCGAAAAGAGAAAACCCGGGAGTGCAGTTTCGAGTCATGGATATGGCTCATTTAGATCTCGCTGATGAATCAGTTGATGGAATCATTTCTTTTTATTCGATCATACACACTCCGAAACGGTTCCAGCCTGTGTTGTTCCGCGAGTTCAACAGGGTTCCTAAAATGGGCGGCAGAATCTGTGTCGTCGTCAAAAAGGGCGACACTGAAGGGTACGTTAAGGAGTTAGAAGGATTCAAGACAAGTCTGTACTTCGCCAACTTCAACGAAGAGGAAATAAGGAATTATCTGGAAGCCAACAAGTTTAGAGTCGTTTCTCTGGAGACTAGGCGTCCTTACGATTTCGAGATCCCCGTTGACAGAATCTACGCCACAGGCGTAAAAGTAGCGCTCGCTTTAGAGTCCTAGCTTTTTGATCACTGCTTTGGTTTTCTAATGGTCATTCTGGCATTGCTTTCTCAGCCAGCTACCAGATTTTCTGCTGTATTTATTCAGCGGGGTCATCAACGCGTAGTGGTTTGTACGCAGCATTTTGGATTCTCATAGTATTCTCGGGAGATCGTCATCAAAGCCTTGTCGTTGGTCATTATTGCAACCTCGTTTTTCCAGCTTGACACTGTTACAAGAATTCGCATGTCGGAAATGACTATGTTGATAGGACATTCCAGTATTCTTGCTTTTACCTTTTTGTTTAGGCGTGCGTTTTTCCATAGCTTTTTCGATATTGCAATCTTCGTTTCGACGCTGTCACTTGTTTCTGCTATGGATGGGCTCAGCTCATCCCACAGGGCACTTTCCCATATTAAGACCAGAACCTCTTTCTTGGCAGAGGTTATCAAATCCTTCATCTTTCGAGATATATTCCTGTGCCCGCGAATTATGTAAGCCAATTCGATCTCTGCTTCGCCCGTGACGCTCTCGAATATGGGGGAGAGAGAATCTGCAAGGTCTTCTGCCCGGCTGAGATCTTTGTTGAAATCCTCTCGTAGCTGCTGTTTCAGACTGCTTGTCGCTTCTTTCGGATGCACAGCCTTGTAGGTTTTTGGCGTTCCATTCTGAACAACTATCATTCCTCTTTTTGACAGTTCATTTATGGCATAGTATATTTTGGAGTCGGGTATTCCGGTTTCATTGCAGAGAAGACCAGCGGTGGCAGATGGTTTTGATAAGAGCGCTAAATACGTTCTGGCTGCTATTGTTGAAAGACCTAATGCCTTCAACTCTGAGACGAGATTCTCTTTGACAGACTGGTTCAATTGTTCCAGGGTTTCTTCGCCTTTCTAGTAAGAATCTATCAGAGAATCTTATAAGTGCTTCTACTACCCAGTGGTGGTAGACAAGAGCGATGCGCAAGTATGAGGCCTACAAAATCCCAAAAGATCAGAGCTGAGGTGATGCCGCGCTTCTGGAGATTTTTAGTCTTTTGATTATTGCTTTGATTTTCTCATAGTCTCTTAGGCACTCCTCGAGTACGGCGTTTGTCAACTCGTATATACGTAGGTCGTTTAACAGGGCTAGCTTTCTTAGTTCCCTGTGCACATCGCCTCGGACTTCAACAACAGTTCTTCTTGCTTTGTCCAATCTTCTAGACCCTTCCAACCTTGTAACGTGATAGACTTCCAGTCTTGCTTCTCAACGCGTACAGGTAGTCTGCTAGCAGCGGCGGCTCTTTGCCCAGCTCCAAAATGGTTTCAAGTGTCTGAGTTTCAGCAATTAGGCGATATTCAACACTTATCACATGGTAGTAACCGTCAACGTTTTCGTTAGGCAAAGTTATCCAGATCTTGTCGCCTGCAAGGATGGATGTGGTTCCAAAATCGATTACATCGCTACAGACCCGAATGTACTCGCTAGGATTGCTCAAATGCTCATGCAACGCTTTGGCTCGCAACAGGCATTCGTTGTCGCTGTGCAGTTCCTCATCGGCTTCCACTATTTCACGTGAACCTGTGCCATAGGTGGCGCTCCAGCGGGCGCTGTTGAAGAACAAGTTGTCGACCCAAAAGCTGCCTGTTCCGGTTCCGCTGAAATGCATGTCCCATAGCGCTTCATTGACTGTTTCCCAGTTGAAGCTGGCGACGTCGGCGCCCTGCCACTCGTTGGCATATTTCTTGCCCGCGTTAAGCTTTTGCATGTACCATTTATCGGTTGCAACTTGAAACTCGCGTGAAGCCCACTTGCCCACATTGTCAACGAGGCTGATTGTGGCTTGACCGCTGAATGCTGATTCTCTGCGGATTTGAAACTGCAGTGTTGGACGCGCGTTCAGATTGGGTTGCCAGCCAGAAGGGATGATTAGGCGCAGTCGCCCGTAGTAGTCGGGTGTACTCGTAGTATGCTTAATGCTGTATGAGCCAACAGCTTTGTTTGCGCCATCGAGTGAGACGCTGCCAGTGCCTGTGCCGCTCACCCAGTCGTTTGTCATGTCAGTGTTGATGTCTAATGTTTCGGTCCAAGCGTCGCCGTCAGTTGGATACTTCTTCTCAGCTGCGCCGAAGACCATGACTTTGTCGCGTTTGCGGAAGACGCTTTTACGGTATTCACTGACTTCTAATCGTTCGGAAAGGCTCACCGAGGATGTCTTGCTATTTCTTGAGAAGAACTCGAATTTGCCATCTGGTGCCACGCGGAAGTCGAAGCCGATTGCGCCTGCTAGGTCAGCTGTTTTAGCAATGTATTTCAGAATGTCGAAAGCAGGCGTGTTCTCGTATTCAAGCTTGGTGTAAGTTGTGTCCGTGTTTTCGATAAGCTCTGCTGAGTTTCTAACGTGTGAGAGCCCCACGTAGTTGTCGATTATGTCTTTGACGATGGCTTCGCCCTTCAGGTTCTCATATGTTTTGGTCACGACGCGGCGGAAGAGTCGTTCACCCCAGCATCTGCCCAAAACGCGCAGGTAATTTCCGCCCAAAGCGTTCGACTGAGCCTTGATTTCCTCAACCGTAACTGTTGCGACTAATGGGCAGTTGACGCCTCTGCCAAGGCTGACGCTGCCGTCCACACCAACATCAATCGGATACGAACCGCCAGAACTGTATTTCTTGTCAAAATTCTGCAACAGGCACTCGAAGCTGGAAACCTCGTCTGTGCAGCCCAAGTGAACCTTCAGTTCTAAGACGGCGCTTTGAGGCGGAGTCACAGAGCCGAAGACAACAGCGCAAACCGGCAGCGCAACGCTCATCCTAGTATTCGACTCCTCGGCGGTAGTACTCCTCTTCACCTATCCGCCTAATTGACCGAGGTGAAGGCGCCTTAGCCAGCTCTGTATTGTACTCTGCTTGAGCCGAAGCTGCGTCCCGCGTTGTGGAAGCCAGCCAGCTCATGTAGGCGGCGGAGGTAGCTATCAAGCCGACTCCCAAGGTCAACAAGGCTATTTTCATAGCTAAAGCTGAGTTCAGAATCCATGTTGCCGCGGCTGCAGCATTAGTTGAAACCGTCTGGGCTATTTGAGCTACGGCTGTGGTGCCCAAGACCGCTCTCAAAGACGCGAACAAATGAACAGCCGTCATGACACCAGTTAACATGCGCCCGGTCTGCGAGTCGAGCGCTCCGAAACTGTAGGCCAAGTGAACCGCATCCATAGCGATCGTTCGAAAAGCGTAGCTGGCTCGGTTTTCAGCTCTAACAGCCACGCTGATTTCATGGAAACTCATGTGCCGCCTGCCTCCACAATGGCTTCTCCTATGGCTTGGCTGACCTGTTGCACAACATGTGGCACGGCTTGTTCCAAGGCTTGGCTTAGAAAGAGCCTCGCCCGCATGAAACGTGTGCCGAATTCAACAAAATACGCGTACCGCGCCTTCGCTCCCAGTTTGAAAGCCAACTCGCCTGTTCTCTGAGCGTAGATTGTGCTTGCCAAGTGTCCTGTGCGTTTAGGCGCTAGGCTCTGAGCCACAACTTGCATGCTGGAGACTTCACGGCTAAGGGTCTCGTCAACACGGCTGCGCATACTAAGATCTAATCGATCCAGTTTGAGCTGCAACTCATGAATGCCACGGACGTCAACGGTCATTTCAACTGACACTTGAACGTGCCTCCCTTTTCGCCTTGTTCAGTTCCTCTAGGGTTTGGCGGTCAACCTCGCTTAGGATCATGATGAATTCCTCTATGGTTTTAGCTGGCTGCTTTGCGAGCTGGTTTGGCGTCCACCCGAATTCCTTGCACAAGCGGAACATTGTGAGTGCTGGATGCGGTTTGCCTCTTCGGATGGCGCTGATAAAAAACGCTGCTCATCCAAAGCCACGCCGCACAGCTTGTTGACGATTCTTGAGAACGCCTCGCCCAGCTCGATTGGGATTCCGTCTTCTTCGCCGACAAGCTTGTCAAGCGTAATCGGCTTGTGCACAGGCTGCTCCTTCAAACTCGCCCAAATTGTCTCTGCTTGGATCGCTACGAAATCGCTGTCCACAACCTGTCCAGTTGCTGGATGATAGCGCGTGTGTTTTTGGATTATGCGGCTTCGCTTAGCCCACGTGATCTCTTTGAAAACATAGCGGCCTGCGTAGTCCTTGCCAAAGCGGTCGTCAACGTCAATGGCTTCGTTTCGCATTTTGAATCATCTCCATGACGGCTACGCGGTTTCTCAGCGCCGTGTTCACGTCTTCCAACACGATGTCTTGCATCCATTTTGGCATCTTCAGAATGCGTTCTCCAAGCCCCTGCCACATCCTCATCCACTTCCTACGATTAGCGGCGCCACGGCCAAAATCTTCCAAGACGCTTACGTCAACAGCCATCCTTCTTTCACCTTAACTGATGATCAAGTCTCGAGCAACAAACGGCGCTTTCAGAGAAACAAGGTCCTCAACCTTTGTCGGCGTGCCCACCCGCGTCCATTTACAGTACTTGAACAGGGCGCTACTGCTTCCACCTAGACCGAATTTGAGGCTGAACTCGCTGTCGTTTACCACATCATCGTATTCCTGCTTACTCTCAAACTCAAACGTCAACTCACCAGCAAGAATCCGATGGCGCTCCTGCAAATACTTGAGCAAGTGACCGCTTGTGCTGCGAATAACGGGCACGCGCTTCAGATTATTCTCTATCGTGAACTTCCAGTCCGCTACTCGTTCAACCACGGCTAAGCCTGAGCCGTCTCCCGCGCCGCGTTGCACAAAGCTCTCGTAGAAAGGCACAGCTCCATTGTAGTCGGCGTACGTGGCGCCCGGTATTTTGCTGGTTCCAACCACTGTGTCCTGTCCGATCAGTTCAGCTGATGCTTTGACGATGTCTTCAACTGAGCATTCGACTGCTGCTTTGTCGATTCTGCATCCTTTGTGGAGCAGGTCGATGACGCCGCTTGGTTTTTCGTAGAAGATCTCGGTACTCAGCGAGTTCAGGGTTGTTACGTGCTGCAGGAAGTTGATGGGCGCGTCGCTTGGCAGCGCATAAGACACTTTCAGGTCAACGTGCCTTAAGGCTCGGCGTACAACTTGAAGGTCTCTTGAGCCCAAGCCTCGCAGTCTGATTAAGTCCGGGTCTAGTGTGGGTTCAATGCTATCTGCTGTGGCTAAGCCCAGCATGCTCGGGTTCGTGGGCGTCACGCCGTACGCAGTTTCTTGCACGTAGTAGATGCGGGCTTCATGTGCTCCATACACGCTCATTTTCATTCTTCACCTCGTTTCGTTTTCATGTTGATGGCACGGTTTCAAACAGCCACATCTTGATCGTGAACCGTGTGTGCCAAACAAACGGTTTGACCTTCACCATGTCCTCGTCGCGGTAAGACTCGACGTCGCAGTAGGTGATGCCCTCAACCGTGACAACGCATTCAGAAAAATCGCAGTGCAAAACTGCTGGTGCTACGCCGTCGCTTGCATACGTGGTTCTGGCAAGCAAGTAGACGCAGCCATCGTCAGCGATGAAGTCGGTTAAAGCCGAGGTCAGAGTGATCGAGACTGTTTCGTCTACTTCGCCGCTGCTTGTAGCCGTCTGCTGCCAAGCAGAGGTTGAGAAGTTCCAAACTTTGATTGTGGCTCCGCTTCCGCCTGGCGCTGTTCCATAGCCCTCAAACTTCAAAATGATCTGCTTGATTACCTCTGGGTCGGAGTTGATTTTGAAGCGGAAAAGCGCAAGTGCAAACTGAGAGTTGACGTTGACGCTGTTTGTGTAGCGGTTGTCGTCGCTGTACCAGATTTTCTCATAGTCATCGTTTGTGAGTTGGCTCCACGCTGAGTCTGTTGGAGCTGGCTCATTGCTTGCAGCGGCATGGTAAGCCTTGTGAGTAGCTGACGTTTGACCGATGCCAACGTAGTTGTAGCTGGTTTCGTTTGGTTTGCTTCGCCTTTCTCTTATTATGCGGTTGACTTCAGCGCATATCTTCTCCCGCATTTTTCTGCCAACAATGCCCAGCTCAGGCTTGTCAACGGTCCATACGTCAACATGCATGTACGCGGCTCGTCTGCGAGCGTTTCCTGAGAAACTGATTTTCTGGTCTTCGCAGCGATCAAGCGCCACTGTCACCTGTCCGTCGGCGTTTTTGAGGAGTTCGCGATCGTACCAAGCTTGGGTTACCGTGATTCTGGCTATGGACAAGTCGTCTCTGACAACATGCACGTTCTTGTCCAAGAGGCGCACAAGTGTTGCCACGGGGTCTTCGATCTGGGGCATTATGCAGCTAGCAGCCTCCTGCACACAGCCTTGCGATACAGGGTTTCGCCTTGGAAATCGAATTCCTGAATGTCGAAAACCTCGTAGTCCACGCCCTTCCTGCGTATCTTGTCATGATGACTCAACGGCGCGAAAAAATGAATGACCAAGTAGTCGTTAGTGACGTAGCCCGGTTCAATCATGATCTCTTCAACTCTGGCAGGAGAAACCACAGCTTTGATGTCCGCGCCTTCGCCGTAGGCAACAGTGTTGCCAGCTTCTCTAACCGGATACAAGACGATGTTCTCGCCAGTGGCTCGCAAAACCTGCGTAAAACGCGTCAATGGATCCTCGTAGTAAAGAAACAGTTGCGAAAGCCAGCAAACCGTGGCCATCGCCTGCTTGCCCTCAAGGCTGCTGTAGTCGCTGTGCTTCACGCCCCAAAACATGAATTCGCTTTGATGCTTATCGATGATTTTCTTGCTGAATTCAAAGCTGGATTTGTCGTGGTCTCTGCGGATTTTCCAGAGTATGCCCGCAGTTACAGCGTCATAGTAGTCGCAGGCAGGAGTGCGGCTGACCACATCTATGTAGCCTGCCCAGCAAACAGCGGGATTGTAAGCTGGATACTCCGCGCTAGCCTTTATCGCATTGATGAAACTGTAGACCTTCTGGACTGTGAGACTCCAGCCTTCGTAATTGTATAAGCCTAGCAGTGCGTAGGCGAACGGGTCATCGTAGATTTGGTTTTCCGCCATGCCGATGCGGTGCCATTGTCCGTCGCCGCTTGGCGGAGCCTGATACTCCAAGTGCAGATTTTCAAAACCTTGACGCAGGAAATCTACAGCTTCAGCCATCATGGTTTCATATTGGCTTTCGTTTGTGGGATCGTGCTCGGTGAGTGTTCTCAAGCCGACTAGAGCGTAGAGGTTCTCGATGTCCATTTCCGGCAGCCAGACGTCAGCGTCTGTTACTGCGCGTGCGAAGCCGCCGTAGTACTTGTCGTGCACGGTGGGCACAGGTGGATGCTGCATGGTGTAAAGGAATGTGGCGCCAGCGAGTTTAGCTGCGGTTAGATAAGCTTCTATGTTTGTTAGCTTGTAGGCTTTGGCAAGCGCTGGAATGGCGCGAGCAGTGTCTATGCTATAATAGTAGTTGCTTGTTTCATTGCTCTTGAATCCACCATACGCCTTCTTGTTCGGATCAGCTGTGTACTGCTGAGTTACGAGCCAATTCGCCAGTGACACAATCTTGCTGTAGATTTCAGTCTGCTTGCTCTCGAATTGTTTTGCATTGTAGGCTTCGGTGAGGAAGTCGAGGGCAAAGGCTGCAGCCAAAGTGGCTTTGCCAACAGTTAGGTCTGGACCTGACCCTGGAATCACGTAAACGTAAGGCGCATAATCGATAATGAACTGATAATAACTGCTCGGAACAGTTGCCATTTCTTAGGCTCTCTCCACTGTGGGTTCACGCAGCTTCTCCAACATGCGGGTCAGCTCTGATTGCAGAACATCAAGAGGTGGCGCTTTACTCAGAGTGGACACATTTTGGTCGCCGACTGAGAAGCTCAAGCCAACTGTTGAGCCTCCTGTTAGGTAGCAGATTATGTAGATGGCTGTGAGAATGGTGATGAATTCTTTTTCAGCGTCAGTGCAGTCGTCGTAGTTGATTTGGTGGTTGGTTTCAAGTTCCAGCGTGACTTCAGCGCGTTTAATCATTTTCAAGACCTTGCTGTCTGATATCTCGGCTGATGAAACGTTGATCGCATCTCGCACATCATCAACTGAAACGCTGGGCAAAACAAATCCCACTCCAGGCTCTAATATGAAGAAGAGGCTGCTGTTAAGGCTAATCGGACAAAATGGGACAGAATAGACAATATATATTTGAGAGGTTTGATTTACTGAGTCATTTTTCAGCAGCGCACTTGGCTCATCAAAGAACCCATTTTTGCATTCTGGGCAGAAACTACGGCAAAACCTTCAGCCTACTCAGCCTCACAGGTATAGCCGCCACAACTGGAATGGGCACAATCTAGACGCGGAAGGTATCGATCCGAGCCTCAACAACATAATTAGCCATTCAGAGAGTCAACATTCTTATCTTTTCTTTGTTTTGTATGCTTTGATGCCTTTCCGCAATAGCATTTCCAACACGTTGCTCACATTCGGCTCAACGCGATCTGCTTCCCTTGCCTTCAAACACTCTTGATTCAAAATATCCTTGAAATCCTCAAACACTTTCCTGTCAATGGTTCCCTCAATCTTGATCTTCGTGTTGAGTTGACCGTGCTCTTCATCCCTCAAAGCCGTACAGTCTCCAAAAATTCGATTGATCGTCTATGCTGGCTGAAATTCAAAACTCAAAGTCAAACGCGCTACCTCCCAGCCACTTGCTCCAGTAATGTCATAGTACAAGTCAAGCAAGTCGTTCTCGGCTACTGAAACGCTTCCTGTCCACGTGTAAGTAGTATTCATAGCGCCAGCAGCAACGGTCACCGTCGCACTTGTGTTTACGCCATTCTTCCGAACGTAGATTGGCACGTCAATGCCGAAATCATTCATGTCAGTCACTCGAACTTTCATTTTGGTCAGGCAGCCCGCAACCACGGGTGTTCCAAAAGCGTACGTGTTGTTTGAAGTAACCGAGTTGCCTGGAGCCAAAGGACTATACTGCCGTTCATATGGAAGCTCTGCACAGTTCAGCACTACTAAGCCTAAACCCACAACAGCCTTTGACTTAGGCAGGTTAAGCAATTTGCTGCCGTCCCAACGCCTCGCATCACTGCCCAGCTGTAAGCCATCAATCGCTGGCAACAGGTCGCTTACAAACTTTAGGCAACCATGCAGTCTACACGGTTTTGACCCGTAGAGCATCCTGCGCCAACGAATCTAAAGCCTTGGTTAAAGCATCAAGCTTGTCCCAAATGGCTTTGAAGGCTTCGCTTCTTCTTTCCCAAGTAACATTTGACATATGGTATCCCGACCCACAAAGAAAAAGGGGCAGTGGGTTTCGCTCCGGTTTTCACGGAGGCTCTTCAAAAGGGAATAATGTCTAGCTCCATGTATGGGGCAGATTGTTCATTGTGGCAACGCCTTTGGAACGCAGAACACCTAGTCCAAGCCTTTCGCTCGCAACGATTCCGTAGACTCCGTTCTTCGGGTCTTCATAAGTTTCTGTGGCGATGTCTCTTCGCA